>Ga0335075_10013648_pt1 | contig 12228 bp, 8 predicted proteins | sample Lox_Sample_24_FD_206723 | JGI IMG/M metagenome (GOLD analysis project Ga0335075, IMG submission 206723) | Soil microbial communities from Loxahatchee National Wildlife Refuge, Florida, United States - Lox_Sample_2.4 | ecosystem: Environmental > Terrestrial > Soil > Wetlands | place: USA: Florida... | reverse complement strand
GAACATCCGTCCAGCGATCGTTTCCGTTTGTGGTGCTCGCATGCCCGTCGGTAATTGAATCGCCGAGTACCACGATAGAAGCCGCGCCGGGTGACGCAAGTACATCGACGCCCGATAGCTGGTACCAGTGGTCCACACGCTTAGCGCTCGGTAGATTCGGAGAAGATACAAAGTCACCGGGTAAATAGTAGGTGGTGGCGCGTGAGCCTGGATGCCCGGTCTCTCGCGATGGCGGTGCATCGAGATGAAATGTGATAGTCAAATTGGTCAGAGATGCGACCGGATAATCGACTGGATCGGAGATATAGTCGGCGCCTGCCGGAACTATGACCGAGGTTGCACCTGAGAAGGCCAGGGCGCGATCCGACTTCGGATCGATGGCTGAAGAGGCGGGAGAGATCGGCTGCGCGATATGCACCGAGGTGAATTGCAGTGGCTCAGTGCCGAAAGCATTCGAAATGTGAACCCGTAGAGCCGAACCACCAACCGAGAGCCGGACAACCTGACGCACGGTGGCATTGGTCAGATCTTCGGGAGCAAGCGAATTCGCGGGCTCGGGAACCTGTTGCGACGCCGCCCAGCTTCCTACCCATCGCGATGGATTCGCTCCAGCCTGCGCCCCAGCCGATGCGACGGCCGAGAGCAGGATTGGAAGCATGATAATGATGATCCGTGCGATATACTTTGCCGGTTTCATTTGTGATGACTTATTATTGGGCTCGAATTAAATCGCTTTACAACAACTTCAAGGATACTACCATGGCAACATCCTCGGAACTGGTTCGCATACTCGCACGGCTCTCAATTGCAGCTTCGCTCGCTTTTGCCGGACCGGCAATCCTGGGACAAAGTTCCACGGAAGGCAGCGGCGGGTACCCGCCGCCGGTCGTCTTCACGGCTGACCAGGATCATCAGAATATGATGGATCAGCTCGGAATCACAGCGCTGCGACCGGGAGCCAGCGGAGATGAAAAGGCCCCGGACCATGCCAACTATGACGAGTCAAAGGCGAATCCCTATCCCAACCTGCCCTACGCGCTGACCCTGAAGAACGGGAAAAAAGTGACGACCGCGCAGATGTGGTGGAACGAGAGGCGTCCGCAGATTGTCGAGGACTTCGAACAATACATCTATGGACGACTACCGAAGAATATCCCGAATGTGACGTGGTCGGTGGTGGCCAGCGAAAAAGAGATGCTCGGCTTTCATCCGGTTGTCGCGACCGAGCTCAGCGGTCACGTGGATAACTCCTCCTATCCGCTGATCAGCGTAAATCTTCGCATGACTCTCGTGACCCCGGCCGACGCGAGAGGGCCGGTGCCTGTCCTCATGATGTTCAGCCCTGCCGGTTTTCCGAACCCCGTGCAGCCTTCACCAGAGGAATTGGCTCGCGTTAACAAGGCGATGAAGGCTCTGTTGCTGCGGCAGGATCCGTCGTTGAAAGATGTGATCGCACAGCATCCGGGATGGGAACCGGTACGCGCGATTCCCTTCCAGTTCCCACAGCTCAATGCCGACGGCGATCCGCCCAGCACCTGGGAACTGATCGCAGCCGGGTGGGGCTTCGCCACGCTCGATCCGCAGAGTGCACAGCCTGACAGCGGAGCTGAGCTGACTCGGGGCATCATCGGCCTCGTAAACCGTGGCCAGCCGCGCAGGCCTGATCAATGGGGAGCGCTGCGCGCCTGGGCGTGGGCCGCGAGCCGCGGACTCGATTACCTCGAGGCCGATCCCGTAGTGGACGCAAAGCATGTCGGCATCGAAGGCGTCTCACGGTATGGCAAGGCCGCGCTGGTGACTATGGCTTTTGACCGGCGCTTCGCGATGGTGCTGGTCGGCTCCTCCGGCAAGGGTGGAGCGACGCCGCTGCGGCGCAACTTCGGCGAGGCCGTGGAAAACCTGACTGGTGGCGAATACTACTGGATGGCCGGAAATTTTATGAAATACGGCGCCTCCAAGGCAACCTTCGGCAGCATGAACCCCGGCGATATTCCCGTGGACTCCAACGAACTGATCGCCCTCTGCGCGCCCCGTCTCACCTTCATCAGCTATGGCATCCCCGAGAAAGGTGACGCCAAATGGCTCGATCATCGTGGAAGCTTTATGGCCACAGTCGCGGCGAGCCCGGTGTGGACGCTCCTCGGAGCGAAAGGACTTGATGTCAAAGAGGACTATCACGCCGCGAAGATGCCCGCCGTCAATGAAGGACTCCTAAGCGGACAACTGGCGTGGAGACAGGACGACGGCGGCCACACCGACGCGCCCAACATGAAGTACTTTATCCAATGGGCAGATAAGTTCATCGGGTATCCGCATGCGGAAACCGGCGCTCAGCCATAGGCATGCCAACTGTGAGTCGATTGCGATGCAATACTTTGCGAGCCGGCATCATCTTGCCGTATCGAACCGATCGTCCGTCCGCAACGCTCCCGAGTTTGGACATTTATCGCGAATCTCTGTATAGGGAATAGCTAGCTCGTTATCCAAGGGAGACGCTCTCTATGCGCTCGGCTGTTCTCGCCATCCTCCTTGCCATTCCAGCTTCTGCGCAACAATCGCCCGCACCCGCTACACTCGCACTAAACGGAACCTTTCTCGCTCAGACGAGAAGACACGCAGATCCTGCGCTATTGAATCAAGTGCGCTCCGAAGCCGATCTCGCGATGAGCGCCGGGCCATTTTCAGTTATGGAAAAGAACAGCACGCCACCCAGCGGCGACAAGCACGATTACATGAGTCTCGCTCCTTACTGGTGGCCAAATCCTGCAACACCCAATGGCCTGCCCTACGTTCGCCGTGACGGTGAAACCAATCCCCAGGAACGCACGATTTCCGATCATGCAAATATTTTTAAGCTCGAGAGCGCCGTACACGCCCTGGCTCTTGGTTATTACTTCACCGGCAAGGACCAATACGCAGCGCGCGCCGTATTGCTATTGCGTACCTGGTTTCTTGATCCAGCCACGCGCATGAATCCCAACCTCAACTATGCGCAGGCGATCCTCGGCATTAACAATGGCCGCGGCATCGGCCTGATCGAGATGCGCGATCTTCCACGAGTGCTCGATTCCATTACCCTGCTTTCAGGCTCCACAAGCCTGACGCAGGCGGACAGAAGTGGTTTGCGCAAATGGTTTTCTGACTACATTGACTGGCTTCAAAACAGCCCCAACGGCCGCGATGAAGCGGCCGCCAAGAACAATCATGGAAGCTGGTATGATCAGCAACTTGTCGGCATCGCGTTGTTTCTGGGGGATAGGGACCTGGCGCGTAAGGTGGCTGAAACAGCGGAGACCAAGCGCATAGCTTTCCAAATCCGGCAAGATGGCAGCCAGCCGCTGGAGCTTGCGCGCACCAAGTCCTTCTCATACTCCGTATTCAATCTGACCGCATTGATTCGACTGGCGCAGGAAGCCAAAGCAGTTGACGTCGATCTCTGGGGCTATCGCGCGAAAGATGGTGGCTCGATTCGTGCAGCGTTGGACTATCTCCTACCTTATGCCGAAGGTTCCAAGAAGTGGACTTACCAAAGCCTTAATGGAATAGAATCAGGCAGCCTAACCGAGCCACTGCTGCTAGCCGCCGTGAATTTCCGCAGCACCGCATATCTCGAGAGTGCGAAGAAGCTCGAGAAGAAGCCGACAGCGGAAACGATGCTGCTGCTGCAGGAAGCTCAGGCGGCGGTCTCGTCACACTGATGCGACAGCACACTTCACGCGGCGGCAAGATCCAATCTCCTCGCCGGATGAAGTCCTGAGGGAACATCATTTCAACTCCCTTTGTCGCCCGCCTGCGAGGAGCCTTACATCCCGCAATAATAGGCTTTCACTGATCCCGTCGCGCAAACTCTGCCTTAGCGCCTCTTAACTGAACACGTTTTTGCAATTGTCTCGCGCAGCGGTACGAGCGAAGCCCTGCGCGATTGACAGGGATTATGTGCCGTATACACAATCCTCGCATTAAGCGGGTGGTGTAACTGCTGTGACCCGCATATGTTTTGCATCGCTCGTTAGATACCCTTGAGGCTGCCTGGATCGAGTTGCGTGGAGTGCATAGCTGCTGAGGCTCGTCGATGACTATCTTTCGTGCACCGGTCTTGATGCCGACGCCCGCCCCCACGCTGTGCCGCGTAAACCGCGTGGGTATAATCAGGCTCCTTCCAAGGGCGACAAGCGGCAGTCGGCTCGCTATGTTAGCAACTGCACAATCGACGACGTGATGCTCTTTTGGTTTTTGGAGGAGGCATGATGAAGAGTCGTTCCAGCCATCCGATGGCCGCTTTGTTATGTAAGTGCGGAATCACATCCGCGCTCGCAACAGCGCTGGTCATGCTTACATGTTGGCCGAGCGCGTTTGCTCAAAGCGGTGCCGGCTCAATTCAAGGCACGGTTACCGACTCTACCGGAGCAGTTATCCCGGGAGCATCCATCCATGTAGTGAATAGCGCCACGGGGGTAACGTCAGATACAAAAACCAACGGCGTCGGCTTTTATCAGGTTCCCGGGCTGTTTACGGCAACCTATGCGGTGACCGCCACCTCGCCGGGGATGCGGCCCTACCAAAGAACGATTGAGCTGCTGGTGGGGCAAGACGCTGTCATGAATTTTTCCCTCCAGACAGGCTCCGTAACGCAGAAGATCGAAGTGAACGCGAATGCCGTTCAGCTCACGACGACCAACAACGGAACCATCTCCTCAACCCTGGAGAACAGCAGGATCAATCAGCTCCCGATGAACGGGCGGAACATTCTCACGCTGGTTGGCCAAACCACACCGGGGCTCGAGAATTGCTCGCAATCCAGCTCCTGCCCAAACGGCTTGCTAGGGCAGGCGATGGAGTATGTCGCGGACGGAGTGAGCCTCACCAACCGGGAGTTCGGCGGAGAGCACACGGGGCAGATCCAAATGCCCGATCCGGATTCGGTTCAGGAAGCTCGCGTGCTCACAAGCGGAGCTGGTGCTGAGTACGCAACGCCCGCCACCGGTATTCTCACCACAAAATCCGGAACGAATCAATTGCACGGTACGCTGTTCGAGACTGCGCGCAACGATGCGTGGGGTATCGCCAGGACGAGGTCGAATCCCTCGAACTATGTTGCTCCGCACTATGTCCGCAATGAGTTTGGCGCATCCGCCGGCGGGCCGCTGGTTCTTCCCCACTTATACGATGGCCGGAACAAGACGTTCTGGTTCTTCGCATATGAGCGCTACTCACTCGCCAGTTTCAGCTACCAGAATATGACCGTCCCGACGCCGGCGATGAGACAAGGTGATTTCAGCGGGTTGATCAATAGCTCGGGCGTGCTCCAACAGCTCTACGACCCACTCACCACAGCACCATCAAACAATTGCAACGGAAGCGGCACCGCGAATCAGTGGTGCCGGCAACCCTTTCCTGCAGTAAATGGACTGCCGAATCAGATTCCGATGAGCCGTGAATCGCCGACAGCTAAAATCCTCATGGACATCACCCCTCCGCCAACTACGGCCGCCGACCCCATGGTCACAACCAATCTGGCGGGAATTGCTCCCAACGACCAGACCATACCGTCTATTACCTTCCGCCTGGACCAGGTATTCAACGAGAACAATCGAGCCTATCTCCGCTATACGAGCAACATTTCAACGAGCATAAGTTTACGCAACGACCCGGTGAATGAACCTGCGACGCTTGCTGCCGACGGGCTTCCCTATGCGGCGAGCGGACTCGCTTACGATCCAGATGCGCTCTTCGCCGCTGCAGTCGGGTTTACACATATCTTCTCTCCAACATTCTTTTCGCAAACAGATATCAGTCAACAGTGGTTTGGTGAGCAGAATTTTGCCGGCGGTACACCGTTCGCGAATTTCGAACAGAAGTTGGGCTTACCCAACAACTTTGGAGAGCCAGGTTTCCCTTATATCGAAAATATCTTCAGTCCGTTCGACGGCACGCAATTCCAGTATGGGATGACCCAGATCATCGATAATATCGACGAAAATCTCACCAAGACCCTGGGAAAACATCAGCTTCTATTCGGCGTGCGCATACGGCATGAACGATTCGGATCGCGACCAGACGAAATCAAGGACTCCATCGGTTTCAACGGCCAGGACACAGCGTTGGAAGATCCCACATCGGGCACAAACTATTCGGGCACGCCGAACACCGGCCAGGTAAACGCAGACGAATTTCTCGGCGCCGCCGATAGCTACGGCGTGAACCTCGAACCTCCCTACGAACACTTCCACGACAATGAGTTTGATGCGTATATCCAAGACAACTATCGGATGAGGTCGAACCTCACCTTCAACTTCGGCCTTCGCTACGAGGCACATCCGGCGGTCTGGGAAAAATACGGAATGATGATGGGCTTCGATCTCAAGAACGATGCGGTGGTAACAGCCGCGCCACCGTCCAAGCTCATTTCCGAGGGGTATTCAACTCAATCCATCATTACCAATGACGAGATTGACGGCGTCAAGTTTGAGACTCCCGCGCAGGCGGGGATGTCCTCCAGCCTGGTCAGGAGCTACGATTTCACATTTGGCCCCCGCGTGGGCGTTGCCTGGCAGCCCTTCGGCGATAAACGTGGAACTGTTTTGCGCGGCGCCTACGGTAGATTCATCTATCCCGAGCCGATACGCAGCTCTTACAACAGCATCAACCGGAATAATCCCTTTACGGCCGGTTACAGCGAAAGCTATACATCCGCCAACCAGTCTCCAGACGATCTACCTAATTACCTGCTGCGGTCGCAACAGCCGGTAACCATGGGTGTGAACAGCGCCGGTGTTGTGAACAGCGGAACAACCACAGCTCTGCTCCCGGGAATTACGATCTTCAACATCAACCCGGACTTTCCCCCCAGCTACGTGACCCAGGCAAATTTCACGATTGAGCAGCCAATCAAAGGAAACTCGGCTCTGCGGTTCAGCTATCTGTATACTCACGGAACAAATCTCGATCAGGACTTCTTTTATAACGACCATCCCTCAAGCTACAACTGGGAGATGGAAACAGGCACGGTTCCCCCCACCGGAAATGTCGTCGGTTCCAACCAGTATTCCGCGACGGCGACCGGTCCTTTCGATCAAGTCACCTATGGTGGCGGAAGTTATCAGCTGCAGAAGAGCGGATGGTCGAACTATAACGCCTTCCAGGCGAACTATCAGAGGCTGTATCATCGAGGCGTTGCCTGGCAAGTGTTTTATGTCTGGTCAAAGTCGATGCGCGTAGGCGGCAACTGGGATCGCGACAGTGAGATTCAACCCTATGCCAATTACGTCGACTCCGGACGAGGGATCATGACTGCCGCCTACGGACCCGCCACCGCTCCGAGAATCCCGCCCCCTCCGCCGGCAAACACACCATCGTGGGGCTTCTATCGCGCGCTCAATCGTTTTGAGAACTACATGGTGGATACGGGAAGCCCGAAACAGCACATCCAGTTCAACGGCATTGTCGATCTACCCGTCGGTCGGGGCAAATGGCTGCTGGGAAATGCCAACCGGTTCCTCAATGAAGTGGTTGGAGGCTTTCAGCTTGCCGGCAGCGGAAGCATCATCTCACAGGACTTTACCGTGACTTCAACGAACTGGGGCCCGACCAATCCTCTGCATGTGTACAAACACAAGGTGCCCATCACAGATTGCCGCAGCGGCGTCTGCTACAAGGAGTTCGAGTGGTTCAACGGATACATCGCACCAACGGCTGTAGCTGGTAACCCGTGCGCAGGGTCGTCGACGGCGGTTGTCTCCGGCCTGCCTACGAACTGGGAGCCCTATCAGAGCCCGATCGACACGACCTGTGGAACCAAGTATTACGGGCAAAATGAGGTAAATGTCACATTGCTGAATGGAAAGACAAGCGCAATTTCTTACCAACCCTACCCAACGAGCAACAATAGCGGGGGAATCGGCGCCAATCCTTTTTCGCACGCGGTCTTGAACGGGCCAATGAACTATAACGTTGATCTTTCTTTGTTCAAAGTATTCCCTATCAAAGACCAGATGTATCTGCGAGTCAATGTGGACGCTTTCAATGCCTTCAATGTGCAGGGATACAATAACCCCAACGCAACCGACGGCACCGAAGCCATTGAACCGGGTGGCGTAGGGGCCTCGTCATACAACAGTCCACGCCAGTTACAATTTACCGCGCGCCTTACATTCTAGTTATTTGTTGCAACTTATCTCGACTCCGCGTACTGGGCTGAGGCGAGACGGGCCCTTCGATCAGATGATACTCGCCACATGCAGCATGCGGTCTTCAAAAAAGCCAGTGATTGTCAGAGGACACGGAGAACGGCTACGGTTGCGTCGTCTGTCTGAACGCCTCCCGAGAAGTCATCCATCGAATCAAGGATCGACTGGACGAGTTCGTCCGCGGACCCGGTCCTTCGACCGTTCGCAGCGCGGAGCAGGCCGTCAATTCCCCACTCCTCGCCGGATGGGCTGAACGCCTCGGACACCCCATCCGTATATGCAAGGACCAGGTCGCCGGGTTGGAGATGGATCACTTCTTCGCGCCAGGTTGCGTCGAGAAATAAGCCAACCGGGGCTCCGCTGGGCTCGAGCCAGTCGATGGAGCCGTCACGGCGAAGGATCACGGGGGGATTGTGGCCCGCGTTGACATAGCGCAGCGTACTCGCTGCCCGATCCAGGACAGCATAGAAAAGTGTGGCATAGCGGTCGGCGAGCGATGAGGCGCAAGCTTGAGCATTGACTACCCGCAGGAGGGCAGCCAGATTGTCTCCTGTGAATAAAGCTGCGGTTCGCAGCGACGCCTGCACATTGGCCATCATCAAAGCGGCGGCCACCCCCTTTCCGGAGGCGTCGCCTACCAGCATCGCCAGCTTGCCGTCGGCCTGGCAGGAGAAGTCGTAGCAGTCGCCGCCCAGGGCGCGCATTTGCCGGCAGCTTGCACCGTAGTCTGTGAGGCAATGGCCGCGAGCCGGTCCCTGCATAAATCGCTCCTGAACCAGGCAGGCCTGAAGCCAGTCCTGGCTGACATCCATCACCATATCGTCGGTCATCATTCTTCAACCTCCAATTGTTTGTCGATTGAGCAGCCGCATTTTCGACATCAAGCTCGCCCTAACCCAATTTTTTTTGCGGGCGATGTCGAGAATCCTGTGCTGGTTTCGACTTCTGGATGAAAGCGCAGATTAAGCGCCCGGCCATCAGCTGCGGCGGGCAATATGTTTCAACCTGCAAATGGGGCTGAATGAATCTCAACCGCGTCAATCAACCAGGAATGGAGAGAACGTCATGAAATATATTCTGCTGATGTCCAGCACGAAAGAGGGTGTTTCCCGGTATCACACATGGGCACAGAGCGACCGCGACACGCACATGCAAACCCTGGGTGCAATCATGAAAGAGCTAGTGGAAACCGGGGAGTTCGTCGCCACCCAGGGCCTGACCGAACCGAACGAAGCCAAAGTCGTGCGCGGGGAGAAGAACGGCCTGCCAGTGACGGATGGCATTTTTCCCGAATCGAAGGAATTTCTGCTTGGCTATTGGATCATTGACGTGGCCGCGCCCGATCGCGCGTGTCAGATCGCAGGCCGGATTTCGGCCGCGCCCGGACCCGGGGGCACCGCGACCAACATGCCGATCGAAGTGCGGCGGTTCGCGGATTTTCGGAATACCGCGAACTGACTCGACCAGCGGGAGCAGGGGTGGAAGCCCCAGGCACGTCGAGCTTGAGCCGAGGCAAACAAAAGGAGCGGAGGAAAATGAAATACATTCTGATGATGAACGGAAAGAGGTCGGACTTCGAGGGATATGCACGATGGTCGAAGGAGGACCTTCAGACCAATGTTGCCTTCATGCGCGAGTTCAGTAAGGAGCTGAAAGACTCCGGGGTATTCGTTGCGTCGGAGGGACTGGGGTGGCCCAATGAGGCCAGGCTCGTGCGCGCTGGAAGCAAAGGAGAGCCCATCACCGACGGAGTATTTCCGGAATCCAAGGAATTCCTCGCTGGATACTGGATCATCGACGTGGAAAGCTCCCAACAGGCTTACGCCATTGCCGCACGGCTTTCGGGGGCGCCCGGCGCGGGAGGAACGACGGGAAACATGCCCGTGGAAGTGCGGCGGGTGCTCAGCAGCCATTGCGATTTAGGTCTGTAAAGGTGCCCCTTGGAGAAAGCATGAGCGGCCAGACGCCGGAGATTCCGTTCGAGCCCCTGCTTCGCGAACTGGCGCCGCAGGTGCTCGGCGTCGTTGCACGCCGTTTTCGCAACTTTCCGTTGGCAGAAGATGCGGTGCAGGAAGCGATGCTCGCAGCATTTCGGCAATGGCCGCGAGAAGGCATGCCCCAGAATCCGCGCGGCTGGCTGATTCAGGTGGCCGCCAGACGGTTCACCGATATGGTGCGCAGTGAGATGGCGCGCCGCGAGCGCGAGACCGCGCTTGCGGTGGAGGAACCGATCATTGAGCCGGTGGAAGACATCGAGGCGGAAATGGACCCCGAGGACACGCTAATTTTGCTCTTCATGTGCTGCCACCCTGTGCTGAGCCGGTCTTCGGCGATCGCGCTGACGCTGCGGGCGGTGGGTGGCCTGACCACGGCGGAGATCGCCAACGCATTCCTGGTACCCGAGGCGACGATGGCTCAACGAATCAGCCGTGCCAAACAGAGCATCCGCGCATCAGCGGTTCCCTTTCGCGCGCCGACGCCGCAGGAACGCGGGGAGCGGCAAGCCACTGTTCTCCACGTGCTGTATCTGATCTTCAGCGAAGGATATGCTAGCAGCATCGGCGCACGGCTGCAGCGGTTGGATTTGGCGCAGGAGGCAATTCGGTTAACCCGAAGCGCGCGAGCACTGCTGCCGCACGACGCGGAAGTTGCAGGTCTTTTGGCGCTGATGCTGCTGACCGATGCGCGAAAGGCGGCGCGTACGGGACCGCACGAGGAGCTCATCCCGCTGGACAAGCAGAACCGGACTCTCTGGGACCGCGCGCAAATCTCGGAAGGCACGGAGCTGCTGACGCTCGCGTTGTCCAGGGGAGCCGTCGGGTTCTACCAGTTACAGGCGGCGATCGCCGCAGTTCATGACGAGGCGGCACGTGCAGAAGATACGGACTGGCCGCAAATCCTGGCACTGTACGAACTGCTGCTGCACATGTCACCCAGTCCCATGGTGACGCTGAACCATGCCATTGCTGTCGCAATGGTGCATGGACCGATGCGCGGGCTGGAGCGACTGCGGGCGTTGGACAACAATGAAAGCTTGAGCGGGCATTACCGGCTCGACGCCGTGCGCGCTCATCTTTTCGAGATGCTCGGAGATTTCAACAAGGCGGTTCAGCACTATCGAATCGCCGCGTCCCGGACGACGAACCTGCCTGAACAGAACTATCTGATGACCCAGGCGGCGCGCCTCGAGGACGCTCGCAACGAAACTCGGAATGAGCCTGTATAGGGTCCTCCCGTCCCATGGGTGCCCACAGAGCAGCTTCAAAACGAAGCCGACTTTCATTGCCCATCAGCCCAAAAACTCCCGATTTTTCAAGGGAAGCACACCAGCCCCATTCACGCCGAAGCGACCGCGAGGGCGTTGGACCTATTCCTGGACTATGCCAATAATGTGAAACTCTATCCCGCCTTCCAGCGCTACTTCCGCGAGCAGAAACCAAGAACGCTGGCGGTGTGGGGCCGGTTCGATCCGTTCTTTGTTCCCGCAGGAGCAAAAGCATTCGCTCGCGATAATCCGAACGCCACGGTGCATCTGATCGACGAAGGTCATTTTGCCCTGGAGACACAGGTGGTGAAGGTTGCGGAGATCATGCGAAGCTTTCTTGCAAGCTGAGGAGCGTGTGTCTGCAATTCACGCGGATTGCTCGACGAAGTCGAGCTGATCACTTCTCAATCCACCGATCGAGAGTGGTTTTGCGGGGGCTATTTCGGAACGAGCAGCTGTTTAGAAGTCCACGGTCCCGGGTATGCGAGCCGTTTGGGGGTTTGTAAGCGCAGCTTTTAATTCACCGGCCCGATGTGAAGCCAGCACTTGAGCTGTAATTGCGTCAGACAATGTTGACAAGAGTGATCGTGGAGCCGAATAACAACGAGTGAAATACATAATAAATACGGCCCTGACACTGAATTTGTACCAACTTGTCTTCATGATTTTCGGGTCATCGCGTATTAACAGCAACCGTGTATATTCCATGCTTAGCTACAGTCGGAGCGCCTGATTTATCCGGCTACACGCAAGTTCCAGCGGCGCATTTCCGTAGTC
>Ga0335075_10013647_pt1 | contig 12228 bp, 10 predicted proteins | sample Lox_Sample_24_FD_206723 | JGI IMG/M metagenome (GOLD analysis project Ga0335075, IMG submission 206723) | Soil microbial communities from Loxahatchee National Wildlife Refuge, Florida, United States - Lox_Sample_2.4 | ecosystem: Environmental > Terrestrial > Soil > Wetlands | place: USA... | reverse complement strand
ATGAATGCCGCTATCGGCCGGTACATCGGCCAACAGCGGTATCGGCGCGCCGCCGACATGGATGATCGCGGCGATGTCGCCGTGCTCCAGCTCTTGCACGCCGGTTACCTGCTTCTGGTGTTCGATCTTGGCGTTGACGCCTAGCTCGCCGAGCAAAATCTCGGCGGTCATCGCCGACCCGCTGCCGGTCACATCAACGTTGACGCGCTGGCCATCCAGGTCCTTGAGCTGAGTGATGTCCTTGCGGGCAAGGACATGCACCTCCTCGTTGTACAGCTTCGCGATGTAGCGGATGCCCTGGGTAAGGTTCGGAAACAGGTTGTGCTGCTTCGCGTAAGTCAGTGCATCGGCCTGGACGAAGCCGATGTCGATACCCTTGAGATAAAGGATGTCGGACAGATTCTGCAGCGACCCTTTGCCCAGAACCGGCAGCACGCGAAGGTTGTCGTCATCCAGGATGGTCAGGTCCGCCGCGGTCCGCGCGTAGGTGCCGCCCTCCATCCCGGTGATCACGCCGACCGTGCCCTGGTTGGCACGCACGATCAGGTCCTGTGGTGACTGTTGCGCGATAGCAGTACCGGCGAACAACACGCACAGCAAAGTCGAGAATACGAGTTTCACGATTCCCCCTTGAGGTAGCTTGGGCTCCCGAGAACCCGAAGATTGTTGCGATCGTGCACCGCCGAGGTGAGATCGGCGGCAGTTCGACGCTGCCGCTGCAGCACGAAGCAACGGAGCGGTTGTCATTTACCGGCCTCGGCGAGATGCTTCAATCGCTCAATGGCCTCGGCGTCGCCCAAGGCCGCCGCCCTCCGGTACCATTTTGCCGCGGTTGCTGTGTCGGTCGGCATGCCCCAGGCACCGATCTTCGTCAGGAACAATGGGTCGTAGGTTTTCGCGAGCTGGGTCGCGGCTCTCGCATCGCCGCTCTCGGCGGCCCGGCGGTAGAGCAGCCGGGCGGAAGCAACGTCGCCGATCACGAGCATCGCATCCCCGCGCCGCAGCAGGTCGGCCACGATGTCGGGCGGCGGAGAGGCGGGTTGCGGAGCGGCCTGAGTCTCTATCGGTGCGAGATGGGGGGACAGTGATGTAGCCGGCGGCGCAGGCATGCCCGCGGCCGCCGGCACTGAAGTCTCCAGGCGCGCCGGGGTGACGGAGACAACAGGAGGCGGCGCGGCGGTTTTCGGCATTTCGGTCTGGGCTGATGGTGATGCCGCGACCGAGCCGGGAACGATAGTCCGCTGCGTAGCCAGAATGGTTGGTGGGGTTGCGCCTAATATCGGGACTTCCGGATTGGCGACAGGCGCAGCCGGGGTATGGTCCGGCTCGGCCGATCGTGGGGTAGCATCGGTCGAGGGTGATGAAGCCGTGGCTGACGCCGTTGTGGCAGACGGGGGTGATGCATTCGGCGGTTTAGCCTGCCCGTCCATCGGCTCCGTCGCTTGAATTGCAACGGCTGCAGTCGTGCTCGCGGGGGGTGCCAGGGAAGCGGCTGACGGCTGTGTCGATGGGACAGCAGCGTCGGTCGCGGACGGTGAAGTAGGAGCCGGTTGCGGCGCTGCCGCGGCGGGCGGCTGCTGCGGCGCCATCGTTGTCGTGGCGACCGAGGGAATGGCGGGCGCACTCGCGGCGGGCGTCGCCGGCGAGTTTTGCGGCCGGGCCGGTTGCGGCATTGCCGCGGCGGCGGGCGGCGGTGGCGCCACCGCTGTCGTGGCGACCGAGGGAGTGGCGGGCGCAGTCGTCACCGGCGAGTTTTGCGGCTGGGCCGGTTGAGCATCGGCGTCAGCCGATGGCGGGGAACCATGGGCCGCCAAGGTCGCATCCGGCGCCGTCGGAGCATCCCCGGCGCGCTGGGGCGGAGAACTCGTGTCCTGGCTGGAACCCGTCCTCGCATCCGAGGACGAAGATCCGGCCGCTGGTGACGCGTCCTCGTTCGCTGCCGCGACCGGGACTGATGTGTCCGCGGCGGATGCGGCAGCCGGCTGTTGTTGCGCTTCCGACGTTGGCGGGGGCGGTACGGCAACGACTGGCGTGTCCCCCGGGCTCGACGATGTCACGGCCAGTGTCGAGGGCGCCGGCGGTTCCGATACGTCGGATAGGCTGGCAGCGCCGGCGGCCAGCACGATGGCCGTTTGGGTCGGTGGCTCCGGTAGAGTTGTCGATGCAGTCGTCGCCCGACCGCTCATCTCCGGCGGATCAGGTTGGACGGACGAGCGCCATGCCGTTCCGATACTTCCTACCAACAGGACGGCAAGGCAAACCAGAGCGCCCGGATGAAGAACCCGGTGCCGCCGCTCCGGGATCGTTGCCGGGGGCGGATACGACGCGACCATCTGGCCCGAGGATTTCTCAGTCACCGCCGGCACGACAACCGCCAGCGCAGCGCTCGCGAAAGCATATGCACCCGCGTCCACGGCTTCGGGCCCCAACTGTCGGTATCCCCCGGCGGCAACGAGCGATCTCAGCAAAATCGGACCCAGGCGGCCGGGAATGCCTTTCCCGTGATGGACAAGTCTGCTCAAGGCTGCATCAGACACCTGTTGCCCGATCGCGCCGTACATCTGTTCGAGCCGGTAACAGAGAAAGTCCCGCGCCTCCGCCTCGCCGAGCGGTTCGATGACCGGCCGCGCTTTTGTTCTCCCAACGAGATCGCGCAACTTGGGATCCTCAAGAAGATCCCAGAACTCCGGCCTCCCGGCAAAAATAACCCGCTGGTTTCGGAGACCAAGCGCGTGGAGGCTGGATACGATTTGCAGATAGCCGAGCACATCCGCCTGCAGATAATGGGCGTCGTCGAATACGAGGACGATCTGACTCCCCTCGTTATTCAAAGTGAGCGCGTCAAATAGCCGCTCGATGTCTTCATTGGTTACGGTGCCGGGGGCGTTGCCAAGCAATTCCCCTATGATCTGCGGCAGGCGCAGCGGCGTCCCATGCGGATTGTCTATCCGCCTGATACGCAGGCCCCTCTCGGCAAGTACTGCGACTGCGGTATCCAGCACGGTTGTCTTGCCGACCCCCGGCTTACCGGTGAGGGCAACGAAAGGCTCGCCGGCAACAATAGCGCGGACCAGTTCGGCAAGTGCCTGGCGTTGCGTGCGCGGCATGAAAAGTTGGCCTGCGCCGCGCGGCACCACTGGCGCTACGTTGTCGAAATCATCCATTCAGTCTCCCCAGCGCCGGCCGATTGGTTGTGGCTCGTTCCAGAATTCGCTTCGATAAAGCACCTGATCGATCATCACGCAACAGTATTTTTTGGCTTACGAAACCAATAATTTCTTGATCGTTTCGGACTTATTGCGTAATCATCGGCCTTCGGCCTACGCGCGCCAAATATCCGCGCAACGAATGGGGCCACATGAAAAAGGCTTCACACGCAGCACGGAGCACCACGGGAGCGCGAAGCGCCGAGTCCAGCTCTCCCGCTCTGCGGGAGAAGTCGGTTTGCGCAGCGAACCGGGTGAGGGTCCCCGCGCCCTGGCATCCTCACCCGCCACGCGCTACGCGGCGACTTCCTCCCGCACCGCGGGAGAACGCAACGGACCTCAGCGGCGCTCCGTGTGAACTACTTTCACGACCCCCAGGCCGTATCGGACTTCCCGGACCACGACAGCTTTCAGCGACGAGCTACGTCCCGATCCCGCCGACCGCCAGGTACTTGATCTCCAGATACTCCTCGATCCCGTATTTCGATCCTTCGCGGCCCAGGCCGGATTGCTTCATGCCCCCGAACGGCGCCTCGGCGGTCGAGATGATCCCCTCGTTGACACCGATCAGCCCGTATTCCAGCGCCTCGCCGACGCGGAAGACCCGCCCGACATCACGCGCATAGAAATACGCCGCCAGGCCGAATTCGGTATCGTTGGCCAGCCGGATCGCTTCCTCCTCGGTCTTGAAGCGGAACAGCGGCGCCACCGGCCCGAAGGTCTCCTCACGGAAGATCAGCGCATCGTGCGGCACCTCGGCGAGCAAGGTCGGCTCAAAGAAATTGCCGCCGAGGCGATGGCGGTGCCCGCCGGTCAGCACCTTGGCACCACGTTTGGTTGCATCGGCGATGTGTTCCTCAACCTTCTTTACCGCGTCGGCGTTGATCAGCGGACCCTGCGCGACGCCCGGCTCCATCCCGTTGCCAACTTTCATCTGCTCGATCGCCGCCTTGAATTTCTGTGCGAAGCCGTCATAGACGCCTTCCTGCACCAGGATCCGGTTGGCACAGACGCAGGTCTGCCCGGTGTTGCGGTATTTGCTGGCCATCGCGCCGATCACGGCGGCGTCCAGGTCGGCGTCGTCGAACACGATGAACGGGGCGTTGCCGCCCAGTTCCATGCTGGTTTTCTTGATCGTCGGCGCGCATTGCGCCAGCAGCTTGGCTCCCACCTCGGTGCTGCCGGTGAACGACAGCTTGCGCACGAGCGGGTTGGACGTGAGTTCCCTGCCGGTTTCGGCGGACGGCCCGGTGATGATGTTGCAGACGCCGGGCGGCATGCCGGCCCGCACGGCCAGCACGGCCAGCGCCAGGGCCGAGAACGGCGTCTGGCTGGCCGGACGGATCACGCCGGTGCAGCCGGCGGCCCAACCCGGACCGGCCTTGCGGGTAATCATCGCCGAAGGGAAGTTCCAAGGCGTGATTGCCGCGAAGACGCCAACCGGCTCCTTCAGCACCAGGATGCGGCGGCCCTTGGCGTTCTGCGGGATGGTGTCGCCATAGACGCGCTTTCCTTCCTCGGCGAACCAGTCGATGAAGCTCGCCGCATATGCGATCTCGCCCTTGCTTTCAGTCAGCGGCTTGCCTTGCTCCGCGGTCATGATCACCGCCAGGTCGTCGGCATTCGCGAGCATCAGATCGGAGAGCTTGCGCAGGATGGCGCTGCGTTCCTTCGCCAGCATGGCGCGCCAGGCCGGCCAGGCGCGGTTGGCGGCCTCGATGGCGCGGTGCGTCTCGGCGGCGCCCAGCGCCGGCACTTCGCCGATTGCCTCGCCCGTAGCAGGATTTTTCACGACCAGGGTCTTCCCGCTGTCGGCCTGCACCCATTTGCCATCGATGCAGTTCGCCTGGCGCAGCAGCGTCGGATCTTTCAACGGAAGTGGCGACACGGGGTTCAGCATGACATCCTCCTATAGTGGAGCCCCTGAAACGGACGGGTTCCAAGGGCGTTGCCCTTGGCGGGGGTCCAGGGGGCAGCGCCCCCTGGCCTTCAGATAAGCACGCTACTGCGCCGCCGCGACATCGACAGCATGCGGCGCCAGCCGCCCCGTCCGCCCATCCTCGCGCTCAAAGGTGAAGCGTTTGTCATGCAACGCAGCCACACTTGTGCGGTGGGCGATCGAGACGATGGTCGTGTTCGGCAGGCGCGCCTTCAGCGTGCGATAGAGCGCCGCTTCCGCCTCGGGATCGAGGCTCGCGGTAGCCTCATCCAGAAACAGCCAGTCGGGCCGCTTCAGCAGCGCGCGGGCCAGCGCGACCCGCTGTTGCTCCCCGCCCGACAGCACCTGCGGCCAGTTCTTATCATCGTCGAGTTGCGCAATCAGGCCAGCGAGTCCGGCGTCCTCGAGCGCCTGGGCGATGTCAGCCTCAGAGTGAGCGTCGGGCGCATCCGGATAGGTGATAACGTGGCGCAGAGTGCCAAGTGGAATGTAGGGCCGCTGCGGCAGGAACAGACAGCTTTCGCTTGGGCGCTGGATCCGGCCTTCGCCGAACGGCCAGATCCCGGCGATCGCGCGAAACAGCGACGACTTGCCCGAACCCGTGCGGCCGGTGACCACGGCGGAACTGCCGCGGTCAAAGCTCAGACTCTCACCAGACAGCAACTTGAGGCCGTTCGGAAGCTGTAATGTCAGATTGGACACGCGCACCGCTCCATCGGGGGATGGACTGACAATCAATCCCTCGCCGGCGGCAGCGCGCGCGATGAGAATTGCCCGATGGAAGGTGGTGAGTCGGATAACGATGGCGTTCCATTGCGCCAGCGTGGCGTATGCATTGACAAACCAGGAAAGCGCCGTCTGCACACGCCCGAAGGCATCGGCGATCTGCGTCAACCCGCCGAGTTCGATCTTGCGGGCGAAGAAGCGCGGGGCGGCGACCACGAAGGGAAAAATGACGGCGACCTGGGTGTAGCCGGAGGTCAGCGCATTCAGCCACTTCGTCCACGTCATGATGCCCCACCAGTTCCCGATCACGTGGTGGAAGCGGTCAAGCAGGTTGCCTTTCTCCTCTGCCTCACCCCCGTAGAGTGCGATGCCTTCCATATTCTCGCGCAGGCGCACCAGTGCATAACGAAAGTCCGCTTCGACCCGCTGCTGGCGGAAGCGGAGCCCGATCAGGGGGCGGCCTACGATGTGGGTGAGCCAGGTGCCGACGATCGCATACATCAGCGCCACCCAAACCATATACCCGGGGACGGTGATGCCGAAGAGGGTGAGATCGCCGGAGATCACCCAGAGAATGCCGACGAAACTGGCGAGGGTAACGAAATTGGACAGGAAATCGACGCCCAGGGAGAGCGTGGTGGCAACAAAATCACGTAGATCCTCGGCGATTCGTTGGTCAGGGTTGTCGGTGCCGATCGCGGCGGTATCAGTGGTCAGGCTGATGCGGTAATAGGCGCGGTCGGCAAGCCATTCATCGAGAAATTGCGTGGTCATCCAGCGGCGCCAGCGGATTTGCAGCCATTGGTTCATGTACACCACCGCGACCAGGCAGAATCCTGGCATGATGAAACCGCTGGGCGTGCGCTCCCAGGTCAGCAGAAGATGCCAGAACGCGGTCTCGTTCCTTAGCTGCAGAGCGTTGAAAAACAGCCTGTTCCAGAAGTTAAAAACCACATTCATGCCGACCATGGACAGGTTCAGCACGATGATTGAAATCAGTAGCAACCAAGCCGACCATTTTTCCTCCGAACGGAAATAAGGCCGCGATAGCTGCCACACGTCATGCAGAAACGATCCGATAGATTTCATAGAGGGGGTGGTCTCTCCGCTGATTGTCTGACTGCGTTATCCAGGGCGGCGAGCCAGACGGTCAGGCGCTGGCGGTTCACCCTGAAATCCCCATAGCCGTACGCACTGCGGGAATACAGCAGAAGCGTGCTGCCGGCAGGGTCGTGCGGCATCGCCTGCGCCATGACGAGATCAGGGAAGTTGAACACCGCGCTACGCACCACCCAGTGGAGTTGCCTGGCTTCCGGATAAGCGGCGGCGAGAAACGCACGAGGCAGCGCGGCGGCCGCCCGCCCGAAAGCGGCGAGCAACCGGTCCGCCGGCACCGGATAAACCGGTGTGACGATGTCCGGCTTCGGCGTCCAACCCGCCGGCGCGGCGAGCACGGTGTTCGGGCTCGCCGGCCGTTCGATGTGGCTACGTCGAGCAGCGGCGGGACCGGCAGGCCATTGGCTCCCGCCGCGGCGCAGGCCGGCAAAATCAGCCCGAGGATCCAGCCCAGCGGGCTCATCCGGCGACGGCGTGGAGCAGCATCGCCCCCGAGATGGCGCGGCCCGGCGGCTCTGACAAGCGAAGGGCGGGGCGCAATCGTTGCGCCCCCTACTGCGGCTTTGCCCGCAACCCCCTGAAGTTCCGTGTTTTCCTTGACGCGCTCGGGCCGGGTTCTTAGCGTTCGTTCATGAATACCGTCACGCGCGCACACTTGGCCGAGATCATCTACACACAGGTCGGGCTGTCGCGGAACGAGTCCGCCGACCTGCTGGAAACCGTGCTGGATCGGCTGACGGCGACGCTTGAATCAGGTGAATCGGTCAAGATCAGTGGGTTCGGCACCTTTTCCGTGCGCCAGAAGGGCCGCCGCATCGGTCGCAACCCGAAGACCGGACAGGAAGTGCCGATCCTGCCGCGACGGGTCCTCGTGTTCCGGCCCAGCCATGTCCTGAAAGCGCGCGTGAACGGGCTGGTGCCCGTGCCGAGGGACGACGGCGCGCTCGCGCACGAAGACAGCGAATGAGCGGAGCCGATGACCGGGATGGCGAGCCCGCGGATGCGGAGCCTGCGCCTGGACATCCCCACCCCGGCGGACGCACGCGCCTGAAGAAAGCGCCAACCGCCTTCCGCACCATCAGTGAAGTGGCCGACGAGCTTCACATCCCGCAGCATGTGCTGCGGTTCTGGGAGACCAAGTTCAGCCAGGTGAAGCCGCTGAAACGCGGCGGTGGACGCCGCTACTATCGGCCCGACGATATCGCGCTGCTGCGGCGCATCTCCGACCTGCTCTACATCCAGGGCTATACGATCAAGGGCGTGCAGCGACTGCTGCGCGAGGGCGGCGGCAGGCTCTCGGACGACATCCCCCCCGCCCCCCTGCACGAGCGGGAGGAAGCGGAGGCCGAGCAGGCGGGCTCAGTGCCGGCCGAGCCCGAGCTGCCAATTCCAGGCCTTGCCGCGACGCCGCTGGCTGGCTCATCGCCGGGACGCGCGGGCCGATCCCGCGACGAACGCGGATCAGAGCCGGAAATGGAACGGCTGCGCTCGGTGATGCGGGAGACGCTGCGCGAACTCGAGAAGCTGCGGGCGTTGTTGGGTTGATGGTGCGGTTCGACACAGAGCTCGCCGAGGATACGAAGGTTGCCGAGGAGCACCCCATAGAATACGGGTTAACATGCCGGAACGGATTATATCTCCCGCTGAGCCACTGCCGGGCCGAACTGCCAATGAATATTGACGGCGTTTGTCCTGAAGGATCGATTTGCGGCGGTTCGCCGCACAAGGAGGTAAACCTCGGCGATCTCTCTCCCTGCTCGGCGACCTCTGTGTCGATACCAGCGCCGATAGAGCCCCGGCCGTGCGGCGCGCTAAATCCGGCCGTTGCCTTCATTGCCCGCTCGCTGCTACAGCTTGTGTGCACGATCGGAGCGTAGCGCAGCCTGGTAGCGCATCAGTCTGGGGGACTGGGGGTCGTGGGTTCAAATCCCGCCGCTCCGACCATCGGTTTCCCACGACTCTCGCCGGTGTCAAGGTTTCGTGAGCGATGCGTGCGGCGACCACGGCTGCCGGTGCAGCTTGTGCGGACGCGGCGGCTGCGCCCAGGTGACCCCCCATGCCTGTAGCGACCGGCCCGATGAACGAGTAAGACGGGGTTCCAGTCCGCGCGGCGGACACCGGTGAGGTTCGGAGATGGACAGGCGAGAGGGTTGGCGCAACCGCGAGAACAGGAAGCGCAAGTTCGATGACGGGGGCCCCGGCGCCCCCGATCCCTGGCGGCGGTCGCCGTCGCCGGGGCAGGAGCAGCTTGCCTATCCGTCGCAGCAGCGACCGCCGCGGGCGGCGGCGCCCATCACGGCGTCGGGCCCCGAGGTGGGAGCCGTCGTGAAATGGTTCGATCCCGGCAAGGGATTCGGCTTCGTCGAACTTGAGGACGGTTCGGGCGACGCATTCCTGCACGTCAGCGTCGTGGAACGCTTCGGCGGCGGCACGCCGGGACCAGGCGCGCCGATCCGGGTGCGGATCGGGCGTGGGCCGAAGGGTCCGCAAGTGGCGGAGATCACTGAGCTTGGTGAGGCGACTGGGCCGGCCCCGGCCCCGCGACGGCATGCCCCGGGCGGCATGTCGAGGCCGATGCCGGCGGCAACACCCGGCCAGGAAATCCGCGGCACGGTGAAGTGGTACAACGCACAAAAGGGCTTCGGCTTCATCACGCCCGAGAACGGCGGGAAGGATGTGTTCGTGCACGCCTCGGCGCTCGAGCGCAGCGGCCTCGCCGAACTTGCGCCCGGCCAGGCGGTTCGGCTCCAGGTGGTGTCCGGAAAGAAGGGGCCGGAAGCCGGGTCGGTGGAGCTCGCCTGATCCGCGCGCCAACGTCAGCTTGGCGGACGGGGCGGCGGCGTGCGCCCTTGCCCCGTTTGAACTGCCGGCTTCAGCGTTTTCAGGTAAGCAATGATGTCACTGCGGCGCACGGCGTCCGGCAACCGATAGGGCATCAGCGCACCCGGGACGAGCGCCTGCGGATTTTCGAGCCAGCGATCGAGTCTCTCGGGGGTCCAGACCAGATCGGCGTCCGCCAGCGCGGCTGAATAGGGATATCCGGCCACGCTCCCGGCCACGCGGCCGACGATCCCCTCCAGCGGCGGCCCCCCCTTCGAGCGGTCGAGCGCGTGACACTTGGTGCAGACGGTGGTGAACAACTCGCGCCCGGCAATCGGGTCAGGTGGCCGGTTATCGAAGCGTGCAAGGTCCTCGGCGCCGGCCGGCCGGAGCGAGGGGAAAAACGTGTAGGACAGCGTGATGTCCCGCACATCCGCCGCATTGGGGTCGGCGTCCAGGCGTGGATCGACGAAGAAATCCACCGGCATTTCGACGCCTTGGTGCGCGCCCAGCTTCTCCTCGGTGAAGCAGAAGCACTGGATCTTTTTGAAGTAGGTGCCGATCTTCGCCGGGGTCACGTTGAACGTGGCGTGGCCGACGATGTCACGGTCGGACAGGTTCTCCGCCCTGAAGAACACCAGCGTCTCCTGGCCGAGATGCACGCGCACCTGCCGCTGCACCGGGCTGAATCGCCAGGGCATGCCGGGTGCCACGTTGGTGTCGAAGGAAACCGTTACCATCCGCGGGGATTCGGTGGCGGTATCGGCGGCGACCCGCCGGGTCGTGCCCAACGCTCCGGTGGCCTGGCAGAATAATCGGTATAACGTGACTGAGTAGGAGACCAGCGTCGTCATCACGCCAACAGCGAACAGCAGGCCGGCCAGGGTCAGCAGCTTCCCGTGTCCGCTTCTTGGCGGAGTCATGCGCTTGGCGCCTTCCCGCGGTAGGGAAAAGGGTTCACACGGAGTGCCACCGAGGGTCCACGGAGTGCCACGGAGATCGTCACGGCTGAAGGACAAACTGCGGTGCTTTGAGATGTAATGCCGATCGCCGGAACGAATACCCCGCGGCAGGCGGCGCTCACACCCCCGTCATGGCCGGCCTTGTGCCGGCCATCTCCTGCCGATGCACGGTGAGGTGCCACAACAGGCATGAGATGGCCGGCACAAGGCCGGCCATGACGTAGTGCGGCTGCGCGTGCCGGAAAGTTGATCCTTCGACCGCCTACCATAACCCTCGGTGGCCCTCCGTGCGATCACCGTGGCGCTCCGTGTGAACGCCTTTCCACCCTCTATCGCCCAGTCAGGATGCGTTCCACGAGTTGCTTCACCGTCGGGATGAAGCCGTTCGAATAAAACGGATCGCGGGCGAAGCGGAATCCGTTATGGCCGCTGAACATCAGATTGCGCTCGACCGCGTCCGGCTCGTCGCTTTCATGGGCGATCGCCTGCAGCGTCTTCTGAATGCAGAAGCTGCGCGGGTCGGGGCGTTTGCCGCTGCTGCGGTCCTCCTCGTGCTGGCTCCAGTTGGAGAACCGGCATAGGCTGAGGCAACCCATGCAGCCCGCCTGATCGCGGAGGATCTCCTTCGCCTTTTCTGGCGTAACAAAGACCAGCGTGGAATCCGGCGTCCGCAGCGCCTCGATATAGCCCGCTGCTTCCCAGTCGCGCACTCGCTCGAGATCTGCCGGCGTCAGATAGACGGGTCGCTTGCGGGGGCCGACGCCGTATTCCGCGACATGCTCGCCCACCACCTCGGCGGTGAACGCCACCTGCCGCTCGGTGCGCCCCCGCAGCTCGTGGATGAATCCATTGTTTACCGCGCTCGACCAAAAGCCGGTCGGGCTGAAGCGGTTGAGGAAGACGTCACCCTCTTTCAGCGTCAACAACCTCTTCTTCCAGGCATCGCCGATCGGGCTCTCCTGGGTGAGCAGCGGCCGCGTGCCGAACTGGAAGGCGATCGGTCCGAGCTCCGTGTTGTCGATCCAGTGTTCCCATTCGTCGAGCCACCAGACGCCGCCGGCCATGATGATCGGGGTGTCGTGCAGGCCGAACTCGCGCATGGTTTTGCGCAGCGCCAGCACGCGCGGATAGGGGTCCTCGGGCCGCACCGGGTCCTCGCTGTTGGAGAGCCCGTTATGGCCGCCGGCCAACCACGGGTCCTCGTACACTACGCCGCCCAGCAGCGCGGACGCCTTATGGTATGCGCGCTTCCAGAGCGCATTGAACGCGCGTGCCGAGGAGATGATCGGATAGTAATGCACGTTGAACCGGGCGGCGATCTCCGACAGCCGATACGGCATCCCGGCGCCGCAGGTGATGCCGTTGATGATGCCCCTCGCCTGCTCCAGCACCTCGGTGATGATCCGCTCGGCGGCGCCCATCTCCCACAGGATGTTGGCGTGGATGCGTCCCACCCCGC
>Ga0335075_10013645_pt1 | contig 12230 bp, 9 predicted proteins | sample Lox_Sample_24_FD_206723 | JGI IMG/M metagenome (GOLD analysis project Ga0335075, IMG submission 206723) | Soil microbial communities from Loxahatchee National Wildlife Refuge, Florida, United States - Lox_Sample_2.4 | ecosystem: Environmental > Terrestrial > Soil > Wetlands | place: USA: Florida... | reverse complement strand
CGCGTTTCCCGCTCTTTGCGAACGTTACGGTGCCACCGGCTCCGGCCGGCGCCGCGCGCGACACGGCAAAGCGCTCGAGGTGCAAGCGCTCCGCGACATCGGCCGCCGACCAGGCGCGCTCGGCCGCGTTGAGCATGGCTTCAGGTCCACATGCCCAGGTCTGCCGGTCGCGCCAGTCCGGCACCTCGGTGTCGAGGCGGGTCAGATCCAGCCGCCCCTGGCTGCGCGTCGTGCGCAGCTGCAGCCGGTACCCCGGGTGGTCCCGGGCCAGCTGGTCCAGCTCCGCGCCGAACATCACGTCGTCGGCGGTCGGCGCCGAATGCAAATGGATCACGTCGGTGATCTGATCGTGGCGGACCAGCGTGCGCAGCATCGACATCACCGGGGTGATGCCCGACCCGGCGGTGATGAACAACACGGCCGGCGGGGCCGGATCGGGCAACACGAAATTGCCCTGTGGCGCGGCCAGCCGCACGATCGTCCCGGGCTTGACGCCGGCCACCAGATGGGCGGACAGGAATCCCTCGGGCATCGCCTTGACCGTGATGGTCACCGTGCGGGCGCCCTTCACCGGGCTGGATGTCAGCGAATACGAGCGCCACCGCCAGCAACCGTCCATCAGCAGCCCGATCCCCATGTACTGGCCCGGCTCGTAATCGAAGCTGAAACCCCAGCCGGGCTTGATGACCAGCGTCGCGGAATCGTGCGTCTCACGCCGCACCTGCAGGATGCGACCCCGCAATTCCCGCGCCGACCACAGCGGATTGGCAAGGCGCAGATAGTCGTCGGGTAACAGTGGCGTGGTGATGCGCTGGGCAACGCTGCGCAATGCGTGCCAGCCGGGGTGCGTGTCCATCCCGGCTAGCGTAACCGGCCGGGTTTCGACCACGTTGGCAGTGACTTTCGCGATTTTCCTGGTCATCGGACAGCTCCTGCTCTACTAACCTACGGTACCGTAACCTACGGTACCGTAACCAGCGCGCCGTTGGGCGGCTTAGAGCAGTTCGAGCAGAAAGGGCAGCTCCTGGGTGGCGTACCAAGCCAGATCGTGGTCCTGCGCGTCGCCCACCGTGAGCTCGGCGTCTTCGTCTCCGAGGTCGGCTTCGTCGATGACCGCGATCGCCGCCATGACGTCCGCCTCGGCGGCGGCATTGTCGACGTACGCGGCAACGACATCGTCGATCGCCACCGGCGCCCCGATCCGCACGACGGCGTCATCGAGGTCCGGGCGCAGCGTCACCGCACCTGGGTCGCCGGCTTCAGCGATATCGGCAACCAGCACCGCGCGCCGCGGCGGCAGTTCGGCGCCCGACTGCTCAGAGGCGTCGGCGACGGCCAGCAGCCGCAGCGAGGCCAGCGCCGCCTCACGCAGCGCGACTTCGCCGAGCTCGTCGTCGTCGCCTTCGGCGTAGGCCTCCCGCAGTTTGGGGGTGACGGCGAACGCGGTGCCGTTGACCGGCGATAACGAACCATCGGCGACGAGTTGCTGCAGCATGGCCAAAGTCACCGGGATGTAGATCCGCATCTTCGAAGCGCTACTCCGAAGCGCCCGTGAGCGTTGCCACATAATCGTCGACGTAGGTCGACAGCTCGCGCGGTGGCCGGTGATAGTTGTCGCTGACCACCGGGGCGGCGGGTAGCTTGACCTTCGGTCTCTTCACGTCGTGATAGTCGATGGTGGACAACAGATGTGCCATCATGTTCAGCCGAGCGTGTTTCTTGACGTCTGATTCCACGACATACCACGGGCTGTTCGGTGTATCGGTGTGCACCATCATCTCGTCCTTAGCGCGTGAATAGTCCTCCCACCGATACAGCGATTGCAGATCCATCGGGCTGAGTTTCCACTGCCGCACAGGATCATTTCGCCTTGCTTTGAAACGACGCAGTTGCTCGTCTTCGGACACCGAAAACCAGTACTTACGCAGCAGAATCCCGTCGTCGATCAGCATCTGCTCGAAGATCGGGGTCTGTCGCAGGAACAGCACATACTCCTGCGGTGTGCAGAATCCCATGACCTTCTCGACGCCGGCACGGTTGTACCACGACCGGTCGAACAGCACGATCTCGCCTTTGGCGGGCAAATGGGCGATAAAGCGCTGGTAGTACCACTCCCCGCGTTCCCGATCGGTCGGGGCGGGCAACGCTGCGATCCGCGCGGCGCGCGGGTTGAGATAGTCGGTAATCCTTTTGATGGTGCCACCCTTACCCGCCCCGTCACGGCCTTCGAAGATCACCACGACGCGGGAACCGGAAAATCGCACCCACTCTTGAAGTTTGACGAATTCCGTTTGCAGCCTGAATAATTCGGCTCGGTAAACCTCGATAGGAAGCTTGGCGGGCGCCTTTCGAGACTTTTGCTTCTTGGGTTGCTTCGTCTTCGCCGACGTGTCGGTGGCCGATACAGTGCTCACACCATCGAATGGTAGGTCCGAAAGCTGATTCTGCACCGGCGAATAGCCGGTCTACTGTGCGGCTTCGAGCAATTCATCGAGTGATTCGGCCAGCAGTACCGGTAGCACGTCGACATCGCTCATCGCATCCCGGTCGGCATTGATACCGAAATACAACGTGCCGTTGTACGAGGTCACGCCGATGGCCAGCACCTGGTTGTTGAGCAGCGGTGGTACCGCATAGCTCTCGAGCAACTTCGCGCCGGCGATATACATTTGCGACTGCGCGCCCGGCGCATTGGTGATCAACAAGTTGAACAAGCGCGCCGACAACCCGGTGGCGACCCGGATGCCCATGGCGTGCAATGTCGGCGGGGCAAAACCCGACAACGTGACAATGGTTCGTGCATCGACCAGGCTGGACGCGGTCGGGTTGGATTCGGTGGCGTGCGCGATCTGCGACAGCCGCACCACCGCGTTGCCCTCCCCTACCGGTAGGTCGACCAGAAACGGCGCCACCTGGCTGATCGCCCGCCCGCGCCGCGACGAGTCGAAAGTCTCGTCCACGTAGACCGGTAACGGCGCCATCGCCCGCACCGTCGCGGTCGGCGCCGCCGCCTCGCCGCGGGACAACAACCAGTTGCGCAGTGCGCCGGTGATGACCGCCAGCACCACATCGTTGACGTCGCAGTTGTAGCGCGCTCGAATGGCCCGGTAGTCATCAAGACGCCCGCGTGCGACCGTGAACCGCCGATTGCGGGACACCCTGGTGTTCAGCGGGCTGCTCGGCGCGGTGCCCCGCGCGAGCGTGCGGGCAACGTCGAACAGCCGTCGCCCGACATCAATCAGCAGGCCGGAATTCGTGGCCAGCTCGGTGACCCCGTTGCGGACCGCCCTCAGCTGTGCCCGCGGGCGGGTGGCCCAGTCGCCGAGGGCACCCAACAGCAGCCGTGCGGGGCCGGGTTCGCCGGCCGGAACCCAGATGTCCTCGACGAACGGCGACGGGCGGCGGTTCCGGTCGGCCAGGATGTGCCCGATCTCCACCGCACCCATCCCGTTGATCAGCGCCTGATGCGACTTGGTGTAAAGGGCCAGGCGATTTTTGGCCAAGCCCTCCACCAAATACATCTCCCAGAGCGGCCGGGACTTGTCCAGCGGTCGTGCGGCCAACCGCCCGATCAGTTCGTGCAACTGCTCGTCGCTGCCCGGTGACGGTAGCGCTGAGCGGCGCACGTGATAGGTGATGTCGAAATCGCGGTCGTCGATCCAGACCGGTCTGGCCAGGCCCAACGTCACTTCGCGGACCTTCTGCCGGTACCGCGGCACCTGCGGTAATCGCTGCTCGACGGTGGCCAACAACGTCTCGTAGCTCAGACCGGCGCGCGGCTGACGCAAGATCGAAAGCGAGCCCACATACAGCGGGGTGGCGGTGTTTTCCAGCTGGTAAAACGACGCGTCCGAAGTGGACAACCTCGCCACGTCGTCTCTCCCTTGGTAATCCGTTGCGATTCGTCGATCAGACCGATCTGCCGCTCACCGTAGCCGTCCGTACCGGCCTTATGCAGCGCGGGTACGCGCCCGCGACGATTGTGCGATGATCGTCACACTCGTCTGCCACTCTCCAGCAGGCTTACGTTTTCGGCCCCTTCGTAAGCATTGGGAGAGTGCGGTGTTGACCAGCCCGAGCCCATCCGACCGTAACGCGTTCGCGGTCATGCCCGTCGTCGATTATGAACCGCCGGCGCACGACGTCCGGCATTGCCGGCCGCCCTCGCGCACCGCCCTGCGGCGGCCCAATCGACATGTGCAGCAACGGCATTTGAGTGAGCCGATGACGGCTGGCGCCGGATCCCCGGCCATGTCCGCAGCACTGCGGCAGGCGGCGCGCTTCGCCGACGCGGCATTGCGTCGGGTATTGGAGGTCGTCGACCGGCGCCGCCCGGTCGCGCAGCTGAACGGGCTGCTGGCCGCCGGCCTGGTCGACTCGGTGCTGCGTGCCAATCGGTCGGCGACCGGCCGGCTCGCGGCCGATGATGGCGCGGCGGTATTGCGCCGGTTGCGGCTGCAGCCGGTGGGCGCCCCGGACCGGTGCACTGCGGCCGAGGTGTTTGGTAGCTACAGCCGTGGGCGTCGCATCCACGCCATCGCCTGCCGCATCGAACTGGGGGCACTCCCCCTCGCCGCGACGCGGGCGGGGGTACCCCCGCCCGCTCGCGGGGGCATTGCCGGCGGACGGTGGCAGGTGGTCGCGCTGCACATCGGCTAGCCCGAACCGGCGACGACCGGCACCGGGCCGGGTGCGAACCGGGTGAGCACTGGTCCGATGACCGCCACGACGAACACGTACGACATCGCCACCGCGGCCAGGCCGGGTATCGACGAGCCGATCAAACCGATGATGATCAAGGAGAATTCGGCCCTGGCGATCAGGGCTGTGCCGGCACGCCACTGCCCGCGGCGAGCCGCCCCCTCGCGCCGCGCGGCGAACACACCGGTCGCTATCTTGGTCAAACTGGTGACCACAGCCAGCGCGATAGCCACCGGCAGAGCCGGTGCCAGAGTGCGTGGATCAATCCCGACTCCGACCCCCAGAAAGAACACCGCGGCGAACAAATCGCGCAACGGTCCCAACACCTCGCGTGACCGGCTCGCAGTCTCGCCCGTCAACGTCAGGCCGACCAGAAATGCGCCTACGGCAGCCGAAGCATGGACGTGTTCGGCCAACGCAGCCACGATCAGCGTCACTCCCAGCACCCGCAGCAGCAGCTGCTCGGACTCGGGGTGACTGACCAGCCGTCCGAAAAAGTGGCCCCACCGATACGACACGGCAAACGCCACCCAGAAGGCACCGACCGCGACAACCATGCCACCGACGGCCAGTAGCCAGGTGCCGCCGCTCGCCAGCACCGCGAACACCGGCAGGTAAGCCGCCATGACGAAGTCCTCGAGGACCAACACCGCCAGAACAGCCGGTGTTTCGCGGTTCCCCAGCCGGTGCAGGTCCTCGAGTAACCGCGCGATCAGTCCCGAAGAAGACACGTAGGTCACGCCGGCCAGCGCGAAGATGCCGACACCCTTGAACCCGAGCATCCACCCGACGACGGCCCCCGGCGTTGCATTGAGCACGATGTCGACCAGCGCAGAAGGCACATGGTGCTTCATGCTGCTGGCGAATTCGGCGGTCGAGAACTCCAGACCCAATGTCAGCAGCAAAAGCACGACGCCGATAGGTGCGCCCGTTTTGATGAATTCGGTGGCAGCGGCCACCGGTTCGATACCACCTTTGCCCAGCCACAGCCCGGCCAGCAGGTACAACGGTATCGGAGAGAGCCCGAACCGGCGCACAAAGCCGCCCAAGACAGCGAGCACCGTCAGGACGCCGCCGAGTTGTAAGAGCAACGGCGCTGAAACTTGCACGGGCTCAGCCTTTAGCGACGATCTGTTCGACTGCCGCGATGCCCTCTTCGGTCCCGATCACGACCAATACGTCATGCGCACGCAGGGTTTCAGCGGGCCCCGGCGACTGCAGCACCTGGTTGCTACGCACGATCGCGACGATGGATGCGCCGGTGCGGGTCCGGGCGCGAGTGGCGCCCAGCGGCGTGTCGGTGAACGGACTGCCCGGATCGATGCGAACCTGCCCGGATTCGATTCCCGGCACATCACGGGTCAACTCGGTGAACCGTTCGGCGATTCGCGGTGCGCCCAAGATCTGGGCAACCGCATCTGCCTCTTCATCAGTGAGGTGAAAGACGGGCCGGGCCTGGTCCGGGTCGTCGCGGCCGTAGAGCACGACCTCGAAGTCGCCGCCACGTCGCGCGATGATCCCGATCCGTTCGCCGTGCTGGCTGGTGAACTCGTACCGCACGCCCATGCTGGGCAGCAGTATCTCTTTGACGTCCACCGCCGCTACCGCCGTTTGGCTGATTTCGGCTTGGCGTGCCGGCCCTGCCGACGGGCGGCTTCACGCCGCTCGCGTCGACTGCCGCCGGCTCCGGCCGCCGCTGTCTGGCCGCCACCGTTGCCCTGCACTTGCGCCGAACCATCCTCGGCGGGACCGGAGTAGGTTAATTCAGGCGACTCGTTGTCGATTCCCTTAGCGCGCAACGCAGTTGACGATTCACGCGCCGCTGCGGACCCGCCCGCGGTCCGCTGTTGCGCGCTCGCCGCCGCGGCGGTGGCGAACTCCGCGAGACCGTCCGGCTCCTCGACCGCTCCGACCTGCGGGGCCGGTACCGCTTCGACCGAGACGTTGAACAAGAAGCCGACCGACTCTTCCTTCAGGCCGTCGAGCATGCCGGTGAACATGTCGAAGCCCTCGCGCTGGTACTCGACCAGTGGATCGCGCTGCGCCATCGCCCGCAGGCCGATGCCCTCCTTGAGGTAGTCCATCTCGTAGAGATGCTCACGCCACTTGCGGTCGATCACGTTGAGCAGCACGTTACGTTCCAGCTGACGCATCGCGCCCTCACCGGCGAGTTCCTCGAGCTCGGCTTCCCGCACCGCGTACGCGCGCTCGGCGTCCTCGACCAACGCGTCGAGCAATTCCTCGCGGGTGAGCTCACCGGGCTCACCGATCGCCTCCGAGTCGATCAGGTCTTTGTGGTCGATCTTGACCGGATACAGCGTTTTCAGCGCCTCCCAGAGCTGTTCCAGATCCCAGTCCTCGGCGTACCCCTCGGCGGTTGCTCCGTCGACGTAGGCGGTGATCACGTCGACGAGCATGTCGTGCGCCTGCTGCTGCAGGTTCTCGCCTTCGAGGATGCGGCGGCGCTCCTCGTAGATGACCTTGCGCTGCTGGTTCATCACCTCGTCGTATTTGAGGACGTTTTTGCGGACCTCGAAGTTCTGCTGCTCGACCTGGGTCTGCGCACTCTTGATCGCCCGGGTCACCATCTTGGCCTCGATGGGCACGTCGTCGGGCAGGTTCAGCCGGGTCAGCAGCGATTCCAGCGCCGCGCCGTTGAAGCGGCGCATCAGCTCGTCGCCCAGCGACAGATAGAAACGCGACTCACCGGGGTCGCCCTGCCGGCCGGAGCGGCCGCGCAGCTGGTTGTCGATGCGCCGTGACTCGTGCCGCTCGGTGCCCAGCACGTACAGCCCACCGGCCTCGATCACTTCCTCAGCTTCCGCGGCAGCCTCGGTCTTGACCACCGGCAGCTCCGCGTGCCACGCCTCTTCGTACTCGTCGGCTGTCTCGACCGGGTCGAGGCCCCGCTCGCGCAGCCGGAGGTCGGTGAGAAAGTCGACATTGCCGCCCAACACGATGTCGGTACCGCGGCCGGCCATGTTGGTGGCCACCGTGATGGCGCCGCGCCGGCCGGCCTGTGCGACGATGCCGGCCTCCTGCTCGTGGTATTTGGCGTTGAGCACGTTGTGCGGGATGCGCCGTTTCTGGAATTGACGCGACAGGTACTCCGAGCGCTCCACGCTGGTGGTGCCGATCAACACCGGCTGGCCCTTCTCGTAGCGCTCGCTGACGTCGTCGACGACTGCGATGTACTTGGCTTCTTCGGTCTTGTAGATGAGGTCGGACTGGTCGGTGCGGACCATCGGCTTGTTGGTCGGAATCGTCACCACGCCGAGCTTGTAGATCTCGTGCAGCTCGGCGGCCTCGGTCTGCGCGGTACCGGTCATGCCGGCGAGCTTGTCGTAGAGCCGGAAGTAGTTTTGCAACGTGATGGTGGCCAACGTCTGGTTCTCGGCTTTGATCTCGACGTGCTCCTTGGCCTCGATGGCCTGATGCATGCCCTCGTTGTAGCGCCGCCCGATCAGCACCCGACCGGTGAACTCGTCGACGATCAGCACGTCACCGTCACGGACGATGTAATCCTTGTCGCGGGAGAACAGCTCCTTGGCTTTCAAAGCATTGTTGAGGTAGCTGACCAGCGGCGAGTTGGCGGCCTCGTAGAGGTTGTCGATGCCGAGCTGGTCTTCGACGAACTCCACGCCAAGCTCATGCACGCCGACGGTGCGCTTGCGCAGGTCGACCTCGTAGTGGACATCTTTCTCCATCAGCGGCGCCAGCCGGGCGAACTCGGTGTACCAATTCGAGGCGCCGTCGGCCGGCCCGGAGATGATCAGCGGTGTGCGGGCCTCGTCGATCAGGATCGAGTCGACCTCGTCGACGATGGCGAAGTTGTGCCCACGCTGCACACACTCGTCGAGCGAGTGGGCCATGTTGTCGCGCAGGTAGTCGAAGCCGAACTCGTTGTTGGTGCCGTAGGTGATGTCGGCGGCGTAGGCCACGCGCCGCTCGTCGGGCGTCATCTGCGCGAGGATGACACCGACCTCCAGGCCTAGGAAGCGGTGCACCCGGCCCATCCACTCGCTGTCACGTTTTGCCAGGTAGTCGTTGACGGTGACGATGTGCACGCCCTTGCCGCCGATGCCGTTGAGGTAGGCCGGCAACACCGAGGTGAGCGTTTTGCCTTCACCGGTCTTCATCTCCGCGACGTTGCCGAAGTGCAATGCCGCGGCACCCATCACCTGCACGTCGAACGGGCGCTGGTCCAGCACCCGCCAGGCCGCTTCGCGGGCCACCGCGAACGCCTCGGGCAGCAGGTCATCGAGGCTTTCCCCGTCGGCGTGCCGCTTCTTGAACTCGTCCGTCCGGGCCCGCAGTTGGGCGTCGGTGAGTTTCTCGACGTCGTCGGACAAAGCGTTGACATAGTCGGCCACTCGCTTGAGGCGCTTGACCATGCGACCTTCACCAAGTCGCAGCAACTTATCCAGCACAGCTTTGTCCCCTACGGATCGGAGTCTTTGGCGTCCCCCATCCTAGGCGACGAGCAGGGATTAGCCGCCGATCGCTAGGCCAACCGGATCAGGCCGTAGTCGTAGGCGTGCCGACGGTAGACCACCGACGGAAGCTCGGTCTGCTTGTCGTAGAACAGGAAAAAGTCGTGGCCCACCAGCTCCATCTCGTAGAGCGCGTCGTCCACCGACATCGGCTTGGCCGGATGTTCCTTGGTGCGCACCACCCGGCCCGGCTTGTGGTGCCCGTCGGTGCCGTCGTGGTCGGCTGCGCCGTTAATGTCGACCTCGGACGCCGCTGCGGGCGGCACGGGCGGCATAGTGGCGGTCGCGGCGGCCAATGAGACTGGGGTCTTGTCGCCGTAGTGAACTTTGCGCCGATCCTTGACGCGACGCAGTCGGCTTTCCAGCCTGGCGACCGCGGATTCGAATGCCGCATAGAAGCTGTTTGCGCACGCCTCGCCGCGGACGACCGGCCCACGGCCGCGAGCGGTGATCTCGACATGTTGACAGGACTTGCGCTGGCGGCGGTTGCGCTCATGGTCGAGTTCGACGTCGAACAAATAGACGGTCCGGTCGAATCGCTCCAAGCGGGCGAGTTTTTGCGAGACGTAGATGCGGAAGTGGTCGGGGATCTCGACGTTGCGGCCTTTGACGACGACCTCGGCGTGCAGTGTCGATTCGTCCGGCTCGTCGGCTGCTGCCGGTGATTCGGCGACAAGCTGATCGGATTCCACGGTTTGCCTTGACATACTTGACAACTCGTTTCTCTCGCGTTGCACGCTTACGGCGTGCCCGGCTTCCAGATACAGGCGCCGACGGGGTGATGGTCGTGCTGTGGCCGCCCGCCGGTGCAAGGTGTCGAGAACTCACCTCCTACCGTCTTGGTGCTGGTGGCGCCTCGCTTTTCTCAGCTGCGCCGCCTCGAGGTGTTCATAGTGCTTGGTCCTGACGGTAGCCCGTGTTCAGGCGGAAGTTCCAGTGTTTTGACCCACCTGTTGCGAGTTCTTCACGAACGCCTAGGCGGCTGCCAGCGCCAGCACAGCGGACACCCGCGCTCCCGCGGTTTGCAGGACGCGCACCGACTCACGGGCGGTCGCGCCGGTGGTGACGATGTCGTCGACGAGCAGGACGTCACCGTCGGCCGGCACGCGTCGGCTGGTCAACAGCACCCGTCCAGCGACGTTGCGTTCACGCGCGGCGCTGCCCAGGCCGGCCGAGTCGCGGGCCAGCGCCGTCATCCGCAGCGCCCGGACCACGGTGATGTGCGGGTGGCCCGCGGTTGCCAGCGTTGCGATGCGGGTGACCGGATCGCCGCCGCGCCGGCGCGCCGCCCAGCGGCGGGTCGGCGCCGGCACGATCGTCAGCGGGAGGTCCAGCAGACCCCACTCGAGCAACCGGTGCACACCGAGCGCCATCGCCCGGGCCAACGGGGTGTTGAGATCGGTCCGGCCGCGGTCCTTCGCCGCGACGATCGCGTGCCGGCGCGCCCCGGCGTAGCGGCCGAGCGCGAGCACCGGAACTCGCACGTCGATGCGCGGCGTTATCACCCGCGGCGCGTCGAGACCCATCGCCAGCTCGCGGGCGCAGGCCTCACACCAGCGGGTCGACGGTGCCCCGCAGCCGCCGCACTCCAGCGGAAGGACAAGATCGAGCACGGCGCCAGTGTGCCGACGGGGACCGACAGTCAGAAGGAGCCGGCGAGATCCGTCCAGAGCGTGCTGAGGTCCGGAGCCAGGTCGGCCACCGACGTCGTGGCGTCTGCGGATACCGCAGCAGCCGGCGCACCCAGCGCCTGCGCGATCTCTTCGGGCACGGTGTTGAACAGGTCGGTCAGCACACCGTCGAAGGGTTCGGCGGTGAGGTTGACCACGTCGGTGTCGGTCAGACCCAGGTCGCCCAGCAGCCCACTGAGCGATGTGTCGCCCAAACCGACGTCGGTCAGCAGGTTGTCCAGCGTCAGTCCGCTCACACCCTGCAGGTCGCCGACTAGTCCGCCGAGGGTCACGTTGTCCAAACCCACGTCGCTAACCAGGCTGCCCACCGTCAGGCCGCCCAGATTCAGGTCGGTAAGCAAGCCGCTCAGCGACGTGTCGCCCAACCCCACATCGCTGAGCAGGCTGCCCAGCGTCAGATCATTGACGCTCGGCAGGTCGCCCAACACATCACCCAGCGTCGTGTCACCCAACCCCACGTCGCCCACCAGGCTGCCCAGCGTCAGGCCGCCCAGATTCAGATCGGTAAGCAAGCCGCTCAGCGTGGTGTCGCCCAAACCCACATCGCTGAGCAGGCTGCCCAGCGTCGTGCCGCCCAACCCCACGTCGCCCACCAAATTGCCCAGCGTCGTGTCGCCCAACCCCACGTCGCCCACCAGGCTGCCCAGCGTCAGGCCGCCCAGATTCAGATCGGTAAGCAAGCCGCTCAGCGACGTGTCGCCCAAACCCACATCGCTGAGCAGGTTGCCCAGCGTCGTGCCGCCCACGCCTGGCAGGTCACCCACCAGTTCGCCCAGTGTCGTGTCGCTCAAGCCCAGGTCACCCACCACGGAACCCAGCGTCGGGCCGCCGCCGCTGCCGAACAGGTCGGTGACCAGGGCGCCCAGCGTCGGGCCGCCGCCGCTGCCGAACAGGTCGGTGACCAGGGTGCTCAGCGTCGGGCCGCCGCTGCCCAGCAGGTCGCCCACCAGGGTGCCCAGCGTCGGGCCGCCGCCGGTGCCGAACAGGTCGCTGATCAAGTCGCCCGCCGTCAAGTCTCCCAATTGCAGGTCGTCGACCAGGCCGCCAAGCGTCAGGTTGCTGGGCAACAGATCGCCCACCAGGGTGCCCAGCGACGGGCCGCCGGTGCCGAACAGATCGCTCACCAGGCCGCCCAACGTCACGCCGCTCAGATCGAGGTCACCGAGCAGGGTTGCCAGCGCTGGACCAGTGTCGCTGGGGAACAGATCACTCAGCAGGGTGCTCAGCGCCGGACCGGTTCCACTGCCGAACAGGTCGCCCACCAGGGTGCCCAGCGTCGTGTCACCCAACTGCAGGTCGTCGACCAGGCCGCCAAGCGTCAGGTCACTGGGCAACAGATCGCCCA
>Ga0335075_10013644_pt1 | contig 12230 bp, 12 predicted proteins | sample Lox_Sample_24_FD_206723 | JGI IMG/M metagenome (GOLD analysis project Ga0335075, IMG submission 206723) | Soil microbial communities from Loxahatchee National Wildlife Refuge, Florida, United States - Lox_Sample_2.4 | ecosystem: Environmental > Terrestrial > Soil > Wetlands | place: USA... | reverse complement strand
CGGCGGTAGTGGCGTGACGGGCCAGCAGCGCGCTGGAGAGCACGAGGGCCAGCACGGCGGAGCCTAGGGACCCGCCGACTTGCTGGGCGATCCTGGTGGTGCTGCTGGCGTCGGGCACGCTGGCGGGGACGATGTCCCGGAACGCTCCGGCTTGGACGGCGATCGTGACCGGGGCCAGCCCGGCGCCGCGGACGAACAGGGAAGCGCCGAGCAGCCACTCGCTGGTCGACGGGCCGGCCCAGGCGAAGGCGACCGTGCCGAGGGCGACAAGGAGCAGCCCGGTGACGGCCACCGGACGGGCGCCGATGCGGTCGGTGAGCTTGCCGGCGATCCCCCGGGGGATGAGCGAGCCGATGCCCTGAGGGGCGAGGAGCAGCCCCGCGACGAGGGCGCTGTGACCTTGAACGTCCTGGAAGTACAGCGCGAGCAGCAGCAGCGGCCCGTACACCGACAGCCCGGACAGGAACAGCACCGTCGTGGACGCGGCGTAGGTGCGAACCCGCAGCAGCCGCACGTCGATGAGGGGACTGTCGCGGCGGTGCAGGGCGTGGAACGCGAACGCGGCGGTGAGCGCGATTCCGGCCAGGAGCGGCGCCCAAGCCCGCGTGGCCGCGAACCCGCTGGTCCCGCTGGCCTCCGACAGTCCGTAGATGACCAGGGCGAGCCCGGGGGCGAGCAGGGCAAGGCCCGCCAGGTCGAGGGAGCGGCCGGGCCGGCTGGGGCTGGCGGGCAGTTTGCGCCACGCCAGCCACATCGCGGCAGCGCAGAGCGGCGGGTTGACGTAGAAGACCCACCGCCAGCCGAGGTACCTGACAATCAGACCGCCGGCGACCGGGCCGAAGATCGGCACCACGACGACCACCATCGACGCGATGGCCATCACCCGTCCCAGGCGTTTCCGTCCTGCCGCGCTGACCAGCATCGTGGAGGCCAGCGGGATGATCAGCCCGGCGGCAGCACCCTGCAGGAGGCGGAACACGATCAGGCTGTCGATGTTCCAGGCGGCTCCTGCCAGGGCCGAGCTGATCCCGAAGGCCGCGAGCGAGGCCAGCCATACCCGCCTTTGCCCGTAGCGCTCCATGACCCAGCGAGTGAGCGGCATGGCCATCCCCATCGCCAGCAGGTAGCCGGTGATGGTCCACTGGCTCGAGGCGACCGAGGCGTGCAGTCCGCGTCCCAGCCCGGCGAGGGCGACGATGACGATCGTCGTGTCGAGCGCCGGGGCCATCGCGCCGAGCACGATGACCCAGACCAGCTTGCGGGTCGCGGCGCCGACGGGCTCGTCGGCGCCGCCGGGAGCAGGGGTGTCCGTCACGGCTACCTCGCAGGTGCGTTAGCAACAGTTGTAGCTTATGGGCGCGACGCAGTATAAGCAACAGTTGTTGCTAGGATGGGAGTCGTGATGGCAGCCGCCCCGAAGACCCAGGCCAGCCCGGGGCCGCCCCGTGCGCGGCGCCGCGGCCAGGCCCTGGAGGACGCGATCTTGCAGGCGGCCTGGGAGGAGGCCCGCTCGGCCGGCTACGACAAGCTGACGATGGACGCGGTGGCGACGCGCGCCGGAGCGGCCCGGTCGGTGATCTACCGGCGCTGGCCCAACCGGGCGACGCTCGTGCGAGCGGCCGTGCGCCACCGGCTGGGCTCGCTCACTGATGACGTACCCGACACCGGCGAGCTGCGCGAGGACCTGCTGAGCGTCCTGCGCCGGCTACGGGAGTACTGCGAGCAGGCCGGCTTCGACATCATCCACGGGCTGCTCAGGGAGCTTTCCGACATCCCCCGGGATGTCTTCGCCGTCACCCCCGAAGTCGTCACGGTCATCCTCCAGCACGCAGCCGGGCGCGGCGAAGTACATCCCGAGCGGATCACCCCCCGCATCACCGCTCTCCCCGGCAACCTCATCCGCCACGAGCTTCTCATCCCCCACGGGGACCTCTCCGACGCCGCGCTGGCCGGCATCGTCGACGAAATCTTCCTGCCCCTCGTCCAAGTGCGGCGCGGGCCCGCTCGTAAGGTAAAGGCGTGATGACGAGACAGCACTGCGCGGCCACGGTGCTGGGCGGCCCGACCACCGTCCTCGACCTCGGCGGCCTGCGGATTGTCAGCGACCCTACCTTCGACGCTCCCGGTCCCCACGGCTACCTAACCAAGACTGAAGGCCCGGCGGTCGCCGAGGACCAACTCGGGCCGGTGGACCTGGTGCTGGTCAGCCACGACAACCACGCCGACAACCTCGACGACCGCGGCCGGGCGCTGGCCCTCGCCGCCCCGCTGGTGCTCACCACCCGCAGCGGAGCCAGTCGCCTTGACCAGCCGGCGATCGGACTGGCGCCCTGGACCAGCCATACCGTGCCCCGCCCCGACGGCGGCGCGCTGACCGTCACCGCCGTCCCCGCCGTGCACGGGCCTGAAGACGGCGAGCGTGACGCCGACGGCTTCGTCAACTGCGAGGTCATCGGCTTCCTGCTGTCCGGGCCGGACCTGCCCGTCATCTACGTCAGCGGAGACAACGCCTCGATCAGGACCGTCACCGAGATCGCGCGGCGCGCCCCCGCCATCGACGCGGTGGTGCTGCACGCCGGCGCCGCCCACGTCGAGAGCAAGTTCCGGGATCGTCCGCTGACGCTGGACAGCATCCAGGCAGCCGCCGCGGCCGCGGTCCTGGGGGCCGCCATCGTCATCCCGGCGCACTACGACGGCTGGGCCCACTTCGGTGAAGGACGCGACGACCTCGCCCGCGCCTTCGACGACGCCGGGCAGGCCGAGCAGCTGCACCTCACCGAGCACGGAACCTGGATCCCGCTCGCGGAATGAGCGGTGTACGGTCCTCGTATGGAGGCCGCTGAGCTGGCGCATCTGCGCCGGGCCCGGGACTTGCTTGACCGCGAGTACGCACGGCCGCTGGATGTCCCGGCGATGGCGCGCGCCGCGCTGATGTCGCCGTCCCTGTTCTCCCGCCGGTTCCGCGAGGCCTACGGCGATACGCCCTACGGCTACTTGCAGGCCAGGCGCGTGGAACGGGCGATGGCGCTGCTGCGCCGCGGCGGCCTGTCCGTGACCGACGTGTGCATGGCTGTCGGGTTCACGTCGCTCGGCTCGTTCAGCTCGACCTTCACGCGCCTCGTGGGCGAGCCGCCGTCGGCCTACAAGGCGCGCGACCACTCGCGGCTCGCGCCGGTCCCGCCGTGCATGACGCGGGCCTGGGCGCGCCCGGGGTGGATCGAGCAACCGTGCAGGATTGGAGAAGCGTTCCCGCCCGGCCGTGCGTAGGGTCGCTGACATGGCACTTTCCATCACACACACGCCCGTGTACTGCACTGACCTGGATGAGGCGCTCGCCTTCTATACGCAGCGGCTCGGCTTCGAGGTCCACGATGACGTCCCGATGGGCCCGGAGATGCGCTGGCTCACCATCCACGCCCCCGGCGACGGCCACGATCTGCTGCTGGCCGCGGTGGACCACCACATCCCCCCGGCCGACCGGCAGGCCATGCGCGAGATCGTCGCCAAGGGCGACCTTGCGGTCTTCATTCAGGTCGACGACCTGGACAAGACCTTCGAGTCGCTGCGCGCCGCGGGGACCGAGATCCTCCAGGAGCCCGTCGACCAGCCCTACGGCGTCCGCGACGCCGCCGTCCGCGACCCAAGCGGCAACCACGTGCGGCTGAGCCAGCCGCTGGCGCCGCTTGGGTGACCGGGTAGCCGCGTTATCGGGCGAGGCCGAGCTCGCCTGCCCGCACCCCGGCCTGGAAACGAGAGCCGGCATCGAGCGCGGTCATCAGCTCGGCGACCCGCCGCCGGTAAGTGCGCAGCGAGGTGCCCAGCCGCCGGGCGGCCGCCTCGTCGGTGAGGCCCGCGCCGAGCGTCCGCAGGATCTCCCGGGCCTCGGGAGCGAGCTCGGGGACCTCGCCGCGCAGGTAGGCGCCGAGGTCGATGGCCGCCTCCCAGGCCGCGTTGAACAGCGAATAGACCCCGCCCACCAGGACCGGCGACGTCGTCACCGTGAACTCGCGACCGAGCGGCGACGACTCGCCGGCCACGATCGCCACCCGGCGGTCCAGAATGATCGTCTCCTGCGGCAGCGGCGCGGAACTGATCCGCACCTGCGCGCCCACCGCGTCAATCTGCCGCACGTGGACGCGCTGCGCCTCGTCGGCTAGCACCAGCGGGCTCATCAGCTTCCGCACGGTCAGCCCGTCCGTGCCCTGGCGGCGTACCCGCCGGGCGATCGCGGACCGGGCCTCCGGCTGCGACCAGGTGGCCAGGTCACGGGCCGCGCAGGCGAACTCCTCATCCACCGCGTCGAACAGGTGCCCGGCCCGGGCGACGAGCTCCGCATCGCCGCGCACCGTGCTGGTCTGCTCATTAGCCACACCTTCAGTATGGCAGCAACCTGCCAGCTCCTCGCCGCGCCCGCGGGGCCAGGGCAGGCTGGAAGCATGACGAACGAGGCGAACACCAGCCGTCCCGCCGCCGCGGCGGGAACCTTCGCGCTCGGTGGCGACCTACCCGTCGCGCGACTCGGCTTCGGCGCGATGCGACTGCCCACCGGGACCTTCACCGGCCCGGTCCGCGACCCGGAAGACGGGATCGCGGTGCTGCGCCGCGCGGTCGAGCTGGGCGTGAACCACATCGACACCGCGAGCTTCTACCGGCGCGGCGACGTCGTCGCCAACGAGCTGATCCGCCGGGCGCTAGCCCCCTATCCCGACGGCCTGGTGATTGCCACCAAGGTCGGCCCGATGCGCGGGCCGGACGGCACCCCCTTCGGGCAGGCCACCCCGGGCCAGCTGCGCGGCCTGGTGGAGGACAACCTCCGCGAGCTCGGCGTCGACCATCTCGACCTGGTCTACCTGCGGGTCGGCGGGCAGAACCCGCCCGGCGGCGAGCTGATCGCCGACCGGTTCGCGGCGCTGGCGGCGCTGCGCGACGAGGGCCTGATCCGGCACCTGGGCGTCAGCAACGTCGACGCCGCGCAGCTCGCCGAGGCCCGCGCGATCGCCCCGGTCGCCGCCGTGCAGAACGCGTACCACGTGCAGGCCACCGCGGACGCCGCGCTGTTGGCCGAATGCGCGCGGACCGGCACCGCGTTCGTGCCGTTCTTCCCGCTCGGCGGCGGCTTGGACCCGATCGACACGACCCGGCTCGAGAAGACCGCCGCCCGCCACGGGGCGACCGTTCAGCAGGTCGCGCTCGCCGCGCTGCTGGCAGCCTCCCCGGTGATGCTCCCCATCCCCGGCACCGGCAGCGTCGCCCACCTCGAGGAGAACGTCGGCGCGGCCAGCATCCGGCTCACCCCGGAAGACATCGCCAGCCTCGCCGGGTGACGGCGTTACTTCCCCGCTCCGGCGAGGACGAGCTGGCTCTGCGTCACCCGGGCGGCCAGCCGCTGCTGAGCGTCACGGATGTCGGTCTCGACGACGATCAGCGTCCGGCCCTTGTGCAGCGGCCGGGCCGCCGCCTCGATGTAGCCGTCGCGCACGGCGCGCAGGAAGTTGGTCTTCGACTCGACGGTGGTGGTGCCCGCCGCTCCGGCCGGCAGGTTCAGGAACGCGCAGGCGCCGCCGGCGCTGTCGGCCAGCGCCATGACCGCGCCGCCGTGCAACGCGCCGCCGGCCGTGCACAGCTCTGGTGCCCACGTCAGGCGGGCGCGGACCTCGTCCGGCTCGTATCGCAGCACGACGATGCCCAGCGTCGCGGCGAACGGCATGAGATCGCGCATTGTCCCGGTCGGATCTGCGGTGGTCATCAAGTCTCCCTCGGCGACGGCGCGGTCAACGGTAGCCATTGTCCTCGCGGGCGATGCCATACTGCTGCGCGTGAGCGGATTCGACGCGAAAGCGGACCTGCTTGAGTACCTGCAGGGCGGCCGCGAGACGCTGCTGTGGAAGCTGGACGGGCTCGGCGAGTACGACATCCGGAGGCCGCTGACCCCGACTGGCACCAATCTGCTCGGCCTCGTCAAGCACCTGGCGACCGGGGAGCTCATCTACTTCGGTGACATCTTCGGCCGTCCGCACGGCGAGCGGCTGCCGTGGCTAGAGCGCGGCGGCGACTGGAACGCGAACATGTGGGCGGCGCCGGATGAGACCCGGGACTTCATCACCGGCCTGTATCAGCGGGCGTGGAACCACACAGGCGCGACGATCGCGGAGTTGCCGCTTGACGCTCCCGCGACGGTGCCGTGGTGGGGCGGCGCTGAGGTGACGCTGGGCCGCATCGTGGTGCACATGACGGCGGAGACCCAGCGGCACGCCGGCCACGCCGACATCGTCCGGGAGCTGATCGACGGATCGGTCGGCCTACTGCGCGACGGCACCAACATGTCCTCGGACGACCCGGCTTGGTGGCGGGACTACCGGGACCAGGTGGAGCAGGCAGCCAGGGCGGCCGGGTAACCAGCGCGGGAGCTGGGCGTACGGTCTCAGGGCACCCTCAGCTGGCGCGTGTGATCATTGGCATGGCGGGCAGCGAGTTCGGGCAGCGACGGAGGCGGGGCCATGCACCAGGCCGATATGTTCGGTGTCTGCGGGAAGATGACGGCTCAGCCGGGCAGGCGAGACGAGGTCGTTGACCTGATCCGGGAGAGCGTACGCGCTGGGGGTGATGCGAGTGGGCTCGTTGCCTACAGTGTCATCGCGACGCTCGAAGAGCCGGACACGATCTGGGTGACGGAGCTGTGGACCGACAAGGCCGCGCATGACACCATGACCCGCACCGAACCGGTTCGAACGGTGACTCAGAAGATCGTCGCATTGCTCGCTGAGCCTCCGACCGGATCGTACGGACATGTCCTCCACGCCAGCGGACTCAGCACAGGATAATCGGGCTGAGCTGAGGAGAGGACGCACGTGAGCCTCAAAGAGTCCCTGATGCGCCGCGTGGTCGAGCCCGCGGTGGTGCGGTTCTACCAGTGGCGCGGCGATCCCGTCGCGCTGTGGATGCACCCGAAGAACAAGGCCAACCCCTACGCTCTGTACGAGGAAATCCGCCCCCACGGCCTGGTCCGGAGCAAGCTCGGCGCCGGCGCGACCGTCAGTTACACGATGGTGGAGCGCATTCTGCGGGACCGGCGGTTCAGCTCCTCCCCCGTGCACGCGCGGGCCTACCGGCCGCCGCCTTACGCGGAGGGCGATCCCCGCGCCGAGCTGCCCGACAGCCTGCTGTTCATCGACCCGCCCGACCACACCCGGCTGCGCCGGCTGGTGTCCAGCGCGTTCACCCCGAAGGCGATAGCGGACCTCGAACCGGAGATCCGCGACGCCACCGGCCGGCTCCTGGACGCCGTGGACGCGACGGCGGGCTTCGACCTCATCGAGGCGCTGGCCTTCCCGCTTCCGATCGCGGTGATCTGCCGCCTGCTCGGCGTCCCGGCCGAGGACCAGGCCCGCTTCCGGACCTGGGGCCACGACGCCGCCGCCACGCTCGAACCCCAGACCCGCCGGGTCGCCGAGAGCGACTCGCGCTCATCCGAGCTGGCCCTGACCGCCTACCTGCAGGACCTGGTGGCCAAGCGCCGGGCCGACCCCGACGACAGCCTCCTGTCCGCCCTGATCGCGGCCGAGGAGGAAGGCGACCGGCTGACGTCCGCCGAGCTCGTCAGCACGGCGATGCTGCTCCTCGTCGCCGGTTTCGAGACGACCGTGAACCTGATCGGCAACGGCACCGTCGCGCTCCTTCGCGAGCAGGAGCAATGGCGGCGGCTGTGCGACGAGCCAGACCTGATCCCTGGCGCCATCGAGGAGCTGCTCCGCTACGACAGCCCGGTCCAGATGACGTCGCGCATCGCGACCGAGGATCTGGACGTCGACGGCGTGCCGATCAGGAAAGGCACGCCGGTCATCGTGGCGATCGGCGGCGCCAACCACGACCCGGCGGTCTTCGACGAGCCCGGCCGCCTCCTGATCGACCGGCCGAACGCCTCCCGCCACCTGTCGTTCTCGCTCGGCATCCACCACTGCGTTGGCGCCGCGCTCGCCCGCCTCGAGGGCCGCGTCGCGATCGAGGAGCTCACCCGGCGGTTCCCGACGCTGGAACTGGCCGGGACGCCGGTGCGCCGGCCGCTCCTCGTGCTGCGCGGCTTCGAGCACGTCCCCGTCCGCGCCAGCCAGAGTCCCCGCGCAGCCACGTAACGGCAGCGACGACGGCCGCCGTCAGGCGGCGTCCGCCTAAGACACCGCGAGGTCAGTACACGTGCGTCCCCGCGACGATCCGCCCCGGGCTGGTCGGCACGCCGTCGACGGTCGTGCCGGCGTTGCGGGCGACGCGGGACAGGCTGGCGTTGTTCGCCGCCGGGAAGTTCAGGTGCGGCGCGGACGCGCTCGTCAGCCGCTCTGCGATCGCCGGGTCCAGGGTCAGGTCCAGGGCCGTCAGGTTCGCCTCGAACTGGTCCATCCGCCGGGCGCCGATCACCGTCGACGTGATCCCTGGCCGCGCCTGCACCCAGGCGAGCGCGACGGCCGCGGGACTGGCCCCGATCTCGGCCGCGACCTCGTTGACCAGGTCGATCACCGGGTAGTCAGCGGGGCCAGGGCCGCCGACGAGGCCCGCCCTGGCCGTGTCAACGGGCCCGGTTGACTTGCTCGAGTACTTGCCCGACAGGAACCCGCTCCTGAGCGGGCTCCAGGGCATGACCCCCATGCCCATCGACTCGGCCATCGGGATCAGCTCGCCCTCCGCGGTGCGCTCGAGCAGGGAGTACTCGAGCTGCAGGGCGGCGACCGGCGCCCAGCCGCGGAACCTCGCGATCGTCGCCGCCTCGGCCGTCGCCCACGCGGGCACGTCGGAGAACCCGACGTAGCGGACCTTGCCGGCGGTGACCAGGTCATCGAGCGCGCGGAGGGTCTCCTCGACCGGGGTGACCGGGTCGAAGTTGTGCAGCCAGTAGATGTCCACGTAGTCGGTCCGCAGACGGCGCAGCGAGTTCTCCAGCTGCTGGATGACGGATTTGCGGCCGGGGCCGCCGCCGTTCGGGTCGCCGGCCCGCAGGTTCCAGAAGAACTTCGTGCCGAGCACGATCTGGTCGCGTACGTCCGGCCGGGCGGCCAGGTAGTCGCCGATGATGACTTCGGAATGGCCGTTGGTGTAGATGTTCGCCGTGTCCACGGAGTTGCCGCCCCTGTCCAGGTAGGCGGCCAGCATTTTCGCCGACTCCTCCGGGCTGGCGCCCCAGCCCAGGTCGTCACCGAACGTCATCGTGCCGAGCGTGAACGGGCTGACGCGCAGGCCCCCGCGGCCGAGCGTCACGTAGGAAGTCAGTGACATTGCCTCTCCTCGCACCGAATAACTGGTCCCGCTCTCATCCCACCTGAGCAAAGCCGGGATCCCTAGCCCGATCCGCGCCGGGTCTTGCCCGATTCGCGCGGGCCCGGTGGTTGACTGATGCCATGGCAGAACCAGCGCCGCGTCAGCTCCGGCCCGCGCCCGCGCCCGGCCTCGCCGAGCTCAGGCGGAACATCGCGCGGCTGGCGGACGGCTACCCGCGCCCCCGGCCGGTCGACGGGATGCAGGTGTTCTCCGGCACGCGGACGACCGCCCCGATCGGCGGGGTCGCCGAGCCGGTCGTCGCTCTCGTCGCGCAGGGCGCGAAGCGGGCCGTGCTCGGGGACCGGGTATTCGACTACGCCGCGGGGCAGTTCCTCGTGGTCACGGTCGACCTGCCGCTCACGTCGAGCATCACCGCCGCGTCCGCCGCCGAGCCGTTCCTCGCCATGACGATGCCGCTTGACCTGGCGACCATCGCCGACCTGACCATTGAGGCGGACCTGCCCGTCCAGGCAGCTCCGCCCGGTCCTGCGCTCGCGGTCAGCGACGCGTCGCCTGACCTGATCGACGCCGTCGTGCGACTGCTGCGGCTGACCGGCGCTCCGGACGACCACCGCATCCTCGGCCCGGCGGTGAAGCGGGAGATCCACTGGCGGCTGCTGACCGGCCCCCAGGGCGACCTGGTCCGCCAGGTCGGCACGGCCGGCAGCCGCATCGCCGTGGTCGCCCGCGCGGTCGCCTGGATCAAGGCGCACTACGACGAGCCGATCCGCGTCGATGACCTGGCCGCCGAGGTAGGCCTCAGCGTCTCAGCGCTGAACCGGCACTTCCGCGCGGCCACCTCGATGAGCCCGCTGCAGTACCAGAAGCAGCTCCGGCTCCAGCGGGCCCGGCTCCGGCTGATCGTCAACCCGGCGGACGTGGCAGGCGCCGGGCACGCCGTCGGCTACACCAGCGCGTCGCAGTTCAGCCGCGAGTACCGCCGCCTGTTCGGCGCTCCCCCGGGGCGCGACGCCGCCCATCTCCAGAATGGCAGCGGCGCCCCCGGCTGACTGATGTTCACCCCGTCGCGCGCACGATGAAGTGGGCCGTGACGGCGGCGGTTCCGGACGCGCTGACGGTCACCGTGCCGACGTACACGCCCGGGTGAGCGTAGCTGTGGCTGCCGCCCACCGTGTACAGGCCGTTGACCGTCGTCGAGGTGGCCGCGGTGCCGCTGACCGTGCCGGCCGCGCTGGTCCCGTCACCCCAGTTGATGGTCGCCGTGATGGCGCTGGCCGCCCGGCCGGGCGCCGCCAGCGTCGCCACGGTGCCGCTGACGCCGCCGTCGGCCGCCACGACGTTGGCGGCGGTCAGGTCAAGCCGCCACGGTACCTCGGTTGACGGGTAGAAATTCTGGCCGCTGGCGAGCCACCGGCCGCCCTGCGCGGCCAGCCTGCTGATGAAGTCCAGGTAGGCGGGGCTGCTGGTGGAGACGCGGCTCGCCTTCGGGGACCATCCCACCTCGGCCAGCGCGGGCAGCCGCGGGAAGACCATGTAGTCGACGTTGCTGAGGTTGACCACGGTCTCCCCCCACATCGCGCCTTCGACGCCGATCACGTTGCGGTCCGTGACTCCGGTGACGTAGCTGCCCGGGTCCCAGTTGTAGAACTGGTCGACGTCGCAGCCGCTGGCGCAGGCCCAGCTCAGCCCCAGCGTGGGCGGCACGTTCCCGGCGCTGCCCGCCACGTACTTCTGGTCGAGGTAAGCGTGGTTGGCGGGTGCCATCACGACCTGCATGCCCTTGGCCACGGCTTCGGTGCCGGTAATGGTGCCGGACTGCGAGCCGGACGCCGGGTTCCAGTACTCGGCGATCGAGGGGCCCTTGATGTCGGTTCCCGGACCGGCGATGTCGGCCCAGCCCATGACGTCCTTGCCCTCGGCCTTGATGATCCCGGCTTCCTCATTGATGAAGTCGGCGTACTGCGACTGGCTGAGCAGCGTCGTCGGCACTTCGTCGCCGCCCAGGTCGTGGTACGGGCCGGGCGTCATGGCATCCAGCTGATGGATGATCGCGGTCATGATCGTCCAGGTGTTCTGGCTGTCGGGGCACAGCGCGCTGTAGCCGACGTCCTCGGTGTAGTCCCACACCGGCGGGTTGTTCGCGCCGCAGTTGATGTCCTGCGGATGGCCGTTCAGCAGCGGGTTGGTCGTGTCGTTGTACTCCGACATGATGATCGCGTTGTTGTGGCCCGGCGAGTCGACCTCTGGGATCAGCGTCATGAAGTGTGCCTGCGCGTCGGCGACAACGGCCTTGTACTGGGCCTGGGTCCAGTAGCCGCCCGGGTCCATGGTGCGCCCGTCGGTGCCGACCGAGCCCATGCCGCCGATCGTGGTCAGGTTCGGGAAGCCGTTGATCACGATCCGGAAGCCCTGGTCATCGCTCAGGTGCAGATGGAAAACGTTGATCTTGTAGGCCGCGGCCTGGGCGATCAGCTGCTCGACGGCGGCCGGCGTCTCATAGTGCCGGGCGATGTCCAGCATCACGCCCCGGTAGGTGTAGCGCGGGTGGTCGGTGATCCGCACCGCCGGCATGGTCCAGGGGCCGGGCATCCGCGAGGGGCTGTCGATCCAGACCGGCAGCAGCTGGCGGATCGTCTGGATGCCGTTGTAGAGGCCGTGCGCGGTGGCGGCCATGAGCGTGACGCTGCCCGGCGTCACGCTCAGCCGGTAGCCCTCGCCGTCGGGATCACCAGGGACGGCACCCCGCGGGCTCACCACCAGCGTGATCGCGCCTGGCCCGCCGGCGCCCGCCACGACCGGCAACCGGTAGCCGGTGGCGGGCCGCAGATAGCCGGCGAGATCGGCCGCGACCGGTGCTGCCTGCGGGGAGGCCGCGGCGATCAGGGTACCGGGGCTGATCGTGAAACTGCCGTGGCCCACGGTCATCGAGACCGGCTTCGGCACGATCTGCGGCGCGGAGGCCGACG
>Ga0335075_10013643_pt1 | contig 12231 bp, 7 predicted proteins | sample Lox_Sample_24_FD_206723 | JGI IMG/M metagenome (GOLD analysis project Ga0335075, IMG submission 206723) | Soil microbial communities from Loxahatchee National Wildlife Refuge, Florida, United States - Lox_Sample_2.4 | ecosystem: Environmental > Terrestrial > Soil > Wetlands | place: USA: Florida... | reverse complement strand
CAGCCAGCGGCTGCGCCAGCTCGAGGCCGCGGCTCTGCAGTACGAGCTCCCGGTCTTCCGCGACCCGCTTCTGCCAGTAGCGAGCCTGCTGCGGCAGTGCCAGCAGCGCCAGGCGCGCGACGCCCTGCCGCGACAGCTCCTCGGCCATGGCCGGACCGCGCGCCTCCACCAGCGCAACCGCGCCGCGCCGGTCCTCGATCGCCGGATACACCGTCAACAGCAACCCGTTGCGCTCGATCCGGCGGCTGACAGGCAGGTCGCCGAAGTCCCACTGCCGATGCAGCGCCTCGCTCTCTTGCGTGAGCTTGCGAGCGCTCGCCGCCGTGCCCAGCACTTTTCGCTCGAGGGCGGCGAGATCGCGGCCCTCGGCCAACACCCGATCCTGCGCATCGACGACACGGATGTTCATCCGCAGCCAATCGGGCAGCGGCAGAGCCGCAAGGTCCGCCGGCGCCAGCGCGGCGCCGATGCGCTCGGACACCCACGCCGCCAGGCCCGCGTAGAACCCGGGCAACGCAGGGGCCGTCGTCAACTCCTCGAGCGCCTGACGGGCATGCTCCGGAACGGGCACGAGGAGCTTGCGCTGCGCCTTCGGCAGCTCGCGCAGCACTGCGACGACCTTCTCGAGCCGCCAGCCCGGGACCAGCCAGGCCAGCCGGTCCGCCTCCAGCGCATCGAGCAGAAGGTCGGGAACCACCAGTGTCACACCGTCATCCGGTTCCGCCGGCTCGAACCGATACCGCAGCGGCAGCGGGTTGCCGCCGACCTCGAGCGCGTCCGGGAAGCGGGCCTCATCGACCTCGCTCGCCTCGCGTTGCATCAGGTCCGCGCGCGACATGTACAGGAGCCGCGGCTCGCGGCGCTCGGCCTGCGCGCGCCATTGCTCGAAATCGCCGACCGAGCTGATTCGCTCGGGAATGCGCGTTGCGTAGAACGCGAGATGAGTCTCATCGTCGGAGACGATGTCCCGCCGGCGGATCTTGGCCTCCAACAGCTCGATCTCTGCGCGCAGCCTGCGGTTGGCTTGCAGAAACTCCGCGCTGACGGCGGCCGGGCCGGTCCCTCGCTCAGGAGCGATCAGCGCCTCGCGGATGAAGATCTCTCGTGCCTCCTTGGGCGCGATCGGTCCATAGTTGACACGCCGCTGCGACGCGAGCGGCAGTCCGAAGAGCGCAACCGACTCGAATGCCGCGACGAACCCGCGGCCCGCGACCCACTGCGGCTCGCTGTAGCGGCGTTTGACGAGATGCGCTCCCGCCCGCTCGATCCAGGCGGGGTTCACCGATGCAACCATCCTGGCGTAGAGGCGGGTCGTCTCCACGAGGCTGCCGGCGACGAGCCATTTCGGCGGCCTGGCCGCCAGGCGCGTACCGGGCGCAACCACGAAACGCATGCCACGCGGCCCGTCGTATTCACGCCCTTGATTGAGCATACCCACAGAGCCGAGGAAACCCGTGAGGATCGCCTGGTGCAGGTCCGCGTAGCTTGCGGGCGCGTGACTCGGGCGCATGTCGAGCTCGCGCACGCTGCGGGTCAACTGCTGGTGAAGCTCCTGCCACTCGCGCATGCGCAGGAAAGACAGGAAGTGCTCGCGGCACCATTTGCGCAGTTGATTACCGGAAAGCGCCGCTGCCTGCTCGCCAAAGGCGCGCCAGAGATTGAGCACCGTGATGAAATCGGAGCGGCCATCCGCGAACGAGGCGTGCTTCTCATCCGCCTGCTGTTGCATGTCGGCCGGCCGCTCGCGCGGGTCCTGGGTCTCCAGGAACGATGCGATGACCAGCATCTCCGTCAAGCACCGCTGATGCGATGCGGCGAGCAGCATGCGTCCGAGCCGGGGATCGACCGGCAATGCGGCAATCTGCCGGCCGAGCCGCGTCACGCGCCGCTCGCCATCCATGGCCTGCAATTCCTCGAGCAGCCGCACCCCGTCGTTGATCAACCGCGAGTCGGGAGGATCGAGGAAGGGGAAGCTCTCCGGATCACCGAGCCCGAGCGTCGCCATCCGCAGGATCACGCTCGCCAGGTTGGTGCGCAGGATCTCCGGCGGCGTGAACGGCTCGCGGGCCGCGAAATCCTCCTCCGAATAGAGGCGGATGCAGATGCCCTCGGCCTCGCGCCCGCAGCGCCCCTTGCGCTGCTCGGCGCTCGCCTTCGAGATGCGCTCCACGTGCAGGCGCTGCACCTTGCCCCGTACGCTGTAGCGGCTGATCCGTGCCAGTCCCGAGTCGACGACATGGCGGATGCCCGGCACGGTGAGCGAGGTCTCCGCGACGTTGGTCGCCAGGATGACGCGCCGTTGCAAGTGCTTCTGGAAGATCCTCGCCTGATCGGCGGCCGACAGCCGCGCATAGAGCGGCAATATCTCGGTACCTGGAAGCCGCGCTTGCGACAAGGCCTCGGCGGCCTCGCGAATGTGCTTCTCGCCAGGCAGAAACACGAGCGTGTCCGCGCTGGCGCCGCCGGCGCGCAAATCGAGCTCACGCACCGCCTCGACGATGCCCTCCGGCAGAGACAGCTCCGCGGCATCCTCATCCTCGGCCACGAGCGGGCGGTAGCGAACCGCGACGGGGTAGCTGCGGCCCGACACCTCGATGATGGGTGCACCGCCGAAGAATTCCGCCAATCTGCCCGGATCGATCGTTGCGGACGTGACGATCAGCCTCAGATCCGAACGCTGCGGCAGGAGTCGCTTCAGCACGCCAAGGAGTAAGTCGATGTTGAGGCTGCGCTCGTGCGCCTCGTCAATGATCAGCGTGTCATAGCGCCGTAGCTGCGGATCGCTCTCGAGCTCCTGCAGCAGGATGCCGTCCGTCATCAGCTTCACGCGGCCCTGCGGCCCCGTGTGGTCGCTGAATCGCACTTGGTAGCCGACGGCGCCGCCGACCGTGGTTCCAAGCTCCTCGGCGAGCCGCGTGGCGAGAGCGCGGGCCGCGATGCGCCGCGGCTGTGTGTGTCCTACGAGACCGGAAGTGCCGCGCCCGGCCTGCAGACAGAGCTTCGGGAGCTGCGTCGATTTGCCCGAGCCGGTTGCGCCGCAGACGATGATCGCCGGATGGCGTGCGAGGGCCGCAACGATCTCTTCCCGGTGCGCCGTGATCGGCAGCGCCGGGTCATACTCGAGCCGTATTGGAAGTGCGGGCCGCGGCCGGCCGCGGGCGGGAGCCTCCATCCCGCCATCTTAATTGAGCCCGTCAAATCACGCCGCGGCGGATCTGGTCCTGCTCGATCGATTCGAAGAGAGCGCGGAAATTGCCCTCGCCGAAGCCTTCGTTGCCTTTGCGCTGGATGATCTCGAAGAAGATGGGACCGATCACATTCTGGGTGAAGATCTGCAGCAGCAGGCCCTCGCCACGCTCCGGATTACCGTCGATGAGGATGCGCCGGCGGCGCAGCTCCTCCAGCGGCTCCCGATGTCCCTTGACGCGCGCGTCGACGCCTTCGTAATAAGTATCGGGCGTGTCCTGGAAGGCGAGCCCGCGGCTGCGCAGCACATCGACCGTCCGACAAATGTCATTCGTGGCGAGCGCGATGTGCTGAATGCCCTCGCCGTGATACTCCCGCAGGTACTCCTCGATCTGGCTCTTGTCGTCCTGCGACTCGTTGATGGGGATGCGGATCTTGCCGCAGGGACTGGTCAGTGCGCGCGAGAACAGGCCCGTTTGCTTGCCCTCGATGTCGAAATAGCGGATCTCGCGGAAGTTGAACAGCTTTTCGTAGAAGCCCTTCCACTGGTCCATGTGGCCGCGATGCACGTTGTGCGTGAGGTGATCGATACAACTCAGGCCGGAGTCCGCGGCGGTCGGCGCCGGATCGGCCCGGAAATCAACGTCGTAGATCGAGCGATCGCCATACCGGTCGACCAGGTAGATGAGTGAGCCGCCGATACCTTCGATGCAGGGAATGTTGAGCTCCATCGGACCCGCGCTCTGCGGCCCCGGCTTGGCGCCGAGCTCGAGCGCGCGCCGATAGGCATACGCCGCATCCTTGACACGGAAGGCCATCGCGCAGGCGGACGGACCGTGCTGCTGCGCGAATCGCTGCGCGAACGATTCCTGCTCCGCGTTGATGATGAAGTTGACGGCTCCCTGGCCATGCAGCGTCACGTTCTTGGAACGATGGCGCGCCTTCACTGGAAATCCCATGCGCTCGAAGAGCGTCCGCAGGAGCTGCGGGTCGGGCGCGGTGTACTCGACGAACTCGAACCCGTCGGTGCCCATCGGATTATCGCGCGACTGGGTCATATGGATCTCCGCTGCCATCTGGTTGCGCCTGCAACCATTATAGCGCCGGCGGCCGCCAATGGCATGAGGTCCGGCCGTAGGGCGGCAAGATATATATAATCGCGCCCCATCATGCATGCACCAGATCCCTCGTCGGACGACAGTCGTCTGCTGCGCAGCATTCCTCCCGCCCGCCTCGCGCTGATCGAACGCATCGTTCGCACGCGCACCGCCCCTCGGCAGGGCCCGCGCAGCGGCTGGGACACTGCTCCCAATCGTGAGATCCAGCAGCGATTCCTCAGAGCATACTTCCGCGGCGTGGGCGAGGAAGACCTCGCGGAGCGCGCGCCCGCAACGCTCGCCGGCGCGGCCCGCTCACACCTGGAGCTCGGCTGGCGGCGCGCCCCGGGGCAGTCGCTGGTGCGGATCTTCAATCCCGATCCGGAGCGCGACGGCTGCGACTCGCCGCATACGCTGGTGCAGATCGTCACCGATGACAGGCCGTTCCTGGTCGATTCCGTCGGCATCGTCTTCGCCCGCGCCGGACTCGCCATGCATCTCATCGTTCACCCGGTGCTCGAGGTCCGCCGCGACGCGCGCGGGCGCCTCGCCGGCCTGGGCGCGAACGGCGGCGAGCCCCAGCACGCGGAGTCCTGGGAGCTCTACGAGATCGACCGGCAGACCGACCCGGCGGCGATCGAGCGGCTGCGCCACGACATCGAGTCGACGCTGGCGGATGTCAGTCTCGCGGTCGACGATTGGCCGGCAATGCGCGAGCGGGTGCGCTCCGTGGTCGCCGAGCTCGAGCGCAACCCGCCTCCTCTGGCGTCCGAGGAAGTCGCGGAAGCGCGGCAACTCCTCGAGTGGATGGAAGAGCGTCATTTCGTCTTCCTCGGCTACCGCCAGTACCGCCTCGAGCGCGGGGCCGGCGAGGATCGGCTGCTGGCGGACACGCGCAGCGGCCTCGGCATCCTGCGCGCGCGCGCCGGGGCCGGCAAACCGCCCGCGACCGTGCTGACGGGCGACGTCCGCGCCCGCGCCCGCGACCGGGAGCTCCTCATCCTCACCAAAGCCAACTCGGTCTCCACCGTGCATCGGGCCGAGTATCTCGACTACGCGGGCGTGAAGATGTTCGACGCCCGCGGCAGGGTCACCGGCGAGCACCGCTTCCTCGGCCTCTGGACCTCGACCGCCTATCATCGCAGCCCGCGCGACATCCCCGTGCTGCGGCGCAAAGTCGATCGGGTCATCGGGTATTTCGGCCTCGATCCGCACGGTCACGACGGCAAGGCCGTCCTCAACGTGCTGGAGACCTACCCGCGCGATGAGCTTTTCCAGGCGAGCGTCGACGACCTGATCCGGATCGCCCGCGGCGTCGTCAACCTTTACGAGCGGCGCACGGTGCGTCTGCTCGCGAGGCGCGACCCGTATCACCGCTTCTACTCCTGCCTCGCCTACGTGCCGCGCGACCGCTACAACACGGAGGTGCGCCAGCGCATCGAGCAGATCGTGCTCGAGGGCTTCTCCGGCCGGTCGGTGGAGAGTCAGGTACAGATCTCCGGCTCGAGCCATGCGCGCGTGCACGTCGTGGTGCGCACGGAGCCGACCGCAGCCCGCAAAGTCGACATCGCGGCCATCGAGCGGCGCATCGCGGATGCAGCGCTGACCTGGACGGATCGCCTGCGGGAGGTACTGGTGGCGCGGGAGGGAGAAGGCGCCGGCATCGCGCTCGCGACACGCTATCGCCGCGTTTTCCCGCTCGCCTACGAGGAGGATGTCGCCCCCGCCGACGCGCCGGCCGACATCGCCGACCTCGAGCGGCTGCGCGCCGCCCCTGAGGCGCGCCGGCTGAGCCTGCACCGCCCGCACGATGGCAAGCCCGCGCGGATGCATCTGAAGGTCGTGCGGCTGGGCGATCCCGTGCCGATCTCGGACCTGCTGCCGATTCTCGAGAACTTCGGCCTGCGGGTCATCGCGGAGCGGCCATACGAGCTCGCCTGGCCCGAAGGCGGCGCAGCCTGGATCCAGGACTTCGAGCTCGAGCACCGCGACGGCCTGGGCATAGACATCGGCCGGATCGAGGAGCGTTTCAAGGAAGCGCTCACGATGACGTGGAGCGGGGACACCGAGAACGACGGATTCAACCGCCTGCTGCTCGGCGCCGAGCTGACGGCGCGCGAGATCACGGTGCTGCGCGCCTACTGCCGCTATCTGCTGCAGACAGGTGTGCCGTTCAGTCAGGCCTACATGGAGCGTGCGCTGGCCGCCAATCCGGCGATCGCCGCCGGCCTGGTACGCCTCTTCGAGGCACGCCTCGACCCCGCGGCGCAGCGCACGGCGGGCCGCCGCAGCCGGGTACGCCGCGCACGGAGCGAGGCGAGCGGCGACGCAGCGGAGGAAATCGCCGCCCAGATCCGCGCCAGCCTCGATTCGGTCACGAGTCTCGATGAGGACCGGATCCTGCGCGCCTATCTCGGGCTGGTGCAGGCGACGCTGCGAACCAACTTCTATCGCCGCGGCCCGGAGGGCGGGCCGCTGCCATATCTCTCGTTCAAGCTCGATCCGGCCGCCATCCGCGACCTGCCGCTGCCGCGCCCGAAGTTCGAGATCTTCGTCTACAGCCCGCGGGTCGAGGGCGTGCACCTGCGCATGGGCTACGTGGCGCGCGGCGGCATCCGCTGGTCCGACCGCCGCGAGGACTTCCGCACCGAGGTTCTGGGCCTCATGAAGGCGCAGCACGTGAAGAACACGCTCATCGTGCCGGTCGGCGCCAAGGGCGGGTTCGTCCCCAAGCGTCTGCCGGGCGGCAGCCGCGAGGAAGTGCAGACCGAGGTGATCGCCTGCTACCGCACGTTCATCCGCGGCCTTCTCGATCTGACCGACAACATCGTCGATGGCCGCCTCGTGCCGCCGCCCCAGGTGGTGCGCCGCGACGGCGACGATGCCTACCTCGTGGTGGCCGCCGACAAGGGCACCGCCACTTTCTCCGACATCGCCAACTCCATCTCCGCCGAGTACGGCTTCTGGCTGGGCGATGCGTTCGCCTCGGGCGGCTCGGCGGGCTATGACCACAAGAAGCTCGGCATCACCGGCCGCGGCGGCTGGGAATGCGTCAAGCGGCATTTCCGCGAGCTCGGCATCGACATCCAGAAGACCCCCTTCACCGCCGCCGGCATCGGCGACATGTCGGGCGATGTCTTCGGCAACGGCATGCTGCTCTCGCGGCAGACCCGCCTGCAGGCCGCCTTCGATCACCGCCACATATTCCTCGATCCCAACCCCGATCCGGCGGTGAGCTTCGCGGAGCGGCAGCGCCTGTTCGATCTGCCGCGGTCGAGCTGGGACGACTACGATCGCACGCGCATCTCCAAGGGCGGCGGCGTCTTCGCCCGCACGGCCAAGTCGATCACCCTCTCGCCGGAGGCGCGCACGCTCCTCGGCCTGGAGGCGGCCGTCCACACCCCTGTCGAAATTATGCGCGCGATCCTGCGCATGCCGGTGGACCTGCTGTGGAACGGCGGGATCGGCACCTACGTCAAGGCGGCCCGGGAATCGAACGCCGAGGTCGGCGATCGCGCCAACGACGGGCTGCGCATCAACGGCCGGGAGCTGAAGGCGAAGGTGGTCGGCGAAGGCGGCAACCTCGGCTTCACGCAGCGCGGGCGCATCGAGTACGCCCTTGCGGGAGGCCGGCTCAACACGGACTTCATCGACAACTCCGCCGGCGTCAACACCTCCGACGTCGAGGTGAATCTCAAGATCCTGCTGAACCCCATCGTCCAGGCGGGCCGGCTCACCGCGGGCGAGCGCAACAAGCTGCTCGCCGGCATGTCGGGTGAGGTCTGCTCGCTGGTGCTGCGCAACAACTACCTGCAGAGCCAGGCGATCAGCACGCTCGAGCTGCAGGCCCGCGCTCGCCTCGCGGAATTCCAGCACCTGATCCGCTCGCTGGAGCGCTCCGGCGAGCTCAACCGCGCGCTCGAGTTCCTGCCCACGGACGATGAGCTCGCCGAGCGGCGCAAGGCGGGCGCGGGGCTCACCCGCCCGGAGCTCGCCATCCTGCTCGCCTACAGCAAGATCTGGCTCAACAATCATCTCCTCGACTCCGACGTGCCGGAGGATCCCTACCTCTCCACGGAGCTCGAGCGCTACTTCCCCGCCCCGGTGCGCCGGCGCTTCGCGCGCGCCATCCCCCGCCACCGGCTGCGCCGGGAGATCATCGCGACGGCGACCACCAACAGCCTGATCAACAGGATGGGTCCGACCTTCGTGCCGCGCGCGCAGGAGGATACGGGGGCGGAGCCCGCGCAGATCGCGCGGGCCTACACCGCGGCGCGCGAGATCTTCGAGATGCGCACCGTGTGGACGCGGATCGAGGAGCTCGACAACCGGGTGCCGGCGAAGGTGCAGTACGCGGCAGCATTCGAGACCAGCCGCCTGCTGCGTCATGCCACCTACTGGCTGCTCGCGCGCCGGCGCGCGCTCAAGGTCGATACCGCAGTCGCGGAATTCCGCGCCGGCGTGCACGAGCTCGAGTCGCGTATCGGCCAGGTGCTGTGCGGCTCCTGGCGCGAGCAGTTCGAGCAGGTGCGCACGCAGCATCTCGAGGCGGGGCTGCCCGCCGATCTGGCCGCGCGCGTGGCGAGTCTCGAGGCGCACAACGCTTCCCTCGACGTCGTGGAGCTCGCCGGCTCGCAGCGCATCGGCGTCACCGAGGCCGCCCGCCTCTACTTCGAGGCCGGCGCCCGCACGGGTCTCGATTGGCTGCGGCAGCAGATCGACCGGCTGCCGGTCGACGGTCCGTGGCAGGCGACGGCGCGCACGGGCCTGCGCGATGCGGCCCTGCGCCTGCACCGCCGGCTCGCGGAACGCGTGTTGAGCCGCGGCCGCGGTGGCAGCGCCGAGGAGCGCGTGGCAGCATGGCAGGAAGCGGCAGGCAAGGAGCTGACCCACTGGCAGCGCACGCTCGCCGACATGCGCGCGGCCGGCGCCGCCGACTTCGCGACGCTCACCGTCGGTGTCGAGTCATTGCGGAAACTCGCGGAATAGATACGGGATTCAAATCTTCATGAGCAGCACCGGAAAATTGATTCTGGTCCGTCACGGCCAGAGCCTCTGGAACCTGGAGAACCTTTTCACGGGTTGGACGGACATCGACCTGGCCGACCAGGGACGGGAGGAAGCCGAGCGCGCGGGCCGGCAGCTTCTCGAGGAGAAGCTGGTGGTGGACGTCGCGTTCACCTCCGTGCTGAAGCGGGCGATCCGCACGCTCTGGATCATGCTCGATGAGATGGACCGCATGTGGATTCCGGTGGAGCGCTCCTGGCGGCTGAACGAGCGTCACTACGGCGCGCTGCAGGGTCTCAACAAGGCGCAGACCGTGGAGCGGCACGGCGAGGCGCAGGTGAAGATCTGGCGCCGCAGCTACGACATCCCGCCGCCCCCGCTCGCCGCCGATGACGAGCGTCATCCGCGCTTCGATCCGCGCTATGCCGACGTGCCGGCCGCGGAGCTTCCGGCCGCCGAGTCACTCAAGGATACGCTCGCGCGCGTGCTGCCCTTCTGGCACAGCCGCATCGCCCCTGAGCTGCGCCGCGGGCGCAATGTCCTCGTGGCCGCGCACGGCAACAGCCTGCGCGCCATGGTGAAGATGCTGGACAACGTGTCGGAGGCCGATATCGTCGAGCTCAACATCCCGACGGGCGTCCCCCTGCTCTACGAGCTCGACCCGCAGCTCAAGCCCATCAAGAGCCGCTATCTCGGCGATCCCGCCGCGGTTGCCGCCGCCGCCGAAGCCGTCCGCCGTCAGACCGAGAAACGGTAAGCTACGCCGCCCAGCCGTCGTAGTGGCCGTGGAACTCCGCGGCGATCGCAGTCATCCGCTTGCTGAGCTCCGACATGTCGCCCAGGATCAGGCGCATGGTCTTGGTGGCGTGGAGGCTGAGCGGCAGGCTGCCTTCGCTTTCGGCCTGGCCGAACAACCGCGCCGTCATCGGCGCGACATCCACCGTGAAGCCATCCCGCTCCAGGCGCGCGCGCACGGTGCCGCAGGCAGCCTCATCCGGCAACGCCAGGAAGAATGCAACCGGATACTCGTTGAACGGGGCATAGCCCTTGGCACGCAGGCGCTCGATCATCTTCTCGTCCCAGCTCTCCGAATGCGTCGGACGCAGCGCGCGCACCTTGAAGTAGAGGCGCGACAGGATGAGCGCGGCGATCACGGCGCAGGCGATTATCAGCCAGAGCGTGCGCATGGGGGTTCCGCGCTACTCGTCCGGAGCGATGGTGACGCGCAGCCCTGCAAGCTCCTGGGTGAACTCGATCTGACAGGACAGACGCGAGTTGTCCTGGGTATGCGCCAGCTCCGTCAGCAGCTCCCGCTCATCCGACATCGGCGCGGGCAGCCGCTCCCGCCAATCGGGATCGACATAAACGTGGCAGGTCGCGCACGAGCACATCCCGCCGCAGATCGCCGCGACCCCGTAGTCGAGCTCGCGCAGGGTCTCCATGACCTTCAGACCGGTCTTCGCCTCGACTTCATGCTCCTGACCGTCGCGGTCGATCACGCGCAGCAACGCCATTCACCTACCTCTTTTTCACCTGGAAACGGCCAAGCCTCCTAGTTTGCCAATTGGGGGGCGCCCGCGCCAGTTTCTACAGCGGGCCCAGCACTTTCAGGACGAACGCCGCCTTCCCGCCCTGCTCCCGCCGGCCCTCGAAGGTGGCGTGCAGCTCCCGGCGAAGGACCTCGAAGACGCGCTCGTACTCGCCGAAGACCTGAGTGCTGAGGCTGCCGCTCACGACCTTCAGCTCCCCGGCGGCGCTCAGCCGGGCAATGAAATCGTGGATTTCGGGAGCGAAGCGCTCCGCCAGCGGGTACAGACTGATTTCGACGCCGATCTCCATGGGAGCATTGTAATTCATGGGCTAGAATGACGGTCCGCGGCCGTCGCCGAGTCGTGACCGGTCGACCCGGGTTGTGGCAGACGGTCACCGGAACGGGAGCGATGATTCAAAAAATTCAAGTGCATCAGGTGGATGCCTTCACGGCGGAGCGCTTCACCGGAAATCCTGCCGGTGTCGTGCTCAACGCCGACGGGTTGACGGACGCGCAGATGCTTGCCATCGCGCGGGAGCTCAATAACGCCGACACCGCGTTCATTCTGGCGCCGGATGGGGACGGGCACGACCTGCGGGCGCGCTTCTTCACACCGCGCACCGAAGCCGGCTTCGTCGGCCACGCGACGGTCGCCGCGCACTACGTGCTCTCCCGCAGGCAGAACGCGCCCCGGACGCTGCGCCAGAAGTCCAAGGCCGGGATCGTCGACATCGAGATCCGCGGCAGCGGTGACGACCGCAAGATTGCGGTGCGCCAGAGCGCCCCACCCCTCGGGCGGGAGCTCAACGATCGCGAGCGGCTCGCCGTGCTGGATGCGCTGGCGCTGGCGACGGACGACCTCGACACCCGCTGTCCGTTGCGCATCGCCGGCTCGAGCAGCACGCGCCTGCTCATAGGTGTGCGCGGCACGGAGCCGCTGAAGCATCTCAAGCCCGACATGACTCGCCTGACGACGCTGTCGGCGCAGGTCGGCGCGGCCGGCTACTTCGTCTTCGCCGTGACGCCCGGCAACGAGGACCACCTCACGGAATCGCGCATGTTCTGCCCGGCGCTCGGCATCGGCGAGGACCCGGTGAGCGGCAACGCCCACGGCCTGCTCGGGGTCTACCTCGCACAGTACGGATTTCTGACACACGATCTGCGGCGCGCCTCTTTCCGGGGCGTGCAAGGCCAGTACCTTCACCGCCCGGGACGGGTGGAGGTGGAGCTGGACCTCAAAGAGGGGAGCGTCGCCGGCGTGTGGATCGTCGGCCAGGCGGTCTCCGTGTTCGAGACCGAGATCGCTCTCTGATCGGCCCCGCGTAGCGCACGTGCCCGCGCGCCAGCTCCAGCTCGTGACTGGCGCAACGCGGCCATTCCGCGCGGCGGTGGGTCGTCATGACGACGGCC
>Ga0335075_10013642_pt1 | contig 12231 bp, 11 predicted proteins | sample Lox_Sample_24_FD_206723 | JGI IMG/M metagenome (GOLD analysis project Ga0335075, IMG submission 206723) | Soil microbial communities from Loxahatchee National Wildlife Refuge, Florida, United States - Lox_Sample_2.4 | ecosystem: Environmental > Terrestrial > Soil > Wetlands | place: USA... | reverse complement strand
CTGTCCAAAAACTGCCATTGCCTTTGTGAAAATGGGTCAACAAGAAATTGTTACTTGTGCTGAGTTTTTATGAAGGACCAATGAATTTCTTATGTCAAGAACCTTCCCGGAATGGATCTTAGGTGATAAGTTACAGGCAGTCTCGGTTCAATGAGACATGCGCCTTGGGCTTTTCCAGCTCGGGGCGGCGGTTTGTACTTCCCTGCTGCGCAGCAACGCGAAGATGCGGCCGCCGTATCGAACGCTTAAGATCAAAATGGGAGGTGTACGATGGCTACTGAAATCGTAAAGCAGATTGGCACTGGGGCGATTGACCGTGTCGAAGGCTCAGGCGCGAGCTTGGTAATTCTGATCGCTCTGATCATTCTCTTCGGTGGCGCGTATTATTTTACTGGCCGCTTATACGGCAAGACAGGCTCCTATGCCGTTCTAGCTGGGTTTATACTCGTCGTCGCAGGCCTGTATTTTACAGGCGGCATAAACTTCTGAGCTTGAAACATTGCGTGGCGCGCACAGCGTGCCACGCAAAATCATTTTCATGGGGCCGTCACGGCAGCTTCAATTTCAGCGATCGTGTGATGGGTCAGATCCTTCGGGATCTCGGCGAGAATTTTCGAGGTGACGTCCGCGGAAAGCGCCTCACGCAACTCACCTAGAATTTTCGGTGGAGCGACAATGACGATTTGAGGAAATTCTTTTGCCTGTGCTGAGTTGTTGATACGCTCCGCAATCGTCAAAACAAATCGTTCCTTTTCGATCTCATGCCAATCCGTCTCAGCCATCGAGCTGCGGATGTCGCCTTGGCTTGAAAATGCCCGGCCTGGTGCGTCACTGCCCTGATCATGGGTCAGTGGAGTCCTGTGTGTTTCGACCGACAGGCGCCGCAAATTGGGATAGAGTTCATCCCCTTCATTAAACAAGAACAAAGCCTTCTGACCATCTCCGACGAAAACCCACGCGCCATGCGCCAATTTCTGATGTGCCATTGGAGCCTCTCCAGTTCGTTGGCATCTTCATTGGCATCCGCCAGAAGACCAGGATAATGTGGATAGAAGACCAGGGTGATGGATGGATATGATCCAAATCATCTCCATCGTTTTTTTGGTAGCCAGCGCTAGCTAGAGCGGGATGAGCAAGAGTGTGAAGCGGTTTTGCGCTCGCATCCCGCTGTAAAGTTACGAGAATCGATCACGTTTCATGATTTTGCATCGATTCGATCCAAAATCGTCGTGATCTAGTTAGGCTTATAAAGCCGAGAGCGGCAGGCCTCAGTCGCGCAACGTCCGTTCCAAGTTCTGCGCTCCCTCAAATGCCTTGATCTGGGCGGCGTCAATATGCGCGGAAGTCAAATCAGCACCTGCGAAATTGGTGTGCTCCAGGATCGCGCCACGAAAATCCGCGCCAGCGGCTTCCGCGTCGACCAGGGAGGCTTCTCGCATATTGGCGCCCTGGAATTTCGCAAATTGCAGATCGGTCAAAGCAAGATTGGCTCTCTCAAAATCTGCGCCCTCGGCAGACACGGAGGCCAAAATACCGCGCATGAGGCCCATCGATTGATTCTTCATGTCGGCGGCGAAATCGGCCGCCCTGAACCTCGCGTGGCGCAGACTGGCGCGGCTCAGATCGGCTGTGATTCGTGAGTCGGATAGATCGGCATCGTCGAATTTAGCCCCCTGCATCTGGCTGCCGAAGAGATGCGCTTTTTTCAAGCTCGCCTTGGAAAAATCGGTGGCCATCGCCCAGGCCTGATCAAGGATGGCCCCATCAAGTCGTGCCCCGCTCAAATTGGCCCGATTGATCCTGGCGGCGCGGAAATTCGCATTGGAAAAATCCAGTCCGGAAAGATCAAGCCCATTTAAGCTTCGGCCTGAGAAATCCGCCCCGCCCGGCTCCGCCACCAATTTTGCCTCGACATCCATCCGGGTCATCTCTGCGGTTGAAAACCGTTCACTCGTCAGGTCGAGGTTGCGCATCATATCTTGCGCGCCGACCGGCTGCCCTTGAAGCCAGAACATGACAGCAATGACCCCGTATCTCACAAAGTTTTGCATGACCTCCCCTTCTTTTTTTGATCGATCATCCGGCCCTCGGCGCCAAACCAGCCGCCTAATCCCCATATAAGTTGTACATTAAGCATATCACATTAGAAGTTCTGCACATGGAGGCTTGTTTGATCGCTCGCAACTTGATCATCCACTTTTTACCATCCCGTTCTTGATCTCGTTTCACAATTCGCGACTTCGGATCAGCTTTCAAATGGTGCTGATGAGATGACGTCAGATCATAGTCCAATTCTTCCACCATCGCTACTGACCGGCAAGCGGGCGTGCATGCGGATCGAGCATGACCTGCTCGGCGAAGCGGAGGTTCGTGCAGATGTCTACTGGGGCATTCACACGCTGCGGGCGATCGAGAACTTTCCTATTACCGGTGAGCGAATCGGCGATTTTCCCGAACTGATTCGGGCGCTCGCCTTGGTCAAGCAGGCGGCGGCGCGCGCCAATCGAAGGCTCAAGCAATTGGCGCCTGCAAAGGCCGAAGCGATCGAAGAGGCCTGCACGCTGATTGCCCGCGACAATCTCCATCTCGACCAATTCGTCGTCGATGCGGTGCAAGGTGGAGCCGGCACATCGACCAATATGAACATCAATGAAGTGATCGCCAACATCGGGCTCGAGTTTCTTGGGCACAGGCGGGGCGAGTACCAGTTCTTGCACCCGATCGACGACGTCAACATGTCTCAATCGACCAATGACGCCTATTCGACCGCCCTGCGGCTTTCCATGATCTTTGCAACAGCGCCTCTCGTTCGCGCGATGCAAGAATTAGCCTTCGCTTTCAAGACCAAAGCGGTGGAATTCGCCGATGTGCTCAAGATCGGCCGCACGGAAATGCAGGATGCGGTGCCGATGACACTTGGCCAGGAGTTCGAAGCCTTTCATGCAACGGTAAAGGAGGACATCGACCGCTTGCAGCATGCGACGCGGCTCTTTTGCGAGGTCAATCTCGGAGCGACCGCGATCGGTACCGGCATCACGACCCATCCGCTCTATGCCTCGCTAGCCGTGGAGGAGCTCGCGCGTCTCGCAGGCCAGCCGATTGTGCTTGCTGCCGACCTCATCGAAGCCACCTCCGACATGGGGGCCTTCGTTCTCTTTTCGAGTATGTTGAAGCGAATCGCGGTGAAGCTTTCGAAGATTTGCAATGATCTGCGCTTGCTATCCTCCGGGCCGCGTGCCGGCTTTGGGGAAATCCTCTTGCCACCGGTGCAAGCCGGCTCCTCTATCATGCCCGGCAAGGTCAATCCGGTGATCCCCGAGGTCGTCAATGAGGTTGCCTATCTTGTCATAGGCCAGGATCTCACCGTTACGCTCTGCGCCGAGGCCGGTCAGCTCCAGCTCAATGCCTTCGAGCCGATGATCAGTTTTTGCATTCTGAAATCGATCCGTATGTTGACGAATGCCATTGACACCTTGGCGCGGCGCTGCGTCAACGGCATAAAGGCCGATCCACAGCACTGTCTCGATCTCGTGGAAAATGCGATCAGCCTCGTGACGGCACTTGGTCCAGTCCTCGGCCATGAGACCTGTGCGCGCATCGCCAAGCGGGCGCTCGATGAAAACCGTCCCCTGCGCGACCTCATTGTCGAGGAGGGCTTATTGTCGAAACATGAGCTCGCCGAACTGCTGCGCCCCGAGCGTCTGACAAAACCGTCGCGCTTCGCTCCGAACCATCCGCCTGAAGGATAGCGTTCTTATTGAAACGCGGCGGCTGATTTTCTTTCGACTTTGATGTCGATCCGCCGGCAGTCCTCGGATGTCAGGCGCGCATCGGCGAAGAATACTCGCTTGGTGAAGGGATAGAAGAAGAAATACTGACGTGACATCGTCATTGAGTCTTGACGCACGTGTCCATGACGAAGAATCGGCCAAAGAACCGGTGCACATCAGGCACGATAATCGACCTTCTCTAGCCGCTATCGCGTCCAGCGAGGGTAAAAGACGAGCCCCCAATCGAGCCCCTATCGCGAGTGACATTGATCGGCGTCTTGTAAGATTCGTCAGGACAGGCTGCGCAGATCACCATCGCGGCTTGAGAGTCTTGCCTCCAGCTTTTTTTCCTCACGCCGGACGATGAGGGAAAAGGCGATGACGCCAATGATGACGCCGATGAGCGCCGCAATCCCGAGCGGACCGCTGACCCGACGCAGCCAATCGCCAAAGCGATAGGCGCCGATACCGTAAAAGAGCGCCCATGTCAGGCCGCCCGTAGCATTGAAGAACAGAAATTGCGGCCAACGGTAGCGATTGACCCCAGCGAGCAGCGCCGCGAAGATCCTCAGAAAAGCAATGAAACGGCCAAAGTAGACGATTTTGGCGCCATGCTGCTGAAAGAGATACTCACCAATCCTCAACCGGCTCTCGGACAAATGGACGAATTTGCCATAGCGCAAAAGATATTTTGTTCCCCAGGTGCGGCCGCACCAAAAGCCGAGATTGTCGCCCAGAATGGCGCCCGCCACAGCGAAGGCAATGACGAGCGTAATATCCAGATCACCGGTCGCCCCGGCATAACCTGCAGCGAGGACCAGAACGGTTTCACCCGGCAGTGGAATGCCAGCACTTTCCAGCATGATGATCAGAAAAACGACCCAGTAGCCATGTGTTACGACAAGGGGTTGAATTTGGGCAAGAAACACGAAAACTCCCCTTGCTCTTATGGGGCCGCGAGAAATCAGGCCCTTTCCTTGTTCTTAGCCTTTCCGATACGCAATTGGCCATCGCAAGGCAAGCAAGCCAAAAGCTTTAAAATGGCTGCAACTTCATGAGAAGTGTGATGATTGTCCTCGTGCCTGAATCCAGACGCAAATCACGAAAATTTGGGACTGATCCGTCGAAGATCATCGCGGTTGAGCGAGGCACGTTAAGATTACGCTCCGCCCTCGATTACCACATTCTGCCAGCCATGATAACTGCACGATTTTCCCATGTATGACCGTGTTCTAGTCGCATCTTTGCCGATATCGCAATGAATAATCCAACATCCGAGGAAGTCGATATAAGCAACGGCAAAGAAGCTGCATTGAAAATAAGCAGGAACAAATTTAGCCGTAATTCGTTTATGGCTATGGTTTGGTCGGATGATGGTGGTTTCACCCATGATAAACCTCGAACTTCTGTATAAATCTGTCACGATTGACCGAAACAGGGCAGAAGGTAGACTGGTTATCGTCTCAAACCGTGTCCCTGCCGCTGCTTCTCCTGCAGCCGGCGGCTTGGTCGTGGCGCTTGAAGCGGCGCTCAGGAAAAAGGGCGGGCTTTGGTTCGGCTGGTCGGGCCGGACCAGCGAGCGCGAGGGGCCAGCCGTCAAGTATGGGGGCGAAGGCCTCTTGAGCTATGCGGTTTGCGACCTGCCGCGCCGCGACATCGAAGACTATTATTATGGTTTTGCCAATCAGGCGCTTTGGCCTATTTGCCATTACCGCCTCGATCTCGCCAATCTGTCGGAAAATTATGTCACCGCCTATTTCCGGGTGAATGAGCAATTTGCCCGCAAGCTCCACCCGCTTCTCACCCTCGGGGATCGAATCTGGGTGCATGATTATCACCTCATTCCCTTGGCCCGCTTTCTGCGCCAGCTCGGATGCACCAACCGGATCGGCTTTTTCCTGCACATCCCTTGGCCGGGACCCGACGTCGCAAAGGCCCTGCCCTCCTATCAGCGGCTTTTGCGGAGTTTCGGCGCCTATGACCTCATCGGCTTTCAGACCGAGGCCGACGCCGATAATTTCCGCGATTGCCTCGTCGCCGCCAATGCCGGCCGCTCAGGCCACGGCAACCGGTGCGAAATCGATGGCCGCGTGACGCAAGTCGACACCTTTCCGATCGGCATCGATACGGAGGCTTTCGCGCGGGCCGCGCAAGCAGCTGACAAGAATGCCACGGTCAAGCGCATGCTGGCAAGCCTTGATGGCCGGCCCCTGCTGATCGGGGTCGACCGTCTCGATTATTCCAAGGGCCTGCGGCAACGGCTCGAAGCCTTCGGGACGTTTCTCGACTGCACACCGGAGGCGGCGCGCGCCCACGTGACCTTTCTGCAGATCACACCGAAATCGCGTTCGGAAGTGCCTGAATATGCACAAATGCAACGCGAGCTGGCCGAGGAGGCGGGCCGCATCAACGGCAAGTATGGCGATGTCGACTGGACGCCTTTGCGCTACCTCAACAAGACGCTCGGTCATTCGACGCTAGCCGGCCTCTATCGCCTGTCGTGCATCGGCCTTGTCACGCCCTTGCGGGACGGCATGAATCTCGTCGCCAAGGAATATGTCGCAGCGCAGGCACCGGATAATCCGGGCGCCCTGGTCCTCTCGCAATTCGCCGGCGCGGCCGAGGAGCTCGACAGCGCGCTCATCGTCAATCCCTATGATATCGAAGGAACGGCGGCGGCAATCGCGCAGGCCTTCTTCATGCCGCTCATCGAAAGAAAGGAACGCTACCGGGCGATGATGGCAGCGCTCCGCGCCAACAGCGTCCATGATTGGGCCGCCCGTTTCCTGCAGTCTCTCACGCACCTGCCGGGCCCGGCAGATGGTGAGAAGGACATTCCCGATGATCCCCCGTCAGGGGAGGCCATGCGCTTGAACTTCGACGGCCAGACTCGCGATCCTGATTGGGTCGAAGAGCGTTTCCCGCGCAAGAAAAAATCCGGTCAGGAACGACCGATGACGCGACATCGCCTGGTGTAGCCTCCCGGAGGACATCGCCGATCAGGACGTCCTTCGGCTTGCTCGGCAAAGAGATTTGGCCCTTTGCCGAGGAAGGCTGACAGAGCTTGTCTTTGGCTTGTCCTTACACGGCTGCGGGAGATCTCGGCAAAGATAACTTGGCAAATCAACTCCCTGTTCATAATTTGGCTCCGTCCGCCGCGATCATTTTCCGGCCCTTGCAAGGGGGACGCCCATGCCACAAGCCTATCTGCAATCCTTCCTCGGCGGCAGCTTGATCGGTCTGGCGAGCGCGCTTTACCTGCTGCTCGACGGCCGGATCGCGGGGATCAGCGGCATCCTCAGCGAGGGTTTGCAAACCCAAGGCAATGGTCAACCGCGCAACCTCTTTTTTTTATTGGGGCTTATTTTTGGCCCGATTCTCTATCGACTCGGCTTCGGTGCATGGCCTTCGATCCATTTCGAAACCGGACTTTGGGGCTTGGCGCTGGCCGGTTTTCTCGTCGGCTTCGGGACAAGACTTGGGTCCGGATGCACGAGCGGCCATGGCGTGTGCGGCCTGGCGCGATTTTCCCCACGATCCATGGCTGCGGTTCTTACCTTTCTGATTACCGGTATCATCACGGTCGCCGTTTTGAAGCGCTAAGCGAGAAGCCTCTCATGACAAAGGATCGATCACAAAATTTCGCAGCGCTTGCGGCGGGCGTGCTTTTTGGTTTCGGTCTCTCTCTTTCCGGCATGCTCGACCCGGCACGGGTGCGCGGCTTTCTCGACATCTTCGGGCGTTTTGATCCAAGCCTTGCCTTTGTTCTCGCCGGCGCCGTTTTGATGTCGCATATCGGTTATGTTGTCTCGCGGCGCCTCCGGCACCCTCTCTTCGAAGAAACCTATCATCTCCCGAAGAAACGAAAGATCGATTGGCCTCTTCTTACAGGAGCCGCCATCTTCGGCGCCGGCTGGGGTATCGGCGGGATTTGTCCTGGCCCCGCCCTCGCGGGCCTCGCCTTGGGGATCCTACCGTTTTATGTTTTCACCGGCGCCATGGTTACCGGAGTTCTCCTCCACGACCATTGGCCGAAACATCTCTTGCCGACCCTCAAACGCAAACCGACTTCGGAGGGCTCGGCTGCGGAAAGCTTGTCGAGATGACAGACCAGTCTTGAACGTTTAATCTTGCGGGCCTGTAGAAAATGTTCAGGCTAAGGGCATGGCAGCTGGTATCGAGACCGAACTCAAATTTGTCTTCACACGAGAGTATGAGGCCAATATTGAGGCCTTGATCGCGGCCGTTCCCCATGCCCGCCCGCCGGTCCGTCAGCATTTGGCCGCTGTCTATTATGATACGCCGGAAGGCGAGCTGTGGAAGCACGGCTTGGTTTTGCGCGTCCGTTCAGCAGGCGACAGCCATATCCAAACTCTCAAGCGGCGCCGTGTTTCCGATGTCCAGCGCGAGGAGTGGGAAACCGAAACGGGCCGTGCCGAGCTTGATCTCGATCTCCTACTCGATACACCACTCGCTTCTCTTCTGGAGAGGCGCTCCATCCGTCAGTCCTTGCAGCCGGCATTCGAAGTCAATGTCGATCGCACCTCCCATTGGCTCGAAGCCGGCGCAGGATTGATCGAAGCGTCGATCGACCGCGGCGAAATCCTCGCGAAGGGCAAGAAACTGGTTTTGCGCGAGCTTGAGCTCGAATTGAAGAAGGGTGGTTTGCAGGATTCGTTCGGGCTCGCGAGGGCGCTCATCTCACAGGCCCCTCTCCATTCCTGCGTCATCAGCAAAGCCGAGCAAGGCCACTGGCTAGCCGCCGGAACTTACGGCCAGGCCGTGAAAAGTTCGAAACCCTGCTTATCCAAGCGGATGACAAGCCGACAGGCGTTCCAGGCGATCGGCCTCGCCTGCCTGCATGACCTCCATCTCAACATCCTTGCGCTCGAAGCACCCGACAACGCCGAGGCCATTCATCAGGCGCGCATTGCCTTAAGGCGGTTGCGCGCTGCCATGGCGCTTTTCAAGCCGATTATCCTTGACCCCTCCTTTTCCAAGCTTGATGGCGAATTGAAGTGGCTCGCGCGAATGTTCGGCGCGGCACGCGACATGGATGTTTTGGCCGCCGGTCTGGCGCAAATGCCCGGCTTCACGGATCTCCATGGGTCGTCGCTTGATCCGGTCGCCCTTTGCGAAGCAAAGGGTCAAGCCGCTCGCCAAGCTGCCGTCAAGGCCTTGCGAAGCGAGCGCGGCCGCATGGCTTTGCTCGAATTGCTGCAGTGGCTTGAGGCGCTCGAAGGCCAACCCCAGCTTCCTGGCGCTTTCGAGCCGCTCCCAGCCTATGCCCGAAGCCGTCTCAAAAAGCGGCTGAGAAACCTCGTCAAGAGCGCCACCCGGCTGGCGGATCTCGGACAAAAATCTCAGCACAAGATCCGGATCAAAGCGAAGGAACTGCGCTATATGGCGGAATTCTTCAGCCGCGTCCCGGGGGTTGCACGAGATCAGAAAAGCCTGAGAAGACTGGTCAAGTTTTGCGAAAAGATTCAAGGTGGTCTTGGCCAGCTGCGCGATCGCCAAGTCATGGATGAATTTCTGGACAGTTTGGCTGCTTCGAAAAACCTGGCCAAACTCGGCGCTGGAAGCGTCATCTTTTTCCCCGCGCAAAGTTCAGCGTCGACGCAGGCCCTGGCACCCGCAAGAGAAAGCGGCAAGGCATTGTCGAAGCTCCGCAAGCATGCCGGGAAAAAAGCCCGGGCCGACAAGGATCGTGAGAAGAGCTTGGATGCGGCCTTGCGCAGCTATGCCCGCCTGGCAGCCCTTGATGTCTTCTAGAGCGGGATGCGAAAAAGTGGGTACCGGGTTTTTCGCTGAAATCCCGCGTCTCAAGTCTTTAGAATCGATCGCGTTTCATGATTTTGGGCTATCAAGTCCTCAGCCCATCATTTGAATGAGGTCGCGGACAATCGGATAGACCTCATGGTTGAAGCGGCGTCCGCTGAAAACGCCGTAATGGCCGACCCCGGTCTGCATCCGATGCAATTTCATATAGGGACGTAAGCCCGAGCACAGTTCTTGCGCTGCCAGTGTCTGCCCCAGTCCGCAAATATCGTCGCGTTCCCCTTCAACGGTCAAAATCGCCGTCCGCTTTATCGCGCGAGGCTCAATCCGCTGCCCGAGCAGCTCGAGCTTTCCAAGCGGAAGATGATGCTCCTGAAAGACCTTCCTGATCGTTTCGAGATAGAATTCCGCCGGCAAATCCATGATCGCGAAATATTCTTCGTAAAACTCACGCAACGTCTCAAACTTTGCTAGATTGTGGATGGCGCGCGCCTCGGCCATGTCGTCAAAAGCGCGCAGATGGCGCTCCAAATTCATGTTCAGGAACGCCGCGAGCTGCAGAAACCCAGGATAGACCCGGCGTTGCGCACCTCGAAAATGAAGCGGCACATCGAAGACAAGTTTTTCCTCGAACCATTCGATTGGCTGATCGAGTGCCAGCAGATTGACCTTGGTCGGATTGATCCGCGTGTCGATCGGCCCGGCCATCAAGGTCATGCTGCGAGGTTGCGCTTGATCTCCTTCCTGCGCCATGATCGAGGCGGCCGCGAGGACCGGCACACAAGGCTGGCAAACCGCCATCACATGCGAGCCGGGTCCGAGAATTTGCAGGAACTCGATGACCTGGCGGGTGAAATCTCCGAGATCGAACCGCCCCACGCTGAGCGGCACATCGCGGATATTGTGCCAGTCCGTAATATAGACATCATGCTCGGCGAGCATGGTCTTGACGGTGGCACGTAGAAGAGTCGCGAAATGTCCCGACATCGGCGCCACGAGCAGTACCCGCGGCTGCGTTGCCACAAGATCCTTCTTGAAATGCAGCAGGGTTGCGAAAGGCGTGCGATGAATCGCTTCTTCCGTCACCCCGCAAGGGGTATCGTCGATCATCACACTGTCAATGCCGAAGGGCGGGCGCTCATGGGTCAGCGCTAGATCGGCGAAGGTTTCCAAAACGCCGGCCAGCCTGCGGACCGTCCAATCCGGCGCGGCTGGCCAAGGCAGGCGCAGGAACCGCCCCGCTGCGGCAACCATGGGACGGATGATGTCAAGCGCGTTCGCCTGCACACTATAGGCTTGATAAATCACGCACGTTCAACCACAATCAGAGCGTCGTGAACCGCGCGGTCATCGCGAGGAACCGAGCGCCGAATCCATCCCCGCCGCCGCTGAAGCAGTGCCCTTTAATCGCTTCGAGGAGACCGGGATCGAGCGGCGGAGCCGGACCCATTGGCTCGCTATGAAGGTTAGGCTACAGGAACAGGCCTTGCGGCTCAAGCCGGTCAACTCCTGAAATTTGAAAGGGCAGGCTGTGGGCGACGCCACACTCACCATCAGCAGCAAGAATTATTCCTCCTGGTCCTTGCGCGGCTGGCTGATGACCAAATTCTCCGGCCTACCCTTCGCTGAACATATCGTCTCGCCGGAGGATCCGGCGGTGCGGGACGAGCTTTTGCTTCTTTCTCCCTCCTTTCTCGTGCCGTGCCTTGCCCACAATGACATTCGTATTTGGGATACGCTGGCAATCGGTGAATATTTGAACGAGATTCGGCCTGAGGCCCATCTGCTACCGAAAGAGCTTGGCAAAAGGACGCACTGCCGCTCGATTTGTGGAGAGATGCATTCCGGCTTCGCCGCACTGCGCTCCGCTCTCCCGATGAATTTGCAAGGTGATTTTCCAAATTTCAAGGTCTGGAAACGAGCGCAGGACGATATCGATCGCGTCACGGCGATCTGGCGGGAGTGTCTTGACCTTTACGGCGGGCCCTACCTCCTTGGCGAACGCTCATTGGCCGATGCGATGTATGCGCCAGTCGTCACCCGCTTCACCACTTATCATGTCGCGTTGGATCCCCAATGCGTGGCCTATGCGCGTGAAATTCTGGCCTTGCCTGAAATGACCGAATGGATCGAGGCCGCAAGGCAGGAGCCCGGCCAGCTCGAGGAACTCGAAGTCGAATTCTAGAGCATCGGCCCCAAAAGTGGGAACGATTTGGGGCCGATGCTCAGACAAATGTCAGAGCGGGTGCGAAGATGAGTCAAGGAATGGTCCCCGCCCGGCGACAGGAAGACTATGCTCTCGTTGCGGGCTCGCGCGGGCCACGCCGCGATTTCCGAATCACGGTCGGGCTACGAGAGGGCTGGGATGCGGAAGGCCGGATTTACGATATTTCAGAGGCAGTGCGCACGGCGCATGCCTGGATGCGCCGCAGGGTTGGCGCAGGCCTGCCGGCCCTCTCGGGCATGTTTACGCGCGCCGAAGTGACCTATGCCTGGCCGCGACCGGATGGAACGGTCGGCTCCGATCGCGAGCCCATCGCCGTCTTCACCGGCGAGGCCGTACATGCCTATCTCGGCCATTTGCCCGATCATACTATCGAAGCCATGCTGAACGAATTGGCGGTCGAGCTTGGCACGGCACTGGGGCAGGAACGGCTCTACGTCGCGTTTTGCGATAAAA
>Ga0335075_10013641_pt1 | contig 12231 bp, 10 predicted proteins | sample Lox_Sample_24_FD_206723 | JGI IMG/M metagenome (GOLD analysis project Ga0335075, IMG submission 206723) | Soil microbial communities from Loxahatchee National Wildlife Refuge, Florida, United States - Lox_Sample_2.4 | ecosystem: Environmental > Terrestrial > Soil > Wetlands | place: USA... | reverse complement strand
CCACGGCGAATTCATTGTGGCCTCGTGGCACCCAGGGATAAATCGAGGGGCCTGGGACCAGGACCAGTGACGTGAGCGCGCGACACCCAGTGAGCGCGGCTGCCCCGTTTGTCTGGTTTGCCCGGGGCGGGGAAGTTACTGTGCAAGTTCTGCACGCAATAGCGTGCAGAACTTGCACAGTAGAAAATTCAAGAAGTGCGGGGCGGGCGCGAGGAAACGCTTGGCTCTCACGGGCATCACGTATCCCTTGAGTTGCCAGCCCGGGCTAGCGGCGGTTGGGCCGCCGGGACCGGAAATGAAACGCCGCCCGACAAATCCGATTTGTCGGGCGGCGCCCTGAGCTCGGGCGGTGCTGGCCGGCGGCTGCCGGGCCGCCGCTAACAGGCCGCCGGCCAACAGGCCGGCGGTTACCGGCCCTTGATGACCTCGCGGACCAGGGCAGCCGTCTCGCTCGGGGTCTTGCCCACGCGCACGCCCGCCTTCTCCAGGGCCTCCTTCTTGGCCTGGGCCGTGCCCGCGGAGCCGGAGATGATCGCGCCCGCGTGGCCCATGGTCTTGCCTTCCGGCGCCATGAACCCGGCCACGTAGCCGACCACCGGCTTGGTGACGTGGGCCTCGATAAACGCGGCCGCACGCTCCTCGGCGTCGCCGCCGATCTCGCCGATCATCACGATCGCCTTGGTGTCCGGGTCGGCCTCGAACGCCGCCAGCGCGTCGATGTGCGTGGTGCCGATGATCGGGTCACCGCCGATGCCGACGGCGGTGGTGAAGCCGATGTCGCGCAGTTCGTACATCATCTGGTAGGTCAGCGTGCCGGACTTGGACACGAGGCCGATCGAGCCCGCCGTCGTGATGTCGGCGGGGATGATGCCGGCGTTGGACTTGCCGGGGGAGGCGATGCCCGGGCAGTTCGGCCCGACGATCCGCGTCTTGTTGCCGTTCTCGCAGGCGTAGGCCCAGAACTCGGCGGTGTCGTGCACCGGGATGCCCTCGGTGATGACGATCGCGAGCGGGATCTCCGCGTCGATCGCCTCGATCACCGCGGCCTTCGTCCCGGCCGCCGGCACGAAGATGACGGACACGTCCGCGCCCGTCGCGGCCATGGTCTCCTGGACCGTGGCGAACACGGGGACTTCCACGCCGTTCAGTTCGACCGTGGTGCCGGCCTTCTTGGGGTTCGTGCCCCCGACCACGTTCGCGCCCGCCGCGAGCATGCGCGCGCCGTGCTTGCGGCCTTCGCTGCCAGTGATGCCCTGGATCAGGATCTTGCTGTCAGCCGTGAGGAAGACTGCCATCTCTCATGCTCCCTTCGCGGCGAGTTCGGCGGCGCGCTTCGCGGCGCCGTCCATGGTGTCCACCTGCTCGACGACCGGGATCGCGGCGTCGACCAGGATCTGGCGGCCCTCGGCCGCCTTGTTGCCATCAAGGCGGACGACGATCGGCTTGCTGACCGCCTCACCGCGCTCGCCGAGCAGCTTGACCGCCGAGACGATGCCGTTGGCGACCGCGTCGCAGGAGGTGATGCCGCCGAAGACGTTCACGAGGACCGACTTGACCGACGGGTCGGAGAGCACGATCTCCAGGCTGTCGGCCATGACGGCCGCCGAAGCGCCGCCGCCGATGTCGAGGAAGTTGGCCGCCTTGACGCCGCCGAACGACTCACCCGCGTAGGCCACCACGTCGAGCGTGGACATGACCAGGCCGGCGCCGTTGCCGATGATGCCGACCTCGCCGTCGAGCTTGACGTAGTTGAGGTGCTTCTCCTTGGCCTTCGCCTCAAGCGGGTCCGTCGACTCGATGTCGGCGAATCGCGCGAGGTCCTGGCGGAAGGCGGCGTTGTCGTCGAGCGTGACCTTGCCGTCGAGCGCGAGCACCCGGCCGTCAGGGGTGAGCACGAGCGGGTTCACCTCGGCGAGCGTCGCGTCCTCGTCGGTGAACATGGCCCACAGGCGCTCGGCCACGAGGGCGGCGCCCTCCTCGGCCTCCGCGGGGATGCGCCCGGCCCGCACGATCTCCAGCGCCTTGGCGTGGTCGACCCCGGTCAGCGGCGAGACCGGAACGCGGGCGATCGCGTTGGGGTTGGTGTGCGCGAGTTCCTCGATCTCCATGCCGCCGTCAACCGAGCAGATGGACAGGAAGGTGCGGTTCGCGCGGTCAAGAAGGAATGACAGGTAGTACTCGGACTTGATGTCCGTCGCCTCGGCGATCAGCACCCGGTGCACGGTATGGCCCTTGATGTCCATACCGATGATGCGCCCGGCCTTTTCCTGGGCGTCGGCGGGGCCATCAGCAAGCTTCACGCCGCCGGCCTTACCCCGGCCGCCGGTCTTTACCTGCGCCTTGACCACTACTTGCGGGATGCCGTCCGCCGCGAACGCGGTGGTGATTTCCCGCGCCTCCTCGGCGGTGTTGGCGACCTTGTCTTTCGGCACCGGAACGCCGTACTCGGCGAAAAGTTCCTTAGCCTGATACTCGAACAGGTCCACTGGGGGTCCGATCTCGGTCCGTGGGTTGCGTCTGGATGCCGCCACGACGAGCGGCGTTCACAAGCAGCGTAGCCCGTGACACGCCGCGTACGCCGCCCAGGCCACCGATGTCGGCGCCGATGTGACGGGATTCTCGTTTAGCCCCGCACCAAGGAGAACGCGGCTCTCGTCCGCGAGGCGGACAGCCGAGGGGTACGGGGGGTCGTCCCCCCGGGAAATAGGCCGGTTTTCGCGCCCGATAAGATCGCGGTTTTTGCGATCGGGCGCGAAAAGCGGCGATCGGGCCCGCGAGTCGACGTGCCTTTTGCCCGGTCCGTTGCCACGATGGGTATTGTGCACCTGCCCACCCGCCCCATGCTGATGGCTGGCGGCGTGGCCGCGCTCGCGGCGGCCGGGGGCGGGCTCGCGGTGCTCGCCACGCTGACGTTGATCGGCTGGATCACCGCGCCGCACGTGGGCATCGGCGGCGGACTCGCGGGCGCGCTCAGGTCGGCCGGGCTGCTCTGGCTGGTCGCGCACCACGTCGAGGTGACCGTCCATGGCGTGGGGCGGGTCGGCCTGCTGCCGCTTGGCCTGGTGCTGCTGCCCGCCGCGCTCATCGAACGGGCCGGCCGCTGGATGACGCGCGAGGGCCACGTGACCGGACTGCTCGACGTCGGGCCGGCCGCGATCGCGATCGCGCTGCCCTATGCCCTGTTCACCGGGGCGGTCGCCGTGGCCAGCAGCACCGCCCTCGCCCAGCCGTCGCTGTGGCAGGCGGCCATGATGGGGTTCCTCATCGCGCTGCTGGCCGGCGGGTTCGGCGCGGCGCGCTGCCTCGCGCCCTGGCGCAAGCTAGCCGTCCGGGTGCCGCCCCGGCCGCGGTCGGTCATCCTGGGCATGCTCGCGGCCCTGGCGGTGCTCGCGGTGTGCGGCGCGCTCCTCGACGCCGCGTCGCTCATGGTCCATCTCAGCGCCTACAAGCAAGCGGTCACCGCGCTTAACCCAGGGATCTTCGGGTCCGTGCTGCTACTGCTCGCCAGCCTGTGCTACCTGCCCAACTCCGTCATCTGGGCGGTCGCGTACATGCTCGGCCCCGGCTTCGCGTTCGGCATCGGCACCGCGGTCGCGCCGTCCGGCTCGGCGCTCGGCGCGGTTCCCGCCTTCCCGATGCTCGCCGCGCTGCCGGTCAGGCCGGAGGCCGCGTTTCCCGCCTGGATCGGCTTCTTCGTGCTGGTGATGCCGTACCTGGCAGGCGCGCTGGCCGGGCTGATGACCGTGCGGATCGCGCCGACACCGGCGTTTGAGGCGGCGCCGTTCTGGGGCCTGGTCACCGGCACGCTGACGGCGGTGGTCATCGGGTTCGCGGCGAAGTTCTCCGGCGGTCCACTCGGCGCGGGACGGCTCGCCTCGGTCGGGCCGGCCGGCGGCGAGGTCGGCCTGGTCGCCGTGCTCGAGGTGGGGGTGACGGCGGCCCTGGTGGCGGGCGCGGCCAACTGGCTGATCATCCGGCACCACATCCGCAGGCTCAGCGCCGCGCACGCGGACGAGCCCGGCCTCGCCGTTGTCGGCGGCCCAAGGGACCGGCTCAGCGGCCCGCAGCCGGCCCGGGTCAGCGCACCGCTCCCCGCGCTCATCGTGGACGAGACCGACGACGCGGGCGGCCACCGCATTCACGTCAACCCCTGGGCCGACGAGGAGTAGCCCCGACGAAGACCAGCGCCGAAGCCGACGCGGGGCGATCAGGTCACCTGGCGCCGAGAATGGTGATCCGGTGACCGACCGAGTTCTCGAACTGCTGCTGGCAGGCGTTCTGCGTGGCGACCGTGCTCGCACCGTTCAGGCAGTTGGCGTACTGCATGTACTGCGACCAGAAGATCAGCAGCCCGCCGAGCGCGAACGCGGAAAACAGGGCGCCGACCGCGCCGATCAGCACGCTGGCCATGGCCGCGCGCGGCCGGCGGGTTCCCGCCCGCTTCGCGGATTTCATGGCGGAGATCGCGAGCACCAGGGCCACCACCGCGACGGCCAGGGCGACCGCGACCACGTAGACCGCGCGTTGCAGGTTGCCGATCAGCATCATCGCGATCAGGCTGAGCGCCGCCAGGATCAGCGCGGCCGCGGCACGCTGCTGCAGCGCCGGGGCGGCAGGCGGAAGCTGCGGCCGTTGCGCTGGCGGTAGGAACGGAGACCGGGGCGGGGGCGGCGTTCCCGGCTTCGGGCGGTCGAGTCTGGCCATGTCACGACTATTCTGCCGCACGCGCGGGGTGTTTTCCCCTACCCGTTGCCCCGCGAGTCAAGCTGGCCAGGATGATCAGGAAAAAAGCAGTTCGGTTAGGGTTGCTGCCATGAACGCGCGGCTGGTTGTGCTCGTTTCCGGGGCAGGGACGAACCTGCAGGCCCTCATCGACGCGAGCAGCGACCCGGCGTACGGCGCGGCCATCGTGGCCGTCGGCGCCGACCGCGACGGCATCGCCGCCCTCGACCGCGCCAAGGCGGCGAATATCCCGACGTTCGTCGCGAAAGTCGGAGATTTTTCCACCAGGCAGGCCTGGGACGACGCCCTCGCCGTCGCCTGCGCCGAGCACGACCCCGACCTGGTCGTCTGCGCCGGCTTCATGAAGCTGGTGGGCAAGGCGTTCCTCGCCCGGTTCGCGGGCCGCTGCATGAACACGCACCCGGCGTTGCTACCGTCATTTCCTGGCATGCACGGGGTCAGGGACGCCCTCGCCTACGGCGTGAAGGTAACGGGGTGCACGGTGTTCCTCGTGGACGAGGGCGTAGACGCGGGCCCGGTGCTCGCCCAGGCCGCGGTGCCGGTCGACGATGACGACGACGAGGCGGCGCTGCACGAACGGATCAAGGTCGCCGAGCGCGCGCTGCTCGTCGACACGGTCGGCCGGATGGCCCGCGAGGGCTGGTCAGTCAGCGACAACAGGAAGGTGAGGATCGGTCAGTGACCAGGATTCCGATCAGGCGCGCGCTGCTCAGCGTCTGGGACAAGACGGGCCTGCCCGAGCTCGCCGGGGCGCTGCACGAGGCCGGCGCTGAGCTGGTCTCCACCGGCAACACGGCCACGGCGATCGAGGCGGCCGGGCTCCCGGTCACCCGGGTTGAGGACCTCACCGGCTTCCCCGAGTGCCTCGACGGCCGGGTCAAGACCTTGCACCCGCGCGTGCACGCCGGCCTGCTCGCGGACACCATGAACCCGGACCACCGCCGGCAGCTCATCGACCTCGGCATCGCCCCGTTCCAGCTGCTGGTTTCCACGCTCTACCCGTTCGAGCAGACGGTGGCGGCCGGCGCGGATCACGACGCGATCATCGAGAAGATCGACATCGGCGGCCCCGCGATGGTCCGGGCCGCCGCGAAGAACCACGGCAGCCTCGCGGTCATCACCGACATCAGCCAGTACGACGAGGTGCTCAAGGCCATCGCGGACGGCGGCTTCACGCTGGAGCAGCGTCGCCGCCTCGCGGCCCAGGCCTACGCGCACACCGCCGCCTACGACGCCGCGGTGTCCTCCTGGTTCGCCGCCAGCTACGCACCGGACGAGGTCGCGCGCGAGACCGGCTGGCCCGACTTCATCGCCCAGGCCTGGACCCGGGCCGACGCGCTCCGCTACGGCGAGAACCCGCACCAGAAGGCGGCCATCTACAAGACTCTGTCCACCCGGGGGACGACCCCCGGAACCCCCGCTGTCGAGGCAGAGCGGACCCGATCGCAAAAACCGCGATCCTATCAGGTCCCCTCCGCCTCGACGTCAACAGCAGGATCATCCGTAACGAATTCGGCTGACTCTGGCCGCGCCACCGATTCCGGCATAGCCGGCGCCGAAGTGCTGCACGGCAAGGCCATGTCCTACAACAACTACGTGGACGCGGACTCGGCCCGCCGGGCGGCCTACGACTTCGCCGAGCCGTGCGTCGCGATCATCAAGCACTCCAACCCGTGCGGCATCGCGATCGGCACCAACATCGCCGCCGCGCACGCGAAGGCGCTGGCGTGTGACCCGCAGTCCGCCTACGGCGGCGTGGTCGCGGCCAACAGCGCGGTGACCGACGCGATGGCCGAGCAGATCACCGACGGGTTCGCCGAGGTGGTGATCGCGCCTGACTTCGACCCGGCGGCGATCGAGATCCTGGCCGGGAAGTGGAAGAACATCCGGCTGCTGCGCTGCTCAGCTCCCCCCTGGGCCATGGGCCGCGAGGGGGGAAGCTCAACCCGTTCTGGAGCCGAAGACTTTGAATTCCGGCCGGTCACCGGCGGGCTGCTGGCGCAGACCTGGGACCGGGTCGACCAGCCGGGTGACGACCCGGCGAACTGGGAACTCAAGGCGGGGGCGGCGGCGGACGCCGCGACGCTGGCGGACCTGGCGTTCGCGTGGCGGGCCTGCCGCGCGGTCAAGTCCAACGCGATACTGCTCGCGGCCGACGGCGCGTCGGTCGGCGTGGGCATGGGACAGGTGAACCGGGTCGACTCCTCGCGGCTGGCTGTGGCCAGAGCCGGAAATCGGGCCGCCGGATCTGTGGCCGCTTCCGACGCGTATTTCCCGTTCCCTGACGGGTTCGAGATACTGGCGGAGGCAGGGGTCCGCGCGGTGGCAGAACCGGGCGGCTCCATCCGGGATGAGCTCGTGATCGAGGCCGCGCGGGCGGCCGGCATCACGCTGTACTTCACGGGTGTCCGGCACTTCTACCACTGAGGGGTTCCAGGGCGAGCGAGCCCGGCGAGCGAGCCTTGGTTTGTAGGCGAGCGGGACGGCACAGGGTTTTGTAGGCGAGCGGGAGATACAGGTATGACTGCGCAGATTCTGGACGGTAAGGCGACCGCGGCCGAAGTCAAGGCGGATCTGAAGGAGCGTGTCGCCGCGCTCGCGGCGCGGGGCATCGTGCCCGGGCTCGGCACGGTCCTGGTCGGCGACGACCCCGGGTCGCGCTCCTACGTGGCGGGCAAGCACCGCGACTGCGCTCAGGTCGGCATCGCCTCGATCCGCCGCGACCTGCCCGCCACGGCCTCGCAGGCGCAGGTCGAGGAGGCCGTGCACGAGCTGAACGAGGACCCGGCCTGCACCGGGTACATCGTCCAGCTGCCGCTGCCTGGCGGGCTCGACGAGCTGGCCGTGCTGAACCTGATCGACCCGGCGAAGGACGCGGACGGGCTGCACCCGGTCAACCTCGGCAAGCTCGTGCTCAACGAGCAGGCGCCGCTGCCCTGCACGCCGCACGGCATCGTCGTGCTGCTGCGCCGGTACGGCGTCGAGCTGGCCGGGGCGGAGGTCACGGTGATCGGCCGCGGCATCACCGTGGGCCGCGCGCTCGGCCTGCTGCTGACCCGCAAGTCGGAAAACTCCACCGTGACTTCGTGCCACACCGGGACCAAGGACCTTGCCGCGCACACGCGTGCCGCCGACATCGTCGTGGTCGCCGCGGGGCGGGCCGGCCTGCTCACGGCCGACATGGTCAAGCCCGGCGCGGCGGTCCTCGACGTGGGCATCACCAGGACCGACGCGGGGCTCGTGGGCGACGTCGCCCCGGACGTGGCCTCGGTCGCGGGATGGGTCGCGCCGAACCCCGGCGGGGTGGGGCCGATGACCCGGGCCATGCTGCTCGCTAATGTGGTGGAGACCGCCGAGCGCCGGTTATCCCCCCGGGGACGTGGCTACTGGCGAGTAACATAGACTCCGACTAAGGAGTCGACTACGCGAGAAGGGTAGCGTCGTCCATGAACATCGTCGTCTGCATGAAGCAGGTGCCTGATACCGCGGTGGAGCGCACGCTCACGCCGGAGGGCACGCTGGACCGGGCTTCGCTCGACGGGCTGATCAACGAGCTTGACGAGTACGCGATTGAGGAAGGCCTCAAGATCGCCGAGGCGCAGGGCGGCGAGGTGACGATCTTGTCGATGGGGCCGGAGAAGGCGTCGGAGTCGATCCGCAAGGCGCTGTCGATGGGCGCTGACAAGGCCGTCCACGTGCTGGACGACGGCCTGGCGGGGTCGGACGCGCTGGCGACGTCGGCGGCGCTGGCGGCGGCTCTTCAGCAGGTCGGGTTCGACCTGGTGATCCTGGGCTCGGAGTCGACCGACGCGCGGACCGGGGTGGTGCCGGCGATGCTGGCCGAGCGGCTCGGCGTGCCGCAGCTCACGCTGGCCTCGAAGGTGGACATCGACGGGTCTGCGGTGACGATCCGGCGGGTGACCGATGACGGGTACGCGGTGGTGACGGGGTCGCTGCCGGCGGTGGTGTCGGTCGTGGAGAAGATCAACGAGCCGCGCTACCCCACGTTCAAGGGGATCATGGCGGCGAAGAAGAAGCCGGTGCAGACCCTGACCCTGGCGGAGCTGCCGGCGGCCGCGGGGCCGGCGGGCCTGGCGAACGCGGCGACGTGGGTGAGTGACTTCGCCGCGCGGCCGCCGCGGTCGGCCGGGGTGATCGTGAAGGACGACGGGGACGGCGGCGCCAAGGCGGCCGGGTTCCTCGCCGAGCGGAAGTTCATCTAGGGAGGACTTGGTTAGATGGCTGAGGTACTGGTCCTCGCGGAGCACACCGCTGACGGCGAGGTCAAGAAGGTCACCCTGGAACTGCTGACGGCCGCCAGGCGGCTGGGGTCCCCGTCGGTGGTGTGGACGGGACCTGGCGGCGAGGCGGCCGCCGGGCGGCTGGGGGAGTACGGGGCGGAGAAGGTGTACGTCGCGGACTCCGGCGACTTCGCCGGCTACGTTGTCGCGCCGGCCGCGGAGCTGCTCGCCTCCCTCGTGGCGGACAAGGCGCCGACGGCGGTGCTGGTCGCGGGGACGACCGAGGGCAAGGAGATCGCCGGGCGGCTGGCGGTCAAGACCGGCTCCGGGGTGCTGACCGACGCGGTCAACGTGACAGCCGGCGACGACGGCGCCCCGCTGGCGGAGCAGCCGAACTTCGGCGGCTCCATCACCGTGCACTCGACCGTGCGGACCGGGACGCCGATCATCGCGGTCCGGCCGAACGCGGTCTCCCCTGAGGCGTCGCCGGGTGCCGCCGCGGTCGAGGCCGTCTCGTTCGGCGCGTCCGACGCGGCCAAGGGGGCTACGGTCACCGAGCGGGTGGTGGCAGAGAAGGGGGCGCGGCCGGAGCTGACCGAGGCGCAGATCGTGGTCTCCGGCGGGCGCGGCACCGGGTCAGAGGACGGCTTCAAGATCATCGAGAAGCTCGCCGACGCGCTCGGCGCGGCCGTGGGCGCCTCCCGGGCGGTGACCGACGCGGGCTGGTACCCGCACGCCTTCCAGGTCGGGCAGACCGGCAAGACCGTCTCACCGCAGCTGTACATGGCGGTCGGGATCTCCGGCGCCATCCAGCACCGGGCCGGCATGCAGACGTCCAAGACCATCATCGCGATCAACAAGGACCCAGAGGCCCCGATCTTCGAGATCGCCGACTTCGGCGTCGTCGGCGACCTGTTCACCGTCGTACCCCAGCTCCTCGACGAAATCGCCAGGCACAAGGGAGTCTAGGCAGGCACCGCTTCGCGTGGCGGCGGCCCCCGGCGGGGGCCGCCGCCACGTTTGCCTCTAGCGCTGCCTAAATGCTCGGTTAGTCTTAACGGTGCCATGAGTAATTCTTCCCCGGTTATCTACCTCGACCATGCCGCGACGACGCCGATGCTCCCCGAGGCCATCGCCGCGATGACCGAGGAGCTCGCGCAGCTCGGTAATCCCTCGTCCCTGCACAACGCCGGCCGGCGGGCCCGCCGGGTGGTGGAGGAGTCTCGGGAGCAACTCGCCGAGGTGTTCGGTGCCCGGGCCAGCGAGGTGATCTTCACTGGCGGCGGGACCGAGGCCGACAACCTGGCCGTCAAGGGGCTGTACTGGGCGCGGCAGGCGGGCGATGCGCGGCGCCGGCGGATTTTCACGACGCCAGTCGAGCACCATGCCGTGTTCGACTCGGTGCGCTGGCTGTGTGACGCGCACGGTGCCAGCGCGGACTGGCTCGCGGTGGACTGCCTCGGTCTCGTTTCCGTGGACGTGCTGCGGGCGGCGCTCGCCGCCGACCCGTCTTCCGCCGCCGTGGTCAGCATCATGTGGGCGAACAACGAGGTGGGCGCCGTGCAGCCGATCGCGTCGCTCGCCGCGGTGGCGCATGAGTTCGGCGTGCCGTTCCACACCGACGCGGTGCAGGCGGCCGCGCAACTCTCGGTGGACTTCTCCGCCTCGGGCGTGGACGCCATGACGGTGACCGCGCACAAGCTCGGCGGCCCGGTCGGCGTCGGCGCGCTGATCCTCGGCAAGGGCCTCGCCCCCGTGCCCGTGCTGCACGGCGGCGGCCAGGAGCGGGACATCAGGTCGGGCACGCTTGACGCGCCGGCGATCAGGGCGTTCGCGGTCGCGGCGATGGCCAGCGCGGAGCGGCGCTCGCTCGAGACCAAGCGGGTCGCGGTGCTCCGCGACGACCTCATCCGCCAGGTGCTGCTCGCGGTGCCGGACGCGGTGCTCAACGGCCCGCCGCCCGGCCAGGACCGGCTGCCGGGCAACGCGCACTTCTCCTTCCCCGGCTGCGAGGGCGACGCCCTCCTGCTGCTGCTCGACGCCAAGGGCATCGCCTGCTCCACCGGTTCCGCCTGCACCGCTGGCGTCGCCGAGCCAAGCCACGTACTGCTGGCGATGGGGTCCGACGACGAGCGGGCCCGCGGCTCGCTCCGCTTCTCCCTCGGCCCCACCAGCACCCAGGGCGACGTGGACGCCCTGGGGGCGGCGATCGGCGAGGCGGTCGTCCGCGCCCGCCGCGCGGCCGCCCACTAACCGCCCCACGCAAGCACGCTCGGGCGGCGGATACCCTTAAGGGGTTATGGGACTTAGGGTTCTTGCCGCCATGTCGGGCGGCGTTGACTCCGCTACCGCGGCGGCGCGCGCGGTCGACGCCGGTCACGACGTGACCGGCGTCCACCTGGCGCTGTCCTCGAATCCCCAGTCCTACCGGACCGGGGCCCGCGGCTGCTGCACGATCGAGGACGCCCGCGACGCCCGCCGCGCCGCCGACGTGATCGGCATCCCGTTCTACGTCTGGGACATGGCCGAGCGTTTCGCCCGCGACGTCGTCGACGACTTCGTCGCCGAGTACGCGGCGGGCCGGACACCGAATCCGTGCCTGCGCTGCAACGAGAAGATCAAGTTCGCGGCGGTGCTCGACCGGGCGCTCGCCCTGGGCTTCGACGCGGTCTGCACCGGGCACTACGCGCGGGTCTCGGCCGGCGGAGCGCTGGAGCGGGCGGTGGACCCGGGCAAGGACCAGTCCTACGTGCTCGCGGTGCTGAATAAGGAGCAGATCGCCCACGCGATGTTCCCGCTCGGTGACACGCCGAAGACCGAGGTGCGCGAGGAGGCCCGCTCCCGTGGCCTGCTCGTCGCCGACAAGCCCGACAGCCACGACGTCTGCTTCATCGCCGACGGCGACACCCGCGGCTTCCTGTCACGGAAGCTCGGCTCCGCCCCCGGCTCGATCGTCGACGAGGACGGCGCGGTGCTCGGCACCCACGAGGGCGTGCACGGCTTCACCATCGGCCAGCGCAAGGGCCTCCACCTGGACCGTCCGGCCGCTGACGGCAGGCCCCGCTACGTGCTGTCCATCGAGCCGGTGGCTAACACCGTGACCGTCGGATCCGCCGACGCCCTCGCGGTCCGCGAGATCACGGCGATCCGTCCGGTCTGGACCGGCTGCGAGCCGCCGTTGGCGCCCGTCGAGTGCACGGTCCAGCTTCGCGCCCACGGCGAGGTCCACCCGTGCACGGCCCAGGTA
>Ga0335075_10013640_pt1 | contig 12231 bp, 12 predicted proteins | sample Lox_Sample_24_FD_206723 | JGI IMG/M metagenome (GOLD analysis project Ga0335075, IMG submission 206723) | Soil microbial communities from Loxahatchee National Wildlife Refuge, Florida, United States - Lox_Sample_2.4 | ecosystem: Environmental > Terrestrial > Soil > Wetlands | place: USA... | reverse complement strand
ACGATTTGATCGTCATCGAGGACGCTGCTCAGGCGCTCGGCGCGGAATACCAGGGCAAACGCGCTGGGAGTCTCGGCAGTCTCGGCTGCTTGAGCTTCTATCCGACCAAGAACCTCGGCGGCTACGGCGACGCCGGCATGGTTGTCACCAGCGATCCGGAATGGGCCAGCCGCATGAAATGCCTGCGTGTTCACGGCATGGAGCCGCGCTACTATCACAAATACCTCGGCTGGAACGCGCGGCTGGATGCCCTGCAAGCGGCCCTGCTGCGCGTCAAGCTGCCGCACCTGGAGCGCTGGATCGGCAATCGCCAGGCCATCGCCGTCCGTTACGATTCGCTGATCGAGGAGCATCACCTGACTCATTTCCTGGAGCGTCCTGTCCGCCGGCCGAATCGCCGCCATACGTTCAATCAGTACGTGGTCCGCGTCGCCAACGGCCAGCGCGACGCCCTGGTGCGCTATCTGAAAGCTGAGCACATCGGCTGCGAGATTTATTATCCGATGGCGTTGCACCAGCAGGAATGTCTGCGTTATCTGGGGTATCGCATGGGCGAGTTCCCGGCCAGCGAGGAGGCGGCCGGCCAGGTGCTGGCCCTGCCGATCTACCCGGAGCTGAGCGCCGACCAGCAGCGTCGCGTCATCGGGAGCTGCGCCGCCTTCCTGCGTCAACAGGTGCGCCGCGCGGCTTGATTTCTGGGCTTAGCGACGCTTCGCAGAAGCGTTGCCGGCAACGACGCTTCTGCGAAGCGTCGCTAACCAAAGTGATTCGTGGATAACGGCCATGTCTCGCCTCGTTGGTCCGGCCCTGGCGGCCGCCGCTTTTCATGCCGTCGTGCTCGCCGCTTATGTGACGGCGTTTCACGGCGATCTGTCGTCGCTGGTGTGCGTGGCGCGCGAGCGGCTGGGACGAACGCCCTACGAGCTTATCGGCATCGGCTTCGATCGCAACGGCTACGATGGCCAGTTCTATTACGCCATCGCCCGCGCTCCCTGGCGCCGCCATGATCTCGGCGTCGATGCTCCCGCCATCCGGCAAGCACGCATTCTCTATCCGGCCCTGAGCTGGCTGCTCAGCGCCGGCGACGCGCATCGTCTGCTCTGGACCATGCCGCTGGTCAATCTGCTGGCCATCGCCGCCCTGGCCGGGCTGGGCGCGGCGGTGGCACGCAGCTACGGGCTGAGTCCGTGGTGGGGGGCGCTGCTGCCGTTCGCCGTTAACGCCGGCATGCCCGCGCTGCGCAACCTGACCGATGTGTTGTCCACGCTCAGCGTGGCGGCGCTCTTGATCGCGTGGCTGCGGCGCTGGCCGTGGTGGGCGGCGGCGCTGTGTGCCGCCGCGACGCTGTTCAGCCGCGAGCAGAACATCGCGGTGGTGCTGCTCGTCCTGCTGTTTGCTCTTCGCTCTTCGGAATTGGATCGACGCTGGGTCGCCGGCTTGCTTGCCGCCTTGTTGTCGTGGTCGCTGTGGCTGGGCGTGCTGCGTTTGTTCTACGGCCAATGGTCGCTGCTGCCGGCGGGAGGCAACCTGGGAGCGCCGCTGGCCGGCATGCTCTACCGCTGGACGCACCTGGCCGCCGAATCACGCCCTTTTGCTCTCTTCCATGTCCTCTGTATGGGAACGCTGACCTTGCAGCTGGGTCTGTCGCTGTGGCTGCTGCGAACGCCGGGCGATCGCGTGATTCGTCTGACGGCGCTGGCGGGCGCGGCGTTGGCGCTTTTGGGCGGCCTGTCGCTGTACGGCGACAACTGGAGTTATCCGCGTGTGTTCGCGTGGCTGCCGCTGGGCGTGTGGCTGGCGTGCGTGCAGCTCCGCTGGCGCTGGCCGCTCGTAGCGCTGTCGGCTCCGTGTGTGCTGCCGCTGGCGGTGCTGGTGCGGGTGTGGAGCGGCGCGGCTTCGTGAGTTGTTTCGGCATGCTCACGAATCGAGGGCGAGACACTGTCTGCGGCCCCCAACTCCAAGCCAGGCGAAAAGGGGGCGGACTCGTAGATAGTGAAGGTCATTTAGTACCCGCTGGGAACCAGGGGCGGATGTTGCGAACGCAGCCAGCCTAACACATCCGCTCGAAGTTGCCGTGCGGCTTCCAGCAAATCGTCGGCATCCTGCTTCTCGACGACCCCGGCATGGTCATAGAGAGTCGTGTGCCGGAGCTTCGAACTCTTCGAGAGGTGAATTAAAGTGGTCTTATGTTTTTCGCCGAGCGTGAATTCCAAGGAATTGATCCAGAGAGCATGGTGTCCGGTTGCCCGTTTCTGCACTTCAAAGCCAGTGACGTGGAGTGCGAGTTTACAGAGCAGCAGCGCGGCATCGTAGGCGTGGGTGAAGCGACCGTCATCACTCAATCCAGCCACACTGGCATCGGCGAGCTCGCGGTCCACAACCCCCAGCAAGTTACGCACCTCGGCAACAGTTGCCTCATGATTCATCAGGTGACCGATCTGCAACCAGCTCTGTAAGCTCATCACGGCTACCCTTCAGGAAGATCTTTTCCTTGCGGACGACATCGAGCAGGAACGGGTTCCCTTCGCGGTATTGGTCGCGGAATTTCTCCGCAGAGAACAGCACTGGATTGACTGTTCGGCCCAGAGTCTGCTCTATGCCGTGCAGCGCGCCTGCCAAGTCCTTGAGACGAACCTCGCCTATAACCATGAGGTCAACGTCGCTATCCTGCACTTGTTCGACGCGAGCTACGGATCCGAAGACAAAGGCAATTCTGATGAGGTCGCCGACGGGCGTCAAGGCGTCGCCGAGCAAGCGTTCCAGGCGCCGTCCGCCGTGAACCTCCTTCATCTCAAGAATCTTCACCAGATCGCGATAAAGGTGGGGGCACGGATCGGTGACGGCCATCAGCATCGCCTCAATTTTTTCAACCAACGGTCGCGACCACTCCCTGCGCCCTTCGGCGATGGCATCAGCCAGTACATGGAGCGCAGCTCTACTGACATTCGGCTCGCGGTCATCCAGGCAATTTTCGACAACGCGATTGACGGTTGCCATATCGTCCCTTCCGAGAAGTGAAGCTAGGGCCCAAATGCAGTCGCACCGTACTCGGGTCGGTTCAGCGGGAGCGTTGATCGTGGTCAGAAACTGCTCCAACAATTCTTTCTGATCCGGTGAGATGAAATCGAGCCGGGAAAGTCCTGTCGCGGCACCAGCGCGGACGAGCTCCGATCCTGATGTGAACAATCCTTCCAGGCGGCCTCGCACTTCAGTCTGATGCGGTGCAACACGGCGAAGTGCCTCCGCGCATCGTTGGCGGACCACATCCGATTTATCTTTCTCGAGACGATCCAGGAGCAGCTTCGCGACCTCGGGAACAACAGATGCTGCTTCTTCAAGCGCTTCCGCGCATTCGGCACGAATTGCCAGAACCTTGTCGCGTACAAGAAGGTGCTTCAGAGTACGCCGAGCCTCGTCGTTTGAGTCAGCTTCCTGGCCGAGTAAGGAGATGAGTACGAGCCGGCGCCTGACATCAGTCTTGGGATCGCGTACCGACTTCAACACCTCGTCATACCACCAATCGGGATCCGTGAATCGCTTCTCCAAAGGGGGTAATACCAGCTCGACCTGACGGCCGCCTAGGCGCTTTTGGACAATTGTTCCTGGGGGAGAGTTCCTCGACCCCTTTGGAGGATCGTGTGTTAACAAATACACAATGAGGTAGTCGCCATCTGGGAGTTCCTTTTTCGCCGTTTCCTCAATCGCATGGAGCATTCGCTGGGCCTCGGCTTCGTGCCGGGTGACCAGGAGCTGATTGAGAAGAAGGATGCATTCGATGGCAATTCCTAGCCACCGGGATTCCCCAATTGCTTCTCCATCCGAGAAAACCTGTTTGAGCAGTGCGCGATCGGCAACAGCCGCTCCATCGACCAGACAGCGAAGCACTAGACGGTGACTCCGGCGAAGAAATCTACCCGCCGGATCAGGATCATCGAGGATAACTCGAATCAAGCTCGTTGCCTTCGGCGCTGATAGGGAAGCAGCGACGTGGATCACCACTTCCTCCCATTGCGGGTGAAAGAGATAGGGGCGCAGCAGACTCACGATGTCACCACCGCCCTCAGCTTCCAGCAGCAGGCCGCAGGCCGCGAAATACTCCTGGAAGGAGCGATGATAAAAACCGAAGATGCCGTCACCGCGCTCGACGAGCAAACCAGTGCGTTCACAGAGATAACGAATCACCCGCTCACTCTGCTCTTTGACGACCTCCCCATCGAGGGCCAGCTGCTCACGCAAGAATTGCTCCACGACGTCATTGACCCACCATCGCGGTCGAAGAATACACCCCTCACGCTGCATGCCCAATGCCAACCGTTCGAGCAGCCAGCCAAACTCACGTGCTTCCAGAACAATCCCATGCAGCGGATCTCCCGGCCTGGCTCCCCGCTTGCTCGACTCCCAGGTTTCCAACATCACCTCGACGATCTTGGCGTACAAATCCACGCGTCGGCGGGGCAAGGTCGCTCTGGCGTGGTGCAGCTCCGCCAGGATCGTCAGCATTAATGGATTCGAGGCAATCGCATGCAGCGGCCGATGACTACGGATTACGGCCGTTAGCTCCTCGGCCCGCTGATTGAGCTGCCTCTTCTGACTTTTGCTGACGACAGGCTGGGAAGCATACCAACGCTGTGCGAAATCTTGAATATCCTGGTCGCTCCAACGCGCGACCTGAAATGAGACGAATCCCAACTCTCGCCACGGCCCATCGTCCAGCCCGACAATTCTACTGGTCAGCACGAATTGATTCTCCGGGAACTCATTAATGAAGGCGCGCAAGAGCGCGTAGAGATCCCCGTCACCGCCAACTTCGTCGAGTCCGTCGAGCAGGACTAAACAGCCTCCCTGTTGCAGCTCCAGCTCGATGTGACGCTCGACCTCAGCCCAGTATTTCGGCGAAGCAGCAAGCAGCGTGCGCGTCACCACGAAGCGCCCAACGCTCATGTCCTTGTCGCGCTCGCGCGCCTTAGCAAAATCAGCCAACCCCACCATCAGCGGTACGCGAGACAGCTTAGGCGAGCGGCCTTCGGCAACGTGTCCCCGAGCACATGCACGAGCTGTGTGACGGAGCGCTGTGGTCTTGCCACTTCCCGGTTCACCGGAAATCAGCACGCGTCGGTGGAGCGATAGACATTGAGCGACCGTTAGCTCCTCTGTTTCCGCAACGGGTTTCTCGTCGGTTTCGACTGGCGGAGGCTGGCAGCTCCGGTCGCGTTCCCCGTCTGGCGTGCGCACGACGCGGAGAGGAACGAACAGCTCATCCATTGATCTGGGCGCCGCGGTGGGTAGGCCCAAGCCACGGAAGGTCAAATCGGCGTGTGCGTCGGCGACGGCTTCCTTGTAACCCACCAGGGGGTCTGGCGCGAGGAGGCTCTCATCCGGCAGCCGAAGGGCTCGAGCCAAACCCTTTGCCGTTTTCTCTCGGACTTCGACAAGTTGATTCTCTCGCAGCATGACCTGAAGTGCTTGGCGTGTAATGCCTGCTTCGACGGCCAATCGCGTATTCGTCAGCCCGTGGGATTTGACCAAGGAGCGGAGCTTTTTTGCGTCGATCTTCATGAGACGTCTCACCCGTTCGTTGAGAGGGCCACGGTCTGACCGCGAGAACAAAAGTCCCTCGGTGCGCAGCCGGAGACCCCTGTGCTCCAAAATCAGCCCAACGCTAGGATAGCAAACTGCTCAACAGCTCACTAACTTTCCGGATCGCGTCGGCCGCGCTCCCAAGAACGGGCAGCGCCTTGAGACCCTCCCACGCACTGCGGATGGCGGACGGATTGGGATTCTTCTTCGCCACTTGTCCCCGAATCGACGAAATATCGCCAGCCGCGTCTACCTTTTACTCGTCCGTAAGCTGCCGGCTGTCCGCAATGGCCCGGTCGACCTCATCCAGGGCGCTGGACAATTCGGTGAGCTTCGCGTTTACGACGTTACCGTCGCCCACAACGGTTACGCCTTGGACGTTGGTGATGTTGACCTGACTCGCGGCCTGCGGCTTCTTGAACATGCTGGCAGCCTCCAGATGGTTAATCCCCACTTCGGAATCTTGTATTTCGTCTGTTCGCGGGGAAGGACCATCCCTCCGCCAGTGACAAACGAGCGTGTCTTGACTTCTGGCCTCACCCAGCCCACCTGGATCAGGTGATCCAGATTCGACGCGACTTCCGACTGTTTCATCCCAGACTGCTGTTTCATCTCGCGGCGGAGATCTTGGATGCCGATCGGAATCGCCGTGATCCCTTTCGCGGTTCGGTGCCGGTCATACAGGAACCGGAGGATCTTGTCTCGTCGATCATCGTTCGGGTTCATGTAGCAGCTCCCTGGTTAATCGAATCCTCGCGCTCCTCACCTAAGCTAGTCTTGTCGGTGTTGTAAATTTTGTCAATCCGAATTGACAAAATAAATTTGACAACTTTACACAATACCGAGAGGGATTCCCTGCCGGAGCCGGCTTTGCTACCAACGAGCGCCCTGTTGTTCATCATTCGGGACACAGGCTTCCGCTCGGAAATAGGTGACACGCCTCTACGTTATTTCCTATCAGCCTTGCATTTTCGGTGAAATGCGCGCTTCCCGATCGGGAGGCAGCAGAGGTGTCTTTTCCCGCAGCGTCGCCGTGGATGAGGACGGGCTCGCCTCGTCTTACAGCCGAGCAAGCCCAGGGGTGCGCGCGGTTGCAACGATAGATGTTGAGCCAGGGCAAGGGGTTGTGTCGCGTTGGCGGCGGTCATTGCAACGACTGCGCATCGTTGCATCGGGTGTGTGGGGGGCATGCAACGACGCCGTTCGGGACAGGGGACGGCGAGGCGTCTCGTCCGGGGCATCCTCTTCGCGGATAACAAGGAAGCGAATGATCTCCTGTTCGGGGCGCGTTCGCAGCTCCGGGGAGTCCATCCGGAGCTGTGCTGCGCTTGGCTCACGGCTCGGACGACGTGCGGAGCTTCGCGCGGCTCAGGACCGTGTAGATCGGTCCCTGCGGCGTCAATTCGCTGCTGAGGACGCGCACCTCGCGCACGTCGGTTTCGCCGCCGCGCCACTTCGCTTGACGGGACAACGCCAGCGCCAGCGCATCGGTGCCGCGATCGCTCTTGACGCGGCCCAAGGTGATGTGCGGTGTGTAGGCACGCTCCTCGCGGCGATAGCAGCCCAGATCGAGCAGCGGCGTCTCCAGCGCGTCGTGCAAGGCGCGGACCTCGGCGCTGCCCGCGCCGACGCCGACCCAGACGATGCGCGGACGGCGCGGATTCGGAAAACAACCGACCGACTCGACGCTCAGCGTGAACGGATTGTGCAAGGCGCAGCTGTCGGCGACCGCCTGGCACAAGGCCGGCAAGGTGCGGTCCTCGACCTCACCGAGAAACAGCAAGGTCAAGTGCAGGTTCTCCTCTCCGACCCACTTCACCTCCGCGCCGCCGCGTGCCAGCGTGTCTTGCAGAGCCAGGCAGCGATCGCGGATCATTTTGCCCAGATCAATGGCGATGAAAGTGCGCAGGCGTGCCATGATTTCTCCGGCTCAAAAGGTGAGCATCTTGCGATAGTGTTCCAGCCGGCCGTCGATCTCCGGACGGTCGGTGCGTTTGAGGCGATCCAGGCCGAAGCCCTCGACGATCAGGCTGCCGATCACCGTGCCGTAAGCCATCGAACGGCGCAGCACGCTCTGGGTCAAGGACGCCTGCGATTCGGCGAGATGGCCCAGCACGCCGCCGGCGAAGGCGTCGCCGGCGCCCGTCGGATCGATGACGTCGGCCGACGGATACGCGGGAGTGACAAAAACGCTGTCCGCGCTGAAGAGCATGGCGCCGTGCTCGCCTTTCTTGAGGATAACGAACTTCGGTCCCAGCCGGCGAACGGCGTGGCCGGCTCGCACCAGGTTCGCTTCGCCGGTCAGCTGGCGGGCCTCGCTGTCGTTGAGCAGCAAACCATCGAGACGCGGCAGCAGGGCAAGGAGATCGTTGCGCTGGGTGTCGATCCACAGATCCATCGTGTCGGCGAACACGGCTTTCGGCTGCCGCACCTGGGAGAGAACACGCGCCTGCAAGGTCGGGCTGCCGTTGGCCAAAAAGACGTGCGTGCTGTCGCGAAACGCCTCCGGCAGTACCGGCTCGAAGGTGCCGAAGACGTTCAGGTGGACTTCCAGCGTATCGCGCGTGTTCATGTCGGTGTGGTAACGACCCTTCCAGCGGAAGGTCTCGCCCTGGGCCGTCACCAGACCCGATGTATCGATGCCGCGCGCCGCGAACAGGCGGCGATGCTCGTCGGGGAAGTCCTCGCCGACGACGCCGACCAGACGCGGCTTCGTGAAGAAGCTGGCCGCCACCGAGAAGTGCGACGCGGAGCCGCCGAGGATGTTGTCCACGGTGCCGCCGGGCGTCTCGATGGAATCAAAAGCGATGGAGCCGACAACAAGTAACGACACGTTCATCACCTTGACATTTCTTGCTAAAGGGAATAAGATAAAAAGGCGGAGGGACGCTGCGAACGCCCTCCGCCATGCACAAACCCGCTGATAAGGAGCGAAGGTCATGCCCCCTCATTCTACGCCGTCCGTAGAAGAATACCTCATCGCCTACAGTTATATCCGGTTCTCGCATCCCGAACAGTCCAAAGGCGACTCCCTGCGCCGGCAGATCGAGGCCGCCGCTGAATGGTGCGAGCACAACAAAATCCACCTCGACACGTCGCTTACTCTTCACGACCTCGGTAGCTCCGCCTACACCGGCAGCCATCGCCAGAACCCCGACCGGCACGCCCTGGCTATGTTCCTGAAGCTGGTGGAGCAAGGCAAGGTGTCGAAGGGGTCGTATCTCGTTATCGAGAACCTAGACCGCCTCAGTCGCGAGGAAGAAGTGCCAGCCTGCCATCTGCTGACAAGCATCCTGATGGCCGGCATCCGCGTTGTTCAGCTCAAGCCCTCCGAATTGGTGCTCACGGAGAAAAGTCCAGGCTGGGACATCATGCGCGCCGTCATGGAGCTATCGCGCGGCCACGGCGAGAGCGCCATCAAAAGCGAGCGCGTCGGCAAGGCGTGGCGTGAGAAGAAAAGGCGAGCGAGAGAGGAAGGCAAGCTCATCACCCATCGCTTGCCCGCCTGGATTGAGCTGCGCGACGGCAAGCGTTGTCTCGTCCCAGAACGCGCCCGGATCGTCAAGCGCATCTTCGAGTTGACGGTCGCCGGCTACGGTCTGGCGTTCATCGTGTCGAAGTTCACGCGGGAGGGCGTAGCCGCCTTTGGCATTCCCAAGATCAATGAGGGCCGCAAGCGGCCGCAATACTCCGGCAAGTGGAACCGGCCCTACATCGCCAACATCCTGAAGGATCGCCGCGCCCTCGGCGAGTTGCAACCGTACCACAGGGATGGCTCTCCGGATGGTCCGCCGATCAAGGACTACTTCCCTGCCGTCGTAAGCGAGGATGTATGGCACGCAGCGCGGGCGGCCGCCGAGCAACGACGCTGCAAGCGAGGCCGCGCCTCGACCCATATCAATGTCTTTTCCGGGCTGCTTAAAGAGGCGCGGGGCGGAGAGAGTTATTTTGTCGTTCAGCGCGGATCGTCTCCGTCGCTCGTCAACAACGACGCATGGGAGGGACGTGCGAGACTTTATTCCTTTCCGCTCCTGGTCTTCGAGGACGCCATACTGGGTTGGCTTCGGGAGGTCAACCCGCGCGAGATTCTCGAAGGGGTCAACGGGCACGATGAAGTCATGGTTCTTGAAGGCGAGTTAGGAGAAGTGGAAGCGGCCATTGCCTCCATCGAGGCTGACCTGGACGCGCACGGCGAAAGCCCCCGTCAGTACGCGCGCCTGCGCGCCAAAGAGGCTCGCCTTGCGGAATTGAACGAGCTGTTGAAGCCGGCCCGCCAACGGGCGGCGAATCCGCTCTCCGTCGCCTGGGGAGAGACGCAATCGCTCCTGAAGACCTACCGGGCGGCGCAGAAACGGGATCCGGAAGACGCTGGCTTGCGGCTGCGGGGCGCCTTGCGACGAATTATCGAGTCGATCTCGCTACTCGTCGTCGTAAGAGGAGCAACCCGGCTTGCGGCCGTGCAAATGTGGTTCACGGGTGGCCATCACCGAGACTATCTCATCGAGCACAAGGCTGCCACTCGCGGGGTTGCTGGTTCTCGTCAGCCTCAACGTTGGCGTGTCTCCCTGTCCGACGTGGCTGATGTAGACGACCTCGACCTGCGCCGCCGAGAAGACGCCGAGGCCCTGGCGATTGTCCTGGAAAGGCTAAACCTAGCGGAATTGGAATCGGAGGAGCGCAGGTTTTGAGCATGGGCTATACTTGCGCAGCCGGACAGCTGGCCGATCAGGGCGAGTCCGATTGCGAGAGCGAACCGTGTCTCAAAATGAACCACTCGGCGATTTCCCCAGCCCGACAAACGATCCGGTCGCCTATCGCCTCGCCATGTCTTTTGGCGCCGCCGCCATCCTCTATCTGTATTCGCGCGGCCCACACATCGAAGATGCCGGTACCGCGCGCGAGTATTACACGGAATTCCTTTCCCACTGGAATAGCCTGGCTGTCTTTGATACACGAGCCTGGGAAGGGCTACTCAGCTTTCAGTTTCCGAAGCAGGCTGCCGAAGTCTTCGCCGATGCTGGAGCCGGGAAGCGACCCTGGCGCACGGTATGGGCCGTGGCCGCGCTGAGGCTTCGCCATCTCGACATCCCCGCTCAGGGCGACGTGATATGGAACTGCCGGGAGCTGAGAGAACACGTCCAGGCGATGCAAAGTAAGGACAACAGGCTCTCCCTCGAATTGCCGATTCTTCCGCCACAAAAGGGAGATGACAACACTTCACGAAAGACGGCAAAAAACAAAAAGTTAACATTAAACAAAAAGTTAACATTAGATGCTCGCGCGTGCGGAATCTACGCTGCCGATCCAACGCGCACCTTGACGAAGATCGCTGAGATACTCGGCTGCACGCGTCAGAACATCACCAAGAAGCGTTGTCCTAAACTTTACGCTGCCATGCAAGCCTACAAAGACAATCCGCCTCCTCTTCGTGGCTACAAAGATGAGGCTGGGAGCATCGAGGCCGCCTTGGACGAACGCAGCCATCGCAGACGATACGAAGATGCCGACGAGGGGTAACATCGCCACCGATGTTGCGTTGCGTTCTTTTTTCCGCGATTTTTTCTCGCCTGAAAAATAGCCAAAAACTGCTCTTCCTGCCCCCGCAACATCCTTGGATTTGTTGCCGTCCGCCCGATTCACCGAAACGAAAAGGCTTCGGGGAATCAGGCTATGAACGACCACCGCAACGAACCAACCTACTGGTTCGCCGTTCTCGAAATCGCTCGCGCGCGATCCGATTTTGAGCGCGCCGCCGAGGCGCAGCAGGAGCTCAAGCGATTGGGGGTGTCTGTCCGCTACACGCGCTCGCTTGCGAACCGCACCGAAGGCAGAGAGGCGGTGCGCCGTGGGTAAGGCTCCCTCCAAGTCGGCAGACTTGCGAACTACCAGCAATCCATCACCGGAAGCGATGGACAGGGCGCATCGATGGCTCAGGCGCATTCTCGAATGCGACGAATGCACGGCAGCAGCTTGTCAAAGCAAAGCGAACGGTGGCGGAGAGGTTCCGTCGCCGAAGAGATCTGATTAGCCCCGTCGTCCCACCAGCTCCCGGCCGTAGCGGGCCGGGAACTGGTGATTTCGAGACAGTGACAATTGGACAAGTATGACAACTGTAGCACACGAATACAGACGCCGCAAGGGGCGTCGATCCCAGACACGCAAGCGCAGCGGCCCTACGATCCGAACGCCGATACCACCGGCCGCGCGTCCCATCATCCAGGCCGCCCACGAGCGTTATCTCGCCACCTGCCAGCTGGGTCAACGCCCCTGCATCGACGATCCCCGATGCGTGAGCCTGACGCCGGCCGAGCGCGATGTGCTGGCCAGCTGCTCGTATTATCCCATCCCCGCGGAGGTGGTGCGCCTGGGCATGACGCAAGCAGAGCATCGGCTGCGGGAAATGCTGCTGAGGATGGCCGGAGACTTCCCCGACGTGGCACCGCGCGCCGCCTCTCGTCCAGAGGGGAGGCGTTGAGCGTGGCAAAACCGTCGCTCTTCAAGCATCCGAAGTTTCTCCGCCTTGTCCACGTTCTTCGGATGCCGACGCCTCACGTACTGGGACACCTGGAGCTGATGTGGCATTCCGGCTTTGACCGCGGCGACGACTTTTTGGGAGACGAGATCGGCGTTGAACTGGCCGCCGGCTGGGTCGGC
>Ga0335075_10013638_pt1 | contig 12231 bp, 13 predicted proteins | sample Lox_Sample_24_FD_206723 | JGI IMG/M metagenome (GOLD analysis project Ga0335075, IMG submission 206723) | Soil microbial communities from Loxahatchee National Wildlife Refuge, Florida, United States - Lox_Sample_2.4 | ecosystem: Environmental > Terrestrial > Soil > Wetlands | place: USA... | reverse complement strand
GTGGGGCGCGTTCTTCGGATCGCTCGTCATCGGCAGCGTCTCGAATGGGCTCGACCTCACCGGCAATGAGGCGACGGTGAAATATATGGTGGAGGGGCTGATCCTGCTGGTCGCTGTGACCGCCGATGTCGTGTCGCGCCGGGGGCGGCTGCGGGAGGAGAAGACCTGAGCCCCGTCCCGTTGCGGTTCCTTGCGGGAGGCCGCGAAACGGCCCTGGCATAGGCGGCCGAGAGACCTATTCCGGACGGACCGCGGCGGGCTGTCCCAAGGCCGGTTCAGGCGGCTGTCGGAATGGATACATCAACTGCCCGGCAACCGATCCGGGCAGTTCGGCATCGATGCCGTACTCCGTGGGCCATTCCGCGGGCAGGTGGTGGGTCCCGAACAGCCAATCCCAGCACGGCAGCATCGACGCGAAATTCCGGTCCCGCGGCTCCGCCAGGGTGTGGTGCCAGTGATGAAAAGCCGGTGTCGCCAGCAGCCATTCCAGCGGGCCGAACCGCCAGCGGATATTGGCATGGATGAAGAAGCCCCACACGGTGACGGCGAGCATCAGCAGCGTGGCCACCAGCGTGCCTTGCATGCTCTGCGGGGCACCCAGGCCGAGGATGTAGATCGGGATCAGCCCGCACATCCGGATGAACACGTTGTCGATCGGGTGCGCGCGCGAGCTGATCAGGAAATACACATGCCTTGGGCTGTGGTGGACGGAGTGGAAGCGCCACAGGAGCGGGATTTCATGCGCCCACCGGTGACCCCAGTAGAAGCCGAGGTCGCCGACCACGAAGGCGGACAGGCCGCGCAGCCACAACGGCCACTCCGCGATCGCGGCATGGACGCGCCATGGAACGCAGTAATAGGCGACATACGCGGCGACCGTTAGCGGCACCGCGAGCAGCAGTTGGGGAACGACACCGCTGATGAAATAGAATCCGAGATCGCCGATGATCGACTTGCGGAGCAGCTTCTCCCGGCGAACCGAGAAGAGGCGTTCCAGCGGCAGGAAGACGACGGCGAGGAGGAGCAGCCACACGCACAGCCGGAGCATGCTCAACGCATACCCCAGCAGGTGGTGAGCGTGCAGGAACGCGATCACCGGTACGATCTCCTCGGCTGACGCACCGGCCGGCCCAGCTTCGGCGCCCGGGCAAACTTACGTTTCGCCCAGGCGCCTCAGCTTATAGTCGGATCAGCTCGAAAGCGAACGCTTTCCACGCCGCCGACGAGTAACGGCGCCAAGCCCCACCAGTCCAACCCCGAACAACGTGAGCGCTGCCGGCTCCGGCACGCCCAACCCGGGCGGCGAATTGACCCCGGCGAGGAACGCAATCGGTGGCAGGTTGACGGTGCTGCCGTCGTCGCCGAAGGCCAGGAAGCTCAGGATGTCGGTCGTCGCGTCAGCCGTCAGGTTGATCGTGACATAGTCCCATCCAACGGTGCATGTGTAGCAGACCGTCATGAGCGGCGACGCCGCGATACTCGCTGTCGGATCCGAATCCGAATACGTATCCGTGGGGCCATAGGTCGAATTGACCGGACCGCCGCTCTCGAGCTGGAGGCCGGCCGTGCCCAACGAGACGATCCACTGGTTGGTGGTGGGCGTGTAGCTGTTCGTCACGCTGTTGTAGCCGAACCCGGTCTGCTCGCTGGCCCCTTGGTAGAAGCTCAGCGTGTAGGTCTGCCCAGGGGTCAGGCCATGGACGGTGTAGTTGAACCCACTTTCATAAGTCGGATTGCCGTCTGCCTCCACATAGTTCCCGCTATAGGAGCCGACCGGGTTGCCATACGTAGTGAGATAGCCCGTGTTGCCCTGTGCGCCAGGAATGCTCGTCGAATCAATGTAGATGAGGCCGCTGCCACCGGTCCAGCCGACTGGATCGACGGACGTAAAGGGCCCCTTTGGCGAGGAACCGGTATAGCTGTTGAAGTTGAGGTTGGTCAGATTCGGCAACGGCGGATAGGCCTGGGCCGAGTAGGTGAAGCCCGCGAGCGCCACTGCGGATACACCACCCAAGAGTGCGTGCCGGAACATTGGTGCAGTTTCCTTCCTGTCCACCAGTTAACGACGCATTAATATCTTAATCGGCGAACAGAACGCAAGCTGTATCTAAGCCATTTCCCGAAGATTTTTGTGTGTGCAATGGTATTCCTCTCGAAGAATAGGAGGTTATCCTGTATTTAGGAAATGTTACCCTGAGATTGTTGCAGCAACACCCGACCGCGCTATTCCAGGTCGAGCGCTTGCAGCAATGGCAGCAGCAACTCGCGCCCAGGCCGCTTGCGGCCGACCGAGCTGCGGTAGATCGGTTGGCGCACCTGCGCGTGGCTCATCGTCCGGACCGAGCGCTCCACCTTGTGGAATTCCAGGCACGCATCGTCCCAGTCGAGCCCGCAGTGGCCAACGATGCGGCGGGCCTCGCGCGCCAGATCAACCGCCGCTGCAGCGCCCCGCCTTCAATCTGGTGCCGAAAGGCGCCGTCGTGGTCGCCCAGATCGGCACAAGCCTTGGCCAGTGCAAACTTCAGATCGACCTGCCAGGCGATTGGCATGCTATCGCATTTCTGCACCAGCGCCTTGAGCGCGGGAAGCCGCGGATCGTCAGCGCTCCACCGCTTTATATGGCCCCAGAAATAGTAAAGCCGCGCCCACTCCGGCTGTAGCTCGATCGCCCGCGCCAGGGCGGCAATCGCTTCGTCGTAGCGCCCCAGATCCGCACACCCCAGGCCCAGCGTGGCATGCGCTTCGGCCAGTTCGGGATTCAATGCGATCGCCCGCCGCAGCCGGTGTTCCGCTTCCGGGGCGCGGTCGAGGAGCTGCAATGCCCTGGCAAGCCGGGTGTGGACCACCGCGGAGTTCGGGTTTTGATTGAGCGCGCGGCGCAGGAAGCTGGTCGCCTCCTCCATTCGTTCCTGGTCCAACAGCACGAAACCCAGGTTCGACAGCGAGGGGAAATGATGCGGGTACTGCTTGAGGATCGCGCGATAGATCTTCTCCGCCGCCAGCAGATTTCCCTCTGCCTGCAACGCGATCGCCCGTTTGAAAGCCTCGCCGGGGGTCACTCCGACTTGCCGAGTGTTGATCCCGACGTTCATTCCCGAATGGACCTTTCCTTCTCTAAAATACGATTTACACACCCTGCAGACTGGCACAAAGCGAAACGAGACGACACTGAGAAACCGCCCTCTCGTGCCCCCCGGATGGAGACGCCCTGCCTCCGTATGCTAGCCTTCCTTATGCAAACCCGAGTCGCACACGACGGATCCATCTCTGCCGGGCCGCGCGGCAGCTCCGTCCGACGCATGCGCGAGCGTGCCAGCCATTTGGCGCCGGAGACACCGCGATGACAAAGACCATGCACCGGCCGATGCAGGCGACCGCGCCGACTGAGCTGGCGGAGCGTGGTGCCGAGTCGATGCGTCTCGGCCGCTTCAAGGATGCCATCGAGGCGTTCAAGCAACTCGCCCGCCTGGAGCCGCAGCCGGAATGGCGCCAGCGCCTCGCTGATGCATATGCCGGTCGCGCCCGCGCTCTGGCCGACAAAGGGATGTTCAAGGAAGCCGCCATCGTCCTCGAGAACACCCTGACGGCGGAGGGCATCATCCGCGAGCCGGCCCTCTATCTGGACTGCCTGATCCGCCAGGGCCAGCACCAGAAAGCCGCGCGGACCGCCGTCCGATACCTCAGAGCAGCCGGCGAGACCGCCGAGACCGCCCGGGTCGCCGAGCTGGCCGCTGTCATCTCGCTCGCCGCGCCCGCGCCCACCGAGGCCGCCAGGCCCGGCGACAACGGCTGGCCCGAGATCGTCCGCACTGCCCAGGTGGCGCTCGGCGCCTGGGCGCAGAACAAGCCGGCCGATCAGATCGAGGCTTTGCTCGCCCGCATCCCGTTGCGCTCGCCCTTCGGGCCGCTGCGCCTGATCCTGAAGGGCCTGATTGCGCCACCCGACGCATCGGAGAAAGCCTGCGGGCTTCTCAGGATGATCCCGGCGGACTCGGTGTTCGCCGGATTCCGCGCCGTGGCCGAGGCGGCGCTGACGAAGGATGCCGCCGCACTGCTCGAGCAGTGGAACACCTTCAGCGCGCCGCAACGGAAGTTCGTCGCCGAGGTCCGCGGCCTGCCGGCCCCGATGATCGAGCTCTCGCAACAGATGCACGACGCCGAACAGCGCGGCCCGGCGGCCTTGCTCACGTTCCTGCTGCGTCCCGGCCTGCCGCTCCCAACCGACACCGTGCGCGCCGCCTGTCTCGACCTGCTGCCCGCCTCTCCCGCCTCGATCCAGCAGTTCGAGCGCCGCTTCGGCCCGCTCTCGGCGTTCGAGCGAAGCCGTGCGCTCGCCCTCGCCGACGAGGCGATCGGCCGGTTCTCGCGCGCCCAGACCCATTGGGAAACGGCGCTGGCAAGTCTTGCCGATCAGCCGGCGGCCGGCACGCGGCTGGCGCAGGCGGTGATCTTGCGTCACCTCGCCGACCTGGCGCAGCGGCATCCCGAGATCACCGCCAGGCAGGGGGACGATGCGGCCGCGGAGTACCTTGAGCGCAGCCTGGACGCGGACCCCGACCATCTTCCGGCAACGCTGGGCCTGATTGAGCAATACAGGGAGGCGGACGATCCGTCTGCCTGGCACGCGCTGGCGGAGCGCGCCGCACGGCGCTTCCCCGACAACACCCAGGTACTGATGCTCGCCGTGGACGCCATGGTCGAGCGCGATGCGTACAAGAAGGCCGTCGGCTTCGCCCGTCGGGTGCTGGCGCTGGATCCGATCAACCAGCCGGTGCGTCAGCGCATGATCGAGCTGCAGCTCGCCTATGCGCGCAAGCAGATGCGGTCGGGCCGGGCCGACCTGGCGGAGAAGGCGCTCGCCCAGGCGGCCGAGTGGGAACGCGCCGATGCCCCCAGCGCGCCGCTCCGGATCGGCCAGGCGCTGGTGAGCTGGCGCGATCAGGATCAGGCGGCGGCGGCAAAGCTGCGTGAAGCAGTAGAGTTGGCGGGCGGCGGCACCGTCGGCTGGTTCCGTGCGGTCCTGGAAGCCGCGCTGATGGGCTGGTCAGACCATCGCCGGCAGAAACTTCACCACGAGCTGGCCGTTGCCCGGAAGGGCATGCCCGACCGCCAGATGATACTGTCGCTGATCAGCACGCTCGGCCAGAAGGAGGTCCACAAGAGCAAGGACGTGGTCACGTCGATCCTCTGGCGGATCGATGCCTGGCTGTTGCAAGGAGCGGAACTGCCGTGGTCCGGTGCGGAATTCCAGACGCTGGCCGCGTGTTTCCACCACCTCGATGCATACGAGACGCTGCGCGCTTACGCCGCGGCGGCGCTTCGGCGAGAACCGGACGACTGTGCCGCCGGCTTCTACCGGATCGTGGCGCAGACGAAGGGCGAGCCCGGTCGCCTGAGTGACGATCAGGAGGAGGACCTGTTCGACCTGATCGACCAGGCTCGAGCGGGTCAGGACTTCCGTATGGCCGGCCGCATCCGGCATTTCCTCGGCGAGCGGGTTCCGGCAGTCGGCGATGAGGCTCTCGATGACTTCACCGATGAGGACATGGAACTGCTGCTCGATGAGGTGGCGACCTCGAAGAGTCTGGTTCCCGAGAAGGAGGTCCGTCGGATGGTCAGCGAGCTTGGCCGTGCCCGCACGATCGAATTGCTGATCGAGTTGATGGGCGATTCGCCGATGGGCGACGTTTTGTCCGGGGAGCAGATGGCGCAGTTCTGCGCCGCGATCGTCGCACGAGCCTTCGGACGGCCGCAGGCGGCACGCCGATGACGGCCGGCAGCAACGGGGACGGGCGAGTGACCCGCGACCCGTTCGTCGTGCTCGGCCTGGACGAGGCCGCGGGCGACGACACGATCAAGCAGCGCTATCTCGCGTTGGTGCGCGCCTTCCCGCCGGACCGCGAGCCCGATCGGTTCCAGGAAATTCGCCGGGCGTACGAGACGGTCCGCAACGAGCGCAACAGGTTAGAATTGAAACTGTTGCATACCGGCACCGCTGCGTTGACGCGATTGAAGCTGCATTGCCTGACGACGGCAGCCCCCGAACGCCGCCCGCCTTCCCCAACCACCCTGACCGCGCTCCTACTTCACCTCTCCCGCTCTGGGGGAGAGGTCGCCGCGCGCAGCGCGGCGGGTGAGGGTGCCGGCGCACGAGCACCCTCACCCGGTGCCCTTCGTGAACCGACCTCTCCCGCAAGCGGGAGAGGTGTTTAGTCCAGCCGACCATGTGGGAAGGCCCCGGAGTTGACCCCGCCGCCAAGGAGGCATTGGTCGATCAGTTCCGCAACTATCTGGACAACGTCGAGTCGCTCCCGGAACCACAAGCCACAGCCGAGCCCGGCACCGACCTGTTCAGCGTCTTCGTCGAGCTTGCCGCCATGCGCAACGAGGTGCGGACCGAATCGCGCCTGGTGAAAGACGCGCTCGACCAGTTCCGCGCGGTCTTCGCCGCCCTGGAATCCAGTCAGACCCTGCTGCAACAGCAGCTTCAGCGACAGCAATCCGAAGCCCGAGAGCGCGAGCGCGCGCTGCTTCGTCCGTTGCTGCTCGAGCTGCTCGACCTCCGCGACCGGCTTGCCGCCGGCGTGGAACAAGCCCCGGCGCCTGCCGGCTGGCTGCACCGTCTGCGCCGCCGCGCGGACACCGAAGCCGACACATGGCGCGAGGGCATCGCCATCACCCTTCGCCGGCTCGACCGGATTCTTGCTGATCGACGCGTGGTGCCGATCGCCGTCCTCGGCCGCCCGTTCGATCCGCGCATCGCCCGCGTCGTCGGCACCACGCGCGATCCGGCGCGTCCCGCGGCGATCGTGGTGCAGGAGCTGCGTGCGGGTTTCCAATGGGAGGACGAGCTGCTGCGCGCCGCTGAAGTGATCGTCAACACGACCGAAGCCAAAAAGGAGGAGAATGGCGAATGACGGAAGAGATCGTCGGTATCGACCTGGGCACCACCAATTCCGAGATTGCGCTCTACGTAAACGGCCGTCCGGAGATCCTGGCCGACGAGCAGGGCCGCAAGATTCTCCCCTCGGTCGTCGGCGTCACCGAAGCCGGCGAATTGCTGGTTGGCGAGGAAGCACGCAACCAGTTGCTGCTGTATCCCGAACGCACCATCCGCTCGATCAAGCGGCGCATGGGCCAGCCCGGAACGGTGCAGATGGCCGGGCAGGATTACACGCCGCAAGAGATTTCCGCGATCATCCTGAAGCGGCTGAAGACAATCGCCGAAGCGCGGCTCGGCCGCGACGTGCGCAAGGCGGTGATCACGGTGCCCGCCTATTTCTCCGATACCCAGCGCCAGGCGACACGTGAGGCGGGAGAAATCGCCGGGCTGGAGGTGGTGCGGATCATCAACGAACCCACTGCCGCGGCGCTGGTGTACGAAGCCGGCCAACATGAAGGCAAGCGCATCCTGGTCTATGACCTAGGCGGCGGCACGTTCGACGTGTCGGTGGTGCGGATCGAGCAGGGCGTGGTCGAGGTGATCTCCAGCCACGGCAACAACCACCTCGGCGGCGATGATTTCGACCAGAAGATCGTGGCGCATGTGCTGGAGCACCTGAAGATCAAGGCCGGCGTCGACGTCGCCGATCAGCCGCGGGCGATGGCGCGTATCCTGCGTGCGTCGGAAGCGGCGAAGCGGCATCTGTCAGATCACCCTTATGCCCGCATCGAGGAGGAATATCTGACCGAGCGCGACGGCCAGCCTATTCATCTCTCGATGGAACTCGCGCGCGACGAGTACGAGCAGATGATCGCGCCCTATGTCGAGGAGACGTTGCAGGCGATCCATATCGCGCTGAAGGGCGCCGACCTGACCGCCTCGCAGGTCGAGGAGATCCTGCTGGTCGGCGGCGCCACGCGTACCCCGATGATCACCCGGCGGCTGCACGAAGTGTTCGGCCTGAAGCCTCGCGGCGAAGTGGACGCGGACCTCTGCGTCGCGTTGGGCGCGGCAATCGAGGGTGCATCGATCGGCGGCACGGATGTCTCGGCGGTGCTGGTCGATGTAACGCCGTACACGTTCGGCACCAGCGCGCTCGGCGAGCTGGAGGGGGAGCTCTACCCGTATCAGTTCGTGCCCATCATCGCCCGCAACACGCCGATCCCGGTGCGCAAGAGCGAGGCCTTCTACACTGTCCTGGACAATCAGTCGGAAGTCGATGTGCGTATCTACCAGGGGGAGGACCCCGACGCACTCCGCAACATCCAGATCGGGCAGTTCCACGTCGAAGGGCTGGGCCGCGCGCCGGCAGGCAATCCGGTGGTGATCGACCTGGCGCTGGATCGCGACGGTATCCTGCACGTCGCCGCGCGCGAGAAGAACACTGGGCTCGAGCGGCGCATCAGCATCGAGCAGGCGGTGCCGCGCCTGGGCGCGGCCGAGCTGGAGGAGGCGAGGGGACGCATCGACGCGCTGTTCGGTGATAACGCTGCGGCGGACGATGCCGGCAGCCCCGGTGTCGGCGACGCCGCGCTGGCCGCGTTGCTGGAGCGGGCAAGCGCCAAGCTGGACACGGCCGGCGACGAGGACCGCAACGAGATGATCGATCTGATGGAAACGATCCGTGATGCCCAGGCAGCGAACAATCTTTCGGGCCTGGAGAAGGCACGTACGCAACTGACCGATCTGCTGTTCTATCTCGAGACCTGAACGCCGTGGAGACCTGCCCGATCTGCCGCGCCGCCCTGAACGGGGCGAGCACGTGCCGGCGCTGCCGTGCCGAGCTCGACCGGGTGCGGGAAATCGAGCGCCTGGGCCGGAGCCTGGCGGGAGCGGCGATGCTGTCGCTTGCCGCGGGCGATCTTTATTCCGCGCGGCAATGGTTACGTCGCGCCCGCGCGGTTCATGCGACGCCGGCGGTACTGACGCTGGAGATGATCGTGGCGACTGCTTATGCTCGGCCGTCTTGTGGGTCAGGCGATGAGGCGTCCGCGGACGATGCCGCATGGTAGTAGTGGCGGAATGCGCTTCGCTTTTCCGCCCTACGGGAGCGGCGTAACGCGTAGGGCGGAAAAGCGAAGCGCATTCCGCCAGGAGGGCCAAAGTGCCAGACACGCCACGGCTCGATCCCGACCTCGTCAAGGACTTCGTCAGCAATGCCCATGGCGATCTCGGACGGGTCGGCGATCTGCTTCGACAACAGCCGGCGTTGGTCAACGCGGCCTGGGACTGGGGCGGCGGCGACTGGGAAACCGGACTTGGTGCGGCCGCCCACATGGGGCGCCGGGACATTGCGCTCTTCCTGCTCGAGAACGGCGCCCGGATGGACATCTTCGCGGCGGCAATGCTCGGGCATCTGGAAATCGTCCGGACGATCCTTAAGGCGGTTCCGGACGCGGGCAGATGGCGCGGTCCGCATGGCATCTCCCTGCTGAAACATGCCGAGGCGGGCGGCTCCGAGGCGGCTCCGGTCGCGGATTTCCTGCATACGGTTGGCTGCGTCTGACGCTGTCGTGCAGAATTTCTTTCGCAATTCGCCGCCGACCGGGTAGCCTGATCCCGGGTGGGGTCACCTGAGCGAAGGTCTCGGCGACCCTCAATCGCGCCGGCGTGAAGCCGGCGCCTCCTGCTGTGGACTGAACTGTCTCGGGAGGGTCCCGATGCATGGCATCATGCACCAGGGCGGAGTCGGCCTATATCCGCTGGCAGGCCTGCTCGTCGGACTGCTGGTCGGGCTGACCGGCGTCGGCGGCGGCTCTTTGATGACGCCGCTTTTGATCCTGCTGTTCGGCGTGCACCCGGTCACCGCGGTCGGCACCGATCTGCTGCAAGCGGCGGTGACCAAGTCGGTGGGCACCGCGGTGCACGGGCTGAGCCGCACGATCGAGTGGCGGATCACCGGCCTGCTCGCCTGCGGCAGCGTACCGGCAACGGCATTGACGATCCTGGTGCTGTCTTTCCGGACCGAGCCGGCTGCCTCGCACTTGGTTTCACTGCTGCTCGGCGTTGCCGTGATCCTGACCGCGGTCGCGCTGGTGTTCCGCGGTGCCTTGCTGCGCCTTTCGGAAAGCAGCGCGGTGACGTTGGCGCCGCGCCGGGTGACGCAGCTTACAGTCGCGACCGGATTGGTGCTTGGGGTGTTGGTCACGATCACCTCGGTCGGCGCCGGCGCCCTGGGCGTGGTCGCGCTGGCATTTCTGTATCCGCGCATGCCGACGCAGCGGATCGTTGCATCGGATATCGCCCACGCGGTGCCGCTGACGCTGCTGGCCGGGCTTGGCCATTGGTGGCTGGGCACGATCGACTGGCCGCTGCTGGGCAGCCTGTTGCTGGGCTCGATCCCGGGCATCGTCATCGGCAGCCTGGTGGCGACGCGGGTGCCGGAGCGTGTGCTGCGGCCGCTCCTGGCCGGCGTCCTGTTGCTGGCGGGCAGCCGTTTGCTGGCTTGAACCCGGCGCCTGGTCGGCTTCACCTGGAAAGAAAAGCCTCGGCCTTCGCCTGCTGACGCCGCAGGCCGGCTGCGCGCAGCCGGCGCGCACGGCGATCGCGGACGAGTTGGCTCAGCATATAGCCGTTTAGCACGCCTGCCAGTGCGTCCCGGGCCTTGCGGAGCATCGGCTGCAATGCGCACAAACGCAGGTCAAGGCAGTCCGAGCACGGGCCGAACTGGGTCTTGCTGGCGCATGGCGCCAACGCGAGCGGACCGTCGACAATTCGGATGATGTCGCTTGCGGCAACGCGCTCGGCCGGGCCGGCGGGGCGGTATCCGCCATAACGGCCGCGGCGGCTCTCGACAATGCCGCCGTCGCGGAGTTCGACCAATATCGCCTCCAGGAACTTGCGGGGGATGTCCTCCGCTTCGGCGATCTCGGGGGAGAGCGCCCACTCCTCCCGTTCACGCTGTCTTTCGGCAGGAAGACACAGGCTCGCAGAGCGTATTTCGCGCGGCTTGAGAGCATATTCGGCTTACACCAGCCGGCCGGTCCGTCGACTCTTCAACGACACTTCGGTCACTGCCGAAGAAGAGACGTGGATGGCCGGTCTTCGCCGGCCATGACGGGTTGGGGCAGAGGCGTGGTACGGCAGCACTGCGTTTACGGGTCAGGCCTGCTCGGTTCCGGGGGCTTTTTTGCAACCGGTTCGTTGGCTCTGGACTGCCTTGCGGATCGCCTCGACGTCGGCAAGATCCTGCGCTCTGCCGCTCGCCAGTTTCGCGGCTATCAGGTCATCGCGGGAAATAAAGCTTGCCTTCAATCCGCTCGCAGCGTCAACAACGTCATCAACCCGGCGCGGCCATGCGGCGTCAAATTCAACCCCCGGTATCGCCGTCAGAATATCAACGCCGACCGGCTCACGCCCCATGCGGAAAAATGGGCCAGGTTCCGCAAAGTCGGCGGGGGTCAAGCCATGTAGCGGTGCGCCGAATTCAGCCAACGCCGCGAAAACCGCTTTCGCGTTCTCCGCGTCCACCTTTATCAGAATCTCAAGGTTCTTGGTTGCCCGCGGCTGCGCGTGAATAGAGACGGCATAAGCTCCGACGACGAGATACTTAACCCGGTGCGCGTTCAAGACGGATAAGAGTTCTTTGAAGTCTGGGTACATCGGGCACCGCGCCAGTTAGCGCATAGTGTTCCTGGGTGAGTTCGGAAACCGCTGCCACACGCTCATGCACAGGACGGCTTTGCCAGTAGCGGTACTCGTCCGCCTTCATCTCGTCAAAACTGGTGTACTTGCGGATGGCCTTGTCCATGTGTCTGCTTTTAGCATAACGGGTCACTTCCGGCAAACGTGGCGAGTCGCGAAGACTCCATCAGCTTGCCTGGATCACCGGTCGTTTTGACACGAAGGACGCAGAGAGCACGAAGGCCACGAAGGTTTTCTGGCGGTGCCGAATCAATGACGGGAGGCCCTGGTTTGCACCAAGACTGCCGCCGCGGGTTCGATCCTGGGCATCGTCATCGGCAGCGTGGCGGCGACGCGGGCGCCCGAGCGTGTGCCGCGGCGGCGCTGGCGGGCGTCCTGCTGCTGGCGGGTGGCCGGTTGCTGGGTTGTCGACGCAACTCGGCCCGCCGGGCCGCAGATCAGGCGATTCATGAACTGGACGTTCGGCGCCACCTGGTAGCGGCACCGAGTACGGGACACTTATGTCGTCACCATCTCGGTGCGGTACTTTAACAGCAGCGATACCACCTTTTTCTTTCGCTCGCCGAGCTCTTCCGGCATAAGCTTCGGCGGCGATGCAGTTCGGCCGTCAACAATATCGCCGATCTCCAGGAAAAACTCTTCCA
>Ga0335075_10013637_pt1 | contig 12231 bp, 14 predicted proteins | sample Lox_Sample_24_FD_206723 | JGI IMG/M metagenome (GOLD analysis project Ga0335075, IMG submission 206723) | Soil microbial communities from Loxahatchee National Wildlife Refuge, Florida, United States - Lox_Sample_2.4 | ecosystem: Environmental > Terrestrial > Soil > Wetlands | place: USA... | reverse complement strand
TGTGGGAGGCGATTACGTCGGGGCCGGCCGTCGACTCCTGGCTCATGGGGCGCAGCGAAATCGACAGCGCCAGCAAGACCACCACGTTCGACATGTTCGGCCAGGTGTCCACCTCCCGTATCACTGCCTGGGAGCCAGGTCACCGATACGCGACGCGGGAGGACGAGAATCCGGACGGCACGTTCATGGCCTTCGAGTGGCTCATCGAGTCGCGCGACGGCGGCGGCGCCGTGGTGCGCGTTGTGCACAGTGGTTCCCTAGGCGAGGACTGGGAGGCCGAATACAACGGCCTGTCGGTCGGCGACGGTGCCTACATGATGAAGCTCGTCGTCTACCTGGAGCACTTCGCACCGCGCACGGCGAAGAACTCGCTGTTCCTGCCGGGGCCGATCGCCAAGGACTCGTGGGCGGCCATGACGGCGGCGGTCGGCGTCAGCGCGGACGCGGCGGCCGGTCAGCCGGCCCGGCTGAGCGTGCCCGGGATCGAGCCGGTCGACGGCACCGTGGAGTTCGTGGTCTCGCCGAGCTTCGCGGGCATGCGTACCGACGACGCGATGTACATGCTGATCCACGGCTACAACGACATGGTCTTCGCGACCGCGCACTACTTCGACGACCGTGACCCGTCGACGGAGGCCGAGGCGTGGCAGAACTGGCTCAGCGGCTTTGCGGCCTGATCAGCGCCCACCGGCCGGTCGGAACCGGGTGATGACCCGGGACCCGATCGGCCGGCGTGGTTTCCGCGCCGCGTGGTGAGCGGCGCTTAGTGGCTAGCTCGGGTGCAGCCAAAGGTCCGCCGCAAGCCCAAAGCCGACAAGTGCCACGACGACGCGGAGAACGCCCGCCGGCACCCGTCGGGTCAGCGACGGGCCGATCCCGCTGCCCGCGAGGACCCCGACCCCCAGTGGCACCACCGCCGCCCAGCGGACCGGCCCGTACAGGATGAAGACGATCGAACAGGCGACATCAGCCACGCCGAGCAGCACATTCTTCAGGGCGTTGGCGCGCGGAAGGCGCGTCTCGACGGCCAGCGCGAGCACGGCCAGAGCCATCACCCCGGCCCCGACACCCCAGTAGCCGTCGAAAACCCACACGGCCAGCAGGCCGCATTGCGGCCAGAACCAGCCGCCGGCACCGGGACGTTCCTCCAGCCACCTGGAGACTCTCGGCTGGGCGAGCAACGCAACCGCGGCGAAGGCCACCAGGAACGGCACGATCCGCCCGAATACGCCGGCCGGGGTGAGCAGCAGCAGTGCGGCTCCGACGGCGCTGCCGGCCACGGCCAGCGGTGAAAGCTGCAGCACCCGGCGGCCTTGCCCCTGTAGCTCCGGCCGCGAGCCCAGCGCCGAGCCGGGCAGGCAGGCCACGAAGGCGACGGTGTCCGCCACGTTCGCCGGCTTCGGAGGCAGGCCCACAGCCAGCAGCACCGGATAGGAGATGAGCGAGGCGATACCTCCGGCCGAACCCACTAGGCCAGCGAGAACGCCGGCGCCAAGCAGCAGCGCGCCATCGCCGATCGAGATCCCGCCGAGGATGACATCGCCTCCGTTCGCCATGCGATGGTACCCGCAGGGCCATCGATCGGATCGACGCCGGGATGGAGCCGTTGACCTGCGGCTCGTCGCTTGGTTACCCTCACTCGTGTCATGTGGACCGGCAGACTGCGCAATTTCGGATTTGGCCTACTTCTCCTAGTCGTGGTTGGTGCTTTGCTGCTGACCTGGCTGCTGTTCAACTTCCTGGTGTTCGGGATCGTCGGCAGCATAGTCACCATCATGTTGATACTGTCCTGGGTCACCTGGGACGGGATGCGGCAGAGCAGTCCTCAGAGCCTGGCGGCCCGCGGTATCGTCCCGGATGATGACACCCTGCGGATAATCGATCCGGGGCTGCGCCGGGAGTACTCGGCCTTTGCCCCGTCCATCGGCCGCCGCGTGCCATCCGTCAGCCGGGGCCCGGTGCGGTCAGTCACTCCGCCCGGTCGCAGCCGCCTGTCGGCGGTTCCTCCGACCAGCCCGACGAAGGCGCCGGCGACCAAGGGCCCGACGACCAAGGTCCCAGCCGCGAAGGCCCCCGCAACCAAGACCGTCCGGGTCGGACGGGGTCGCAAGCGCGGTGAAACGCTCCAGTCTGACGCCACTATCACCCTCGACAGCGAACGGCAGGCATCGGGCATCGATGACCTGTTCGCCGCCCTGGACAGCCAGTTGATCGGGCTTGCCCCGGTGAAGAAGCGGGTGGCCGAGATCGGCTCGCTGCTGCTGGTCGACCGGGCACGGCAGCGGTTCGGGCTGGCTGCGGAGTCCAGGCCGAATCTGCACATGTGCTTCACCGGAGCGCCAGGGACCGGTAAGACCACCGTCGCGCTGATGATGGCCGACTTGCTTTACCGACTCGGCTATCTCGAGAAGGGCCATCTCGTCCACGCGATGCGCGACGACCTGGTGGGCGAGTACATCGGCCAGACCGCGCCGAGGACGAGGCACGTTCTCGAGCGCGCGATGGGCGGCGTGCTGTTCATCGACGAGGCCTACTCCCTGTATCGGCCCGACGATTCACGGGACTACGGCCAGGAATGCGTCGACATCCTTATGCAGGTGATGGAGAACGACCGGGATAGCCTCGTGGTGATCCTGGCCGGCTACAAGGACCGGATGGAGCGCTTCTTCGAGTCCAATCCCGGTATGAGGTCGCGGGTCGCGCATCATCTGGATTTCGCCGCCTACGAGCCCGATGAGCTGCTCGCGATCGGCGAGCTCATCCTGGAGCGGTCGTCCTACTACTTGTCGGACGAGGCAACAGAGGCGTTCCGCGGGCATCTGTCGCTGCAGATGCAAGATCCGCATTTCGCCAACGCCCGCAGCGTCCGCAACGCGCTCGAAGAAGCCCGGCTCCGGCATGCCCATCGCCTCTCGGCCGAACCGCTCCGGCCCTGGAGTAAGGACGACCTGATGCGCATTGAGGCGCCGGACATCTGATGACCTGCGTCGCCGCGGCATTCGCGAGCGGCTAGGGATCCGACTGCCCCGTCCGACCGCTGCTCCCTGCTGGCTTGACCCTCCTGTAATGGGAGGGCCCAGCATCGTGACCGGTACGCACAGTAGCCAAACGACGGGAGTTAGAGCCATGACAGAAACGACTGAAGCAGCGGCGCGCACGATCACCGACCGGTACCTGGCGGTGTGGAACGAGCCGGACGCCCAGTCACGCCGTACCGCCATCGCGAGCCTCTGGGAGCCCGACGGCGTCGAGTACGTGGAGGGGGGCATCCAGTTCCGCGGCCACGAGGAGCTCGACGGCAGGATCGCACGTGCTTACGACGAGTTCGTGGGGAGCGGCAAGTACCACGCCACGATGGCCGATGATGCGAGTCGCCGGGATGACGTCATTATCTTCACGGTCCAGCTCAGCACGCACCAGGGCGAGGTCGCGTGGGCCGCCCGCGTCTTCGTCCTCCTCGGCGAGTCAGGCCGCATTCGGGAGGACTACCAGCTGACGGTCCAGCCACTGGCCGCGTGAGCCGGGAACGCGGCCGGGTCGGCTTCAGACCCGGCCGCGCTCCGGCGCCTATCGCCGGGGTGTCACGACAGCAGGTCGGTCAGCGCGTCGCGAACGGTCTTGCCGTCCATCTGGCGGGGGATCAACGCGGCCGGGTTCTGCGGGGAGCGGCCGAAGACGTGCAACCGCTCGTCGTGGCGGGCGAGGATCAGATCGCTGCTCGACCCGGCGGTCTCGGCCGATCCCTGGGCGGTGTACTTGGTGACGGTGACGAGCGCGGCCCGGGAGGAAGAGGCGAGCACGGCGGCCGGGTCTTCATCTGCTCCCGCATCGGCCAAGTCGCCCTTCGGCAGCCAGCCGACGAGGTCGTCAAGCGTCTTATCGGACGGGTACAAGCCGATCTGATGGACGCCGAGGGCGTCGATCCGCACGACCAGGAAGATGCGCTCGGGCTGGGGGATCACCAGCGTTCGCCAGGGCTCGCCGGGCGCGGTTCCGGTCGCGCGGGCGTCGAGGACCATGCGGGCCCGCTGCTGGAAGGCGACCGCGATCCCAAGATCCCCTCGTACCCGGACCTGCTGCCCGTCGGACTCCCCGTCGGCGCCCGTCACCAGGAGCTGGCGGGCGGAGAGCGAGCGAACGGCCTCGGCCAGAACCTCGTCCGACGGCCGGGCCTCAAGGAAGTCCACGATCGCGTCCACCGCGGTGAGTTCCGCGAGCGTGTACGCGCCGAGCAGCACCGGCCCGGTATTGACCAGCTCCACCACGGCGGACACGAGGCCCTCGGGAACGGAGGCCTGGCCTGGGCTTGGTCCCGGTGAGCTTGAACCTGCCGCTGCCGCGTCGCTCACATCAGCCCCGCTTCCGCCCATAGATCCTTCGTTGGCGGCTCAGCGCGGGCCTGGCTCATGATCGTCGCTGCCACCTGAGAGGCCGTCTCCGTCACCCACACGTCGGAGTTGCCGAACAGGCCCCGTCCGGATCGTCCGGACAGAATCTGGCCGAGCTCACTGGCCGGTGCCGTCCGCTCCGGGGGCGGGAAGCGGGCCGCGAGGTCGGCCGAGGCGGCCGTTGCGTCGTCCTCCTCCTCGATCCGGCGCAGGGCCGAGGTCAGCGACGCCTCGACCTCAGGCGTCAGCGGCGTCGGCACGGCCAGATCGGGCGACAGGTACATCGGATGGCGCTCGGTCATCCGCGACAGACCCCACGGGCCGACGTTGCTGCGGGTGATCCGGTACGTGATGTAATCCACGAGGTGCCGAAGGTCGTCCAGGCTGGGCAGCTTGCCCTTGCCGAACGCGGCCGGGGTCTTCTCCAGCTGCACCCAGGTACCCCGGACGGTACGTCCGTGGAGCTTCTCCCGGACCACCGGTCCGCGCATCCCGAAATCCGGGTAGAGCTTCTTGTCGATATCGCGGTGATGACTGGAGATCCGCGGGTGACTGGCCTTCGCGAAGCGCCACTTCTCGTACAGCTGCGGATCGTCGACGAGCACGTGACCGCCGCGGAGCAGGTCACGCAGCTGTGGCACCTGCAACCCGTGCGCTTCCAAGTCGACGATGATCGCCGCCTCCTCCGGGCTGAGCTGCACGGCGGCCGCCTGGAGTCCCCTGCGGTAGCTTCCGGCCCTGGCCGTGATGTCAATGAGCAGCCGCACCCGGGTGCGCACCTGCGCGGTCCGCTCCGGGCTGAGCGAGGATGCCCCCGGATCGCCCGACTGAATCGCCATGCCGCCTCAGCATCCAAGAATCGCGTGGAGTCCGAATAGCAAACAGGACGGTATCCAGGCGCCGGGCCGCGTGAATCACCCTGCCCGGGTGATTCACGCGCCTGGACTTATGCACGATCTGATCGGCAGCTGGATTACTGCCTGGCCTTCTCAAAGCGCAGCAGGGCGCCGGCACCGCTCTGCTCGGCCGAGATCAGGCGCAGGTCGCCGGCCTGAGCCTGACCGGTGAACAGCCGACCGCCGCGACCGAGCACGGTCGGGAAGATCAGCAGCCGGTACTCGTCGACCAGGTCGCGCTCCATCAGCGTGTGCACCACGCTCGTGCTGCCGATGACGATGACGTCCCGATCGTCGCGCAGGCGCTGAACCTCGGAGGTCAGCTCGCCCTCGATCAGCCGGGAGTTGTTCCAGGCGCTGACGTCGCCCAGCGTGCGGGACGCCACCCACTTGGGAGCCGCGTTCATCTGGGTCGAGAACTTGTCCGACCGTCCCGGCCAGAGCTTGGCGAACAGCTGCCAGGTCCCCCGGCCGAACAGCAGCGCGCCGGTGTCGAGCCGGGAGCCGAGCTTGAACTTGTCCCCGGCCACCGCTTCTGGTCCGAAGCGGAATGCCCAGCCGCCGTCCGGTGACCCGGCCGATCCGTCGGGGTCTTCAACGACGCCGTCAAGAGTGATGAATTGGATAACGATGATGCGATTCATGGTGCTCCTCCTAAGCTCAGGCCGGGATGGCCCCTCGCGTCTCGCGGTCGGGTGTACATACCGGGGGCGGACCCCGAACTCATCGGCTGCGGGGCGATACCGTCGAAGCGACGCCAGGCAGCACCGGGAAGGGACACGGGAGCGAGCGTGAACATGACCGTCGACGCGGACTTTGACGCCGCCGCCGCCCCCTTCAGGCACGAGCTGGTGGTGCACTGCTACCGGATGCTCGGCTCGGTGGAGGACGCCGAGGACGTTGCTCAGGAGACGCTGATCCGCGCGTGGAGGGCCCGCGATCGTTACGACGCTGAACGCGCCTCGCTGCGAACCTGGCTCTACCGGATCGCGACCAACGCCTGTCTGACCGCGCTCGAGAGCAGGCCCCGCCGGCCACTGCCGTCGGGCCTGGGAGCGCCCAGCGATGACCCGGACACGCCGCTGCTGCCGGACTTCGAGGTGCCGTGGCTGCAGCCGCTGCCGGACACCTACCTGCGTCGTGATCACGCAGATCCGCTCGCGCGGACCGCCGAGCGCGACGGCGTGCGGCTCGCGCTCGTCGCCGCCATGCAGTTCCTCCCGCCGCGACAGCGAGCCGTGCTGGTGCTCAGAGACGTGCTCCAGTTCAGCGCGGCCGAGGTCGCGGAGCAGCTGGAGACGTCGACCGCTGCGGTCAACAGCGCCCTGCAGCGGGCCCGGGCCGCGATCTCCGCGGCCGCGCCCGAGGAGAACGCGCTGCTGGCGCCGGACGACCGGGCCGTGCGGGAGACCATCGAGCGCTACATCCGCGCGTTTGAATCCGCGGACGTGGACACCCTGGTCACGCTGCTCACCGATGACGCGATCCTGGAAATGCCGCCCCTCCCGCTCTGGTACTCCGGGCGGGTCAACTACGGCCGCTTCATCGCCCGCGTATTCACCCTGCGCGGCAGCGGCTGGCGGATGATCCCGGCCCAGGCGAACGGCCAGCCCGCCTTGGCGGCCTACTGCCCCGACGACACCGGCGCGCTGCGCCTGCACACGCTGCAGGTGCTGACCGTAACCAGCCGCGGGATCGCGCGCAACGTGGTGTTCCAGGACCTTCGCGTCTTCGGGAGCTTCCGGCTCGCCCAGGTCCTTGAACCGGGGCACTGGCCGCCCCGGCCGCAGTGATCAAGCCGGCTCCGGCATAAGGAGCAAACTCTGGCTAATTATATTAAAAGCCGATAGCGGCGGCTTCGCGCAGCGCGTCCGAGCAGAGGGACAGGGATCTGTCGGCGACGTCGCACAGGACGGCGGGGTCCGGGCCCGCGGCGGCGAGCAGGTCATCGACCTGGCGCAGGCCGGCCCGGGTGAGCAGCTGTTTCTCGTTGGTGATCCACTGGCCGCGCGCTGCCAGTACCGCGTGCGCCGCCTGCGACGTCGCCTGCGCGATGAGCCCGGCGCACTGGGTGACCCGGCCGTACGGAGCGTGGTTCGCGCGAGCGTAGCCGAACGTCAGCTCAGCCCGGTCCCACCAGATCCGCGGCGCCCGTTCCCGCAGCGCCGGAGGGTACTCGGGCGTGGGCAGCTGCCCGTGCAGAACGCGCTTAACCGCCAGTTCCGCCAGCACCAGATAGGACGGGACGCCCGCGAGATGGAACAGCAGCGGCTGGATGTCGAATTGGCCCTCCCGCGAGGCCGCCATTTCCCGGTCAACGACGTCCAGGTCGCGGTAGTGAACGTCGGACTTGCGTCCGTCGATCTCGAGCCAGGCCCCGCCGTTGAATACGCCCGTGCTCCAGCCCCCGACCTCGAAGACCTCGCCCGGCCAGCCGATGTCGCGCAGCGCCTGCGGGTCGAAGCGCCCTCGGTAGTAAATCGAGAAGTCCCAGTCGCTGTCCGGCCGATTCGTCCCCTCGGCCCGCGACCCGCCGAGCGTGACCGCTTCCACCCCCGGCAGCTCGGCGAGCCGGCCGGCAACGTAGACCGGGAAGGAATCATCGTCCATATCGGGAAACTAGCAAGCATGCTCCCGTGAGGCATTTTAATTTCACGGTGACGGGTAGGTTGCGGGCATGACTGAACGGATCAGTCCACAGGAGTTCCTCGAAGCCGGCGGCGTGGACGACTGGCGGGTGGTGTCAGGGGTCGCGTGCGCGTACTTCGGGACCGGGTCGTTCCGGGCGGGGGTCGCGCTGGTCGACGCGATCGGCGTGCTGGCCGACGCCGCCAATCACCATCCCGACGTTGACCTGCGGTACCCGAGTGTCGTCGTGCGGCTGTCGACGCACGACGTCGGCGGGCTCAGCTCGCGCGACGTCGAGCTTGCGCGGCAGATCTCGGCCGCCGCCCGCGACCTGGGCGTGACCGCCGACCCGGGCAAGCTGCCCGCAGAGTGAGGCCGCCGGAATAAGACCGAGGTCAGCAGGGTCTTGGCGACGGCCTGCCGGGCTTCGATCAGCGCGTGCGCACGGGCGGCCTCGGCCAGCGGGAAGGTCTGCCCGACAAGCGGGCGGATCTGACCCGAGACGACTTCGGGGAGGAGCTGCCGGGCGAGGTCGGCGCGTTCGCCCGGCCGGACCTGAAGGTCCCCGAGACCGGTGACGGTGACCTTACGTCGGCGAGCGTCGCCCGGGTCGATGGCGGCGAAGCCGCCGCCGGGCGCTCCGTGGGCGGAGAAGCGGCCGCCGTCGGCGATGATCCCGTAGGCGTCGAGGCCGAGCTGACCGCCGACGCCGTCGAGCACGACGGCCGGACCGGACCCGCCGGTAGCGTCGAGAACCAGGGACGTCCAGCCCGGCTGGCCGTAATCGATCACCAGGTCGGCCCCGGCCGCGCCCACGGCATTCACCTTGGCCGACCCCCGGGCCGCGCCGATGACCCGCGCCCCGCGCGCTCGCAGGAGCTGGACGAGGAGGATGCCCATCCCGCCGGCCGCGCCGAGGACCAGGACCTGCTCCCCGGGACGGACGTCGGCCAGCCGCAGGACCCGAAGGGCCGTCGGCCCGTCGTGGACGATCGCCCCGGCCAGCAGCGGATCGAGGCCGTCGGGCACCGCAACGGTGTCGTCGAGGCTGACCGCGGCCCGTTCGGCGTATCCGCCGCCGCCGCCCGGCCCGCCGGTGTGCGCGATCACCGGCCGCCCGAGCCAGCCGCCGTCAACACCGTCGCCGACCGAGATCACCTCCCCGACGACCCCGCCCCCGGGGACGTACGGCGGCCGGATCGGGAAGAAGCCGACGCCCCGCCCGGACCGGATCATCGTGTCCACGAACATCACGTCGCTGGCGCTGGCTGCGATCACGACTTCTCCCGGGGCGGCCACCGGGTCCGGCGCCGAAGCCGGCAGGAGCACTTCCGGGCCGCCGAACCGGCCCACCGAGATGACGAGCACCGGCTCAGCCCACGTTCGGCCGGGACTCGTCGGCCGCGACGTTGCGCGCTAGCAGGCCGGGCTGTTCGGGATCGACGTTGTAGGCGATGACCCGCCGCGGGTGGATGCGGATCAGCTCCGCCGCCAGGTGCCCGTCATCGGAGGCGCGGCCGATGACCGCTTCTGCGGTGCCCCGGATCTCCAGGAAGTGCGCGCCCTCCATGCTCTCCTCGGTCATCTCGTCGACGACGAGGGCGACGCGGGAATTGGACTGGATGTTGCGGTACTTGGCGCTGCCGCCCATGTTGTACCCGGCGATGTCGATCGTTCCCAGGACGGCGTTCCAGGTGAAGCCCAGGGGCTTTACCTGCGGCGTTCCGTCGGGGCCGATGGTCGCGAGGTGGCCTCGGGGCTGGCTGGCGAGGAAACGCCGCTCGGCGTCGGTGAGGATCATGCGCCCAACGCTAAGACCTCAAGTAATGTCGAGGTCAAGCCCATGTCCAAGGAACAGGCAGTCGTGCCGGGAGAGCTCACCGTCGGCGAGGTGGCCGAGCGCAGCGGTGTGGCCGTTTCCGCGTTGCATTTTTACGAAGCGCAGGGCCTGATCTCGAGCAGGCGGACCTCGGGGAACCAGCGTCGTTACCCCCGCGAAGTGCTCCGCCGGGTCGCGTTCATCCGCGCCTCGCAGGGCGTCGGGATCCCGCTGCGCCGCGTTAAGGCCGCGCTCGACCAGCTGCCCGACCGCCGCACGCCCACGCGCCGGGACTGGGAGCGCCTGTCGGAGGCCTGGCGGGACGAGCTCGACGACCAGATCAGCAGGCTCGAGCGTCTTCGCGACAACCTGACCGGGTGCATCGGCTGCGGGTGCCTGTCCCTGGGCCTGTGCAAGCTCATCAACCCCGGTGACATCCTCGGCCGGGAGGGACCCGGACCCAGGAACCTGTGACCTCAGGGAGCCATGCAGGGTCCGTTCGAGATGACGATTTTGATCTTTGGCCGGCGGTCGGCCGATTAGAAACCGTCCCGCGCGCAGTCATTGCGTTAGAAGAGGACCAGATACGGAGGCCACCTGCCATGACAAGCACAGCTAGACCGAAGGTCGTGTCGGCCGCCGAATGGCGGCAGGCGCGCGACGAGCTGCTCAAGGCCGAGAAGGAAGCCACCAGGACGCTGGACGCGATCGCCGCCAAGCGGCGTCGGCTGCCGATGGTCAAGTTCGACAACTACCCGTTCGAAACGCCGGACGGCACCACCACGCTGCGCGACCTGTTCGGCGATCACGTGCAGCTCGCCGTCTACCAGTTCATGGACAACGGCCCGGACGAGTTCTGCCCCGGCTGCACCGGGTTCACCAACAACGTCGCCAACCTGGACGGCCTGGCCGAGAACGGCGTCGCGTGGGCGACCGTTTCCAACATGCCGATCGCCCAGATCGAGGCGTACAAGGCGAAGATGGGCTGGACGATGCCGTTCGTGTCCTCGCGGGGCACGACGTTCGCCGACGACTGCGGTTGCGAGGGGTACTTCGGGTTCAGCATGTTCTTCCGCGACGGGGAGGACGTCTACCAGACCTACTTCACCAAGGCCCGCGGGGTTGACCGGCTGCTGTTCGTCAACAACGTCCTCGACCTGGCCCCGTACGGCCGGCAGGAGGACTGGGAGGACTCGCCGGCCGGCTGGCCGCAGCATCCCACCTACGGGTAAAAGTAGTTGTCACGTCAAGGAATGCGGTTACAGGGGCCCGCGTTCTAGCAGGCGTGAAGCACATTGGGTTTCTTTCATTCGGGCACTGGTCGACGGCGCCGGGCTCGCAGGTGCAGTCGGCGTCCGATTCGCTGCTGCAGTCGATCGACCTCGCGGTCGCGGCCGAGGAGCTGGGCGCCGACGGCGCCTACTTCCGCGTGCACCACTTCGCGCAGCAGCTCGCCTCGCCGTTCCCGCTGCTGGCGGCGGCCGGCGCGAAGACCAGCAGGATCGAGATCGGCACGGCCGTGATCGACATGCGCTACGAAAATCCGCTTTATTTCGCCGAGGACGCCGGCGCGGCCGACCTCATCGCGGGCGGCCGACTCCAGCTTGGCATCAGCCGCGGCTCCCCCGAGCAGGTCATCGACGGCTGGCGGTACTTCGGCTACCAGCCGCCCGAGGGCAAGACCGACGCCGACATGGCCCGCGAGCACGCCGAGGTGCTGCTGACGGTGCTGAAGGGCGAGGGCTTCGCCCAGCCGAACCCGCGCCCGATGTTCCGAAACCCGGGCGGCCTGCTGCGGGTCGAGCCGTACTCGGCCGGGCTCCGCGAGCGCATCTGGTGGGGCGCCGGATCGCAGAGCACCGCCGTCTGGGCCGCGAAGATGGGCATGAACCTGCAGAGCTCCACGCTGATCAACCACGAGTCGGACAAGCCGTTCCACGTCCAGCAGGCGGAGCAGATCCAGGCCTACCGCCAGGCATGGAAGGAAGCGGGGCACGACCGCGAGCCCCGCGTCTCGGTCAGCCGGTCGATCTTCGCGCTCACCGACGACCGCGACTGGGCCTACTTCGGCGGCCGGGGCACCGACGAGGATCAGATCGGGCACATCGACGCGAGCACCCAGGCGATCTTCGGGCGCAGCTACGCGGCCGAGCCCGACAAGCTCATCGAGCAGCTCAAGGAGGACGAGGCCATCGCCGCGGCCGACACCCTGCTGCTCACCGTCCCCAACCAGCTCGGCGTCGAGTACAACGCCCACGTCATCGAGTCCGTCCTGACCCACGTGGCCCCCGGCCTCGGCTGGCGCTAGAAAAGGCTCAAAAGCGGTCATATCGAACGGACCCGGGCGACTCTCACCTGCCCATTGCCCCCCGTAGCCGGGCTGACTAGGGAGCGGTCCAGCGCACGATCGGCGCGCCCGCCCTCAACAGCGACGCGACCGGCAGGCGGCGGAAGATCGCGTTGCGGACCGTCTGCCGCCAGCCGCCGCCGACGTCGCACC
>Ga0335075_10013635_pt1 | contig 12232 bp, 6 predicted proteins | sample Lox_Sample_24_FD_206723 | JGI IMG/M metagenome (GOLD analysis project Ga0335075, IMG submission 206723) | Soil microbial communities from Loxahatchee National Wildlife Refuge, Florida, United States - Lox_Sample_2.4 | ecosystem: Environmental > Terrestrial > Soil > Wetlands | place: USA: Florida... | reverse complement strand
CAGCGTATTCGCAAGGAAGGAATTCCCGCCAGCGCCCTTTGGGTGTTTGATGAACTGGATGAGCCCAACAACCTGGGATGGCCTTTTTGGTTTTCCAGCTACTACGGCGATGCGCGCGCTTTCAACGACACCCTGCACGATCTTGGATTCAAGGCTCTCGGCTACGTGCACCCATATCTACGTGAACGTATGCTCCCCTACCCAACCCTGAGCCCTGCCTATCAAAAGGGAGTGGCCGAGAAGCTGCTGGTGATTGGCGCCGATGGTCTGCCTCATGGCCCGGAATTTGAGCCGGTGCGAACCGGCAACCTCGACTTTACCAATCCGCGCACGGTCGAATGGTGGCAGACCATGCTCACTCACGCGGTCCGCGACCAACGCTGGGATGGCTGGATGGAGGACTTCGGCGAATATGTCTCCGACGCGGATCAACTGGCTGCGGGCGATGGCGCTCGTCTCTCTGAAGTGTATCCACTGCTGTATCACAAGATCACGACCCGCATCGTGCAAGCCATGGACCCCGGCATCGTTTCCTTTTCGCGCTCCGGCTTCACCGGCACCCAGCAATGGAGCCCCATGCTGTGGGGCGGCGACCAGCAGCATAACTGGCTGCGCGACCTGGGCCTGCCCTCGGTGGTTACCGCCGGTATCACCGCGGGAATGTCCGGTTACTCGACGTGGGGGCCCGACATACTCAGCGACGGCTTCGACCGCGAGTTATGGATGCGGTGGGCAGAGTTTGGAGCTCTCAGCCCGGTTATGCGCGATCACTGCTGGTCGCAGCCGCAGTTTTCTGTCAATCTTTGGCACGACCCGGGAACGATTGCCCTGTTTCGCAGGTATGCGATTCTGCATAGCTCGCTTTTGCCTTACTTCGCCACTTATGCTGCCGAAGCTCATCGCACCGGCGTGCCCATCATGCGCCACCTGGTTCTCCAGTATCCGGAAGACCCGCGCAGCGCGACTGCGGAGTATCAATATCTGCTGGGTGACAGCATCCTGGTTGCGCCTGTCATTGAGCAGGGCGCGGTTACCCGCAAACTCTATTTGCCAAAGGGCGAATGGGTGGACTACTGGACAGGGGAGCGGTATACCGGCGGGGCGGATGTCACCGTTCCCGCACCTCTGGAGCGGATTCCCATCCTGGTCCGCGCGGGGGCGATCCTGCCTTTTAAGCCGGAAGCAGAAACGGCGTCCTTTCACTGGAGTGATCCGGATCTCTTGCAGGGCTCGCTGGTGTGGAAGGCCTACCCTGCCGGCAACCCAGCGGTGTCAACCTTTACCTTGCCGGATGGCACCAGCGCGACCCTGCAAGCGAGTGCCACCGGCCTGACCATCGTGGGTACTTCGCCCACGCCTCGCTCCTATGAAGTTGTGACTGCCATGCAGACTGAGCCTACGGCGGTGCAACTGAATCGGCAACCTTTACCGCGGCAGAGCTGGAATTATGACGCCGTATCTCATCAGCTTCACGCCAGCTTCAGCGGCACGGGCTTTATGCTGGCCGTAACGCGCTGATCTCTCTTGGGTATCCGCAACGAATCACCCGAGCTTGATCCCAAACCGGTTTGTGAGAAACTCGGCTAGTTGACCGACGCCCACACCGGCTAACCTGAATACAGATTGCCAGGAGTCCTGCTATGCCATCCTCGACCGAAGCTCCCGCTGCCAACCCTACCTGCCGCCTTGTGCGGGCGGGTACGCCGTTTCAAGGGAAACAAGGCCTGATGTATGCCCCAGCCATTTCGGCGGAAACCGTCGGCTCCCGCGCCCTCCATATGCAATTGCTCACCATTCCGCCCGGCGGACGAGCCAAGGCCCACAAACATGCGTCCCATGAATCCGCGATTTATCTGCTCAGCGGCACCGGTTGCATGTGGTACGGCCACCAACTCGAGCATCACGTTCAACTTCATCCCGGCGACTTCCTCTACATACCGGCTGATATGCCTCATCTACCCTACAACCCAAGCGCCACGGAAGAGGCGGTTGCGGTCATATCCCGGACCGACCCGAATGAGCAGGAGAGCGTCGTTCTTTTGCCTGAGCTCGATACGATTCATCCTTGAAAACTAAGCCTATCGATCCAGCCGGAGCTTCCAGCCGCTGGAGAAGAGAGAACCAGCCTTGCGCAAATGTGGTTTGTCTGTTTTCCTTGCTGCCCTGATTTTGCTCCCAGGCACGGCGGGCGGGCTGCCCCATTTGCCCCGGCCTCGCCCTTCCAAACCTGGTCCAACCAGCGGGCAGGTGCTCATCGCTTCGGACCTCCACTTCAATCCTTTTGCCGATCCCGCGCTGGGCGCAGCTCTGGCCAAGGAGCCGGTTCGCAAGTGGGAGACGATTCTCGAGCGGTCTTCCTCCACCGCCTACAGCCCTTACGGGCAGGATACCAACTGGTGGCTGCTGCGATCCGCCCTGGACGCCATGCGCAAGGCCGAACCTAACCCGGCCCTGGTGATGATCACCGGTGATCTGCTGGCGCACGGCTTTGCTCAGAAATACGCGCAGGCGGTGCAGGATAAGAATCGTAACCATTACCGTGCCTTTGTATCCAAGACGGTTTCCTTTGTGGCTTCGCAGCTGCGCCAGCGCTACAACAAGCAGCAAATTCTGCTGACCCCGGGAAATAACGACGATGACTGTGGGGACTATGACATCGAGGCCGGCGGACCCTTCCTGAGCGACACCGCCTTCCGGGTCCGCGGACTTGCGCGGGAAGGCGTCCGCTTCATGTCGGACTGGAAGTCTCTGGGCAGCTATAGTCTTCAGCCGCGAGGCATCCGCGGGCTGCGCATTATTTCCGTCAACTCGGTCTTTTTCTCCAACAAATATCAGGCAGTGAACTTTGCTGATGGATGTTCCACAGCCGATTCGAAGGGGCCGGCGCGCACCTATAGCTGGCTGGAATCCACCTTAAACCGTGCCGCCCAGAATCGCGAAAAGGTCTGGATCATGATGCACATCCCGCCCGGCATCGATGGTTACTCAACCATGGTCAACTATCAGTCGTTAGCTCAGGCTGCAGCGGCCCCGCCTCAGGACCTGTGTAGCCAGGCGATCGTCCCCATGTGGAAGCCCTTCTGGACGGAGCTCTTTGACCGCCTGGTCACGCAGTACGCAACGACGATTACTGCCATCTTTGCCGGGCACGACCACACGGACGATTTTCGCGTTATCCACGCCGGCCAGAGCGACCAGGGATTTGTCCTCATTGATCCTCCGGTTTCTCCTATCTATGGGCAGAACCCGTCGTTTCGAATTGTCACGTTTGCCGGCGGCAGTGGTCTGACTGATCAAACTACCTGGTATCTGACCAATCTGGAGATGGCCCAGAGCACGACGCCGGGAACCTGGGCGCCGGAATATACCTTTGCCGAGGAATGGCACGGCCCGCATCTGGACGCAGCCGGCCTGAACTCCATCTACGACCAGATCCACAGCGACCCCAGCGCGAGTCAACGCTGGCTGACGTTGCTGAATGTCTCCAGCACGTACCAGCCGGTGCCCGCCAACGGCGTGCGCACCCTGGAATGCGCGATCGCCGCCCTGGATCCAGCGAGCTATAAGGCTTGCTATTGCCCGGCTCCCTGAACCCATTGAATAGGAAGCCGGCGACGGGTGCCCGATGGCGGTTCCCCTGGCGGGATGCTGAAAAACGCGCCGAAGCCCCGAGCGAGGCGCAAGATACAGTACCCGTGACAATGCACTACGCCACGTTGTGTGGGTCAGTGGCACCGAATATCTGTTTTTCAGCATCCTGCTAGTATTCTGGATTCTCCGTGAGTGACACCACCTTTCATGTGCGGCAAGCCGTCCCGGCCGATGTTCCGGTGCTCCAGGAACTCATCCGTGCTTCCGTTCTTAGCCTCCAGGCAGGCGATTATTCTCCCAACCAACTCGAGCTCGCTCTCAAGCACGTCTTTGGGGTCGATACGCAGTTGATTGAAGACGGCACCTATTTTGTTGTGGAAGTTCAGGCGGCGGAGGGGAGGCTGATTGTGGGCTGCGGAGGGTGGAGCAGGCGGAAAACGCTCTATGGAAGTGACGATTGTGCCGGACGGGAAGATGATTTGCTGGATCCGCGTCATGATGCGGCAAAGATACGAGCTTTCTTTGTGCATCCGGAATGGGCGCGCCGCGGGATCGGGAGCAGGATTCTGGAAGTTTGCGAAGCGGCGGCCGCCACAGCAGGGTTCCGCCGTCTCGAAATGGGAGCTACACTTACCGGAGTACCGCTTTACCTCGCCCGGGGCTATGTGGAACGGGAACTCCGCCAGGTTCCCCTTATTCCTGGTCTCTCCCTGCCCATCGTGCACATGGAAAAGCAACTTTGAGTTGAGAAAAGTTATCGGAGCGTTTTGCGGCCCAATTTGGCACCGCTCGTACTCTTTTCGTCATTAGCCTTTTTGCGGCCCGCGAGACCTCCTCAGATCCGTTTGCCGGATGATTTCTGATCTTTGCCTGAGTCCGGACTGACGTCGTCCCGCCACGCGCAAACCGATTAGAAACAATGGGTTCCCGTCATCGAACGAGAGCGCTTCGAGAGTCTTCGAGAAGCCTTCTCGGGGATGGAAGTTCAGGCCGGGCAGGTTGCGCGGACGGGATTTACAGAATCGTTTAAGTATTTTGCGAAATTTCCTTGACAACCATGCAGCGTGAGTATTCATATGCTGAGCGGACCCAATAAATGCGGCGCTACGTGCGCCGCCTTAAAGAAACGTTTTTGCTGTTGTTTTTGGAGAGGTGTGTCAGTGAACGTACGCAGATTTTCGCGCATAGCCGCGCTCTTTGCCTTCCTTGTCTTCTGTGGTCAAACCCTACTAGCTCAAGGCGTGTTCGCCACTCTTGACGGCGTGGTTACAGATCCCACCGGCGCTGTGGTCCCGAACGTGAAGATCACGCTGACGGACGCCGCCTCCGGCGCCGTGCGCGACACAACGACCGATGCTGCGGGCTTCTACAACTTCGTGTCAGTGCCGGTCGGCACTTACAACCTTTCCGTCAGCGCTGGTGGGTTCAAGGACTACCGGGCGTCGAACATCGCCCTGGGCGGCGGCGAACACCGCAGCGTCAATATCGCGTTGAGTGTAGGCGAGGCTAGCCAGACGGTTTCCGTCGACGCTCAAAATACCGCTGTCGCCATTACAGATTCCGGCGAGCGGTCGTTCTCCTTGGGCACCAAGGAACTCGAGAACTTCACCCAGGTGGGCAGCAATGCCGCCGAGTACATCAAGATCGTTCCCGGGTTCGGCATTCAGAATGGCACCGTTAACAAATCGGGTTACACTGGCGCCACGATCGGCATCAACGCCAATGGGGACTCGGGGAGCCAGAGCCCACTGAACGGCAACTACTCCTACAACGGTCTGCCTACCAATTCTCTGGATATCGTCGCTGACGGCGCTCACGTGTCCGATCCCGGATGCAACTGCGACACGCCGGTCAACCCTAACTCGGACTTCCTGCAGGAATTCAAGGTGCTGACTTCTAACTTCGCGGCAGAAGACCAGAAGGGGCCCATCCTGATCACCTCAGTTACTAAGGCCGGCGGCACCGACTATCACGGCAGCCTCTTTTTCAGCGCCCGCACAGCATCGCTCAATGCCAATGACTGGTTGAACAACAACAGCAACGTCAAGCAGCCTCAGGACAAGTATTACTATCCTGGCGCCACCCTTGGCGGCCCCATCTTCATCCCTGGAACCCGCTTTCACAAGAACAACACCAAGCTGTTTTTCTGGACAGGATTTGAGTACTACTACCAGGTTCTGGATACGGGGCTGTTACGGGCAACTGTCCCAACAGCTGGAGAGCTAGGCGGTGATTTCTCGCAGGAGGAGATTAACAAAGAAGGAAATCCGACGGCATCTGGCAAACCGCCCGGGTACCTCAACCAAGGAGCCATCGCGAAGTTCGGTAACACCACGCAGTTGAGCCCATGCACCGGTCCGGCCAACGGCGCCTGTCTCGACCCCAACATGCTCGCTTTGGCGAAGCTTTTCCCGACGCCAAACCAGAATCCGGCTTCGACCGGGGGCTACAACTACACTCAGGCGGAAGTCTTCAACCAGAACAACCGCCAGTGGACGATTCGGGGCGACTGGAACATAAGCGAAGCGACCAAGGTATTTGTCCGCTACAACTATCAGCGTGAAGTTCAGCAATTCCCGGTTGGACTCTGGTGGCGCAACACCGACCAGGTTCCTTATCCCACGCCGATCGAAGGCAAGAACAAGTCAGATTCGATTTCAGGCTCCATCACTCATGTGTTCAATGCAAGCCTGACCAACGAAACCATCATTGCATACACTTTTGTTGGGTTTCCCAACGTGTTTGCGGATCCCTCTAAGGTTAACCGTTCCACAGTTGGCTACGGCTACAAGGGTCTGTTTAACAACGGAGTCGCCCAAATTCCGTCGTTTGGAAACTACGGGCCTAGTGAAGCGGCGCTTATGTTTAACCCCGGCGGGTTTGAAGCTGGCGGTGCATCCGAAGGACTGTTCGCCAACAAGTGGATGCCAAGCCTAAGCGATACCATTACCAAAATTAAGGGCGACCACACCTTTAAAGCTGGTTTCTTCTACGAATGGATTCGCAACTCGCAGCCGGCTAACAACGACACCAACGGCTTTCTACAGGTTTCGGTCGGCAATACTTTCAGCTATGGAAACGAATACGCTGACTTGCTGACTGGTAATTTGTCCAACTACACCGAAACAAACTTCAACCGGCTCAATACAATCAACTACAATACCATTGAATTCTTTCTGCAGGACACGTGGAAAGCCAGGAAGCGACTGACGCTGAATTATGGCCTCCGCTTCACCCACTTCCAACCGTGGGTGGACGCCCTTGGCTACGGCTATTCCATCTTCAACCCGGCCGCGTACAATCCAAGTTGCGCGTCCTCGTACTGCGGATTCGAATATCATGCAAAGGATCCGTCTGTTCCCGTGGCAGGTTTTCCCACACGGACCTTGTTCTACCAACCACGTGTTGGCGCCGCATATGACGTTCAGGGTAATGGATTCACAGTAGTTCGCGGAGGTTGGGGCCGGTTCTACTACCACTCTGGCCAGTTCACGAACGGTTTGGATGCTTCCGCCGGTGTGAAGACAGCCAATCTGACGCCGAGCAACTGGATTGGAGGGTCGGGTTGTCCCACCAATCCCTCTACCGGCTCCTCTCTCGTAGCTGGACAGTTGTCTTGTCTAAACGTTGCCGCGACACCAGCTTCTCCTTCTGCAGTCGACTCAAAGGATGACAGACAGCCATACACCGACAGCTGGAGCGTGAACGTCGACCAGCAGACACCATTCCAGGGCCTTATGGAGATCGGCTATGTGGGTAACCGGAGCAGGGACCTGCAGAACACCGAGGGCGGATACGGCAGTAACATCAATGTGGTTCCATTTGGGGCCATGCTCTCTCTAAGCAACCCGGCCACAGCAAACCCCGACCTCTACCGGCCGTTACAAGGTTACGAGGATCTCGTGGTCTCCACAAACAACTTGTACGCCAACTACAATGCCCTGCAGGTGAGCTGGATACGGCATGTGGGCAAATACACCATACAGGCCAACTATGCTTTCCAAAAAGCGATGGGGATTGTAAACCCGGCCGCGGATCCTTTCAGCCTGCGTCCAAACTATGGCCCCTTGGCATCGGATCGCCGACACTTGTTTAACGCCGCCTACTCGATTGACCTCGGGACCCTGATCCACTCGAATACTTTCGTTAACGGCGTCGCGAATGGGTGGCAAATCTCCGGAGTTACACAGTTAGAAAGCGGGGCCAATCTCACGACCGGCGGCAATAACAACCCGAATAATCCAGCGAACCAGAACTTCAATGTGTCCTATACTTGCACGGCGACGAATTGCCCGCAGTCGGGCGCGATCATCCCTGGCTCGATCAGTACGACGAATCCCATGGGTATAGCCATCAACAACCAATCGATTTACGGAACGAATATCAAATCGGGCGCCTCGGCGCCGAACCCGCTCGTGACCTGCGATCCGCGGGGACACAGGCTACCACACCAGTACGTTAACGGAAGCTGCTTCGCCCCGATAGAGACGCCAGGCATCAATAACCTGAGTCTGCTTCCCGCAGTGTATGGACCGGCATATTTCGATTCTGATCTGTCGATCTTCAAGAACTTCAATATTAAGGAGAGCATGAAGCTGCAGATTCGAGGGCAGGCCTACAACTTCCTGAACCATCCGTTGTGGTCGTTTCCGAATGGCAACAACCTGACTCTGACGTATGTGCAGGATCCGACATCGCAGGTGCTCACCCAAACGAACAGCAACTTTGGTATCACCACGCAGAAGCAGGGGCAGCGCGTGATTGAGCTCGGAGCGAAGTTCTTCTTCTAGCTCGCAATTCAATTCGAGGGCTCCCGCCATACCGGTATACTTATTCTGTTCTCACGGAACAGCCCCCGGTATGCGGAAGCCCTCTTTGCTTTTGTCCTTCATTCTCACAACAGCTCTGCCAGCCTCTGCCCAGGCGCAGATGACTCCGCAAGAGCTGGTCACGGATGGACTGCAGAAACAGAAGGCAGGCGATCTGGAAGGCGCCGTCACTGACTACAAGCAATTCCTGAAATTTGATCCGCTTGCGGCACCCATTCACTCCAACCTGGGCGCTGCCCTGGCCGGGCTGGGGCGTTACGAAGAGGCGCTCCCCGAGTACAAGGCCGCTCTCAAGTTATCCCCTAAACTCGCGGGAGCGAGGCTTAACCTGGCCCTTGTCTACTACAAGATGGGCAAAATTGATGAAGCCACGACCCAGCTCGAAAAGGTGCGTACCGAAGACCCTTCCAACCATCAAGCGCTCCTCTTGCTAGCTGATTGCTATTCGCGCATGGGACGTGAAGACGACGTGATACGGGTCCTCGAGCCCGAAGAGCAGAAGTACCCCGACGATATGGCCATTGCTTATCTGCTGGGAACGGCTTTGATTCGCGAAAAGCGCGTAGATGAAGGGCAGATTCTGGTCGACCGCATTCTGCGCAATGGCGACTCAGCCGAAGCGCATTTGATGTTGGGCAGCGCAAAAATGGGTGCGCAGGATTATGCCGGGGCGCGGGACGAATTCGCTAAAGCGGTGGCGCTCAATCCCAATCTGCCAGATGTTCATGCGTTTTATGCCCAGGCCCTGATGTTCACCGGGGACTCCGATTTGTCGGCCAAGCAATTTGAGGCAGAGCTCGCTGTGGACCCCTATAATTTCCCGGCAAATCTTCAGTTGGGCGTTGCTGCGAGGCAGAATCAGGATTACGAAAAAGCCGCTCAATATTTTCATCGCGCAGAGGAAACAAGGCCGGGAGACCCGGGCGTCCGGTATCAATCGGCGTTGATTGCTATCGATGAAAACCATCTCGATGAGGCGCGGCAGATTCTCGAAGGCTTGATCAAACAGTCTCCCCAGTTTACTGAGGCGCACGTGTCGCTGGCCCAGGTTTACTATCGCCTCAAGCGTCCGGAAGACAGCAAACGTGAGCGGGAAATTGTGCTGAAGCTCACGGCCGAGGCGCAGGCCAAACAGCCGGGCGCCCAGCAGCTCAAGTGATGTTCAATTTGTTATGAAACGGTTTGGAGTTCTGTTCTGTTTGCTTTTGCCTGTAGCTGTGCTGGCGCAGGCAGATTCCACGCCGCCCGCCGCCTGTGCGAAGTGTCACGTCGAGGCGTTGACGCAGCCCAGCACGTTTATGGCGCACGCCCTCGAACCTGTCGAAACGTCCAAAGTGCTCACCGAGCACACTATGCTGACAACCACAGTCGGCAAGTATTCCTATCGCATCGAGCGCAAGGGAGATCAGAGCGAATACTCGGTCACTGATGGAACCGACACGGTTACCATGCCCATTCGCTGGGCGCTGGGCGCCGATTTTTCCATTGGTCAAACCTACATCCTGGAAAAAGATGGCAATTTGTTCGAGAGCCGTGTGAGCTGGTTCCGGGAATTGAACGGCCTGGGTCCGACGTTGGGCTACGCGGGAACGACTGCCGCGAACCTGCAGGAGGCGGCCGGCCGGCTGCTCGGGATGGATGAAAAACTCCGTTGTTTTGGCTGCCACTCGACCAACGCCGTTCACGGAAAACAACTCACCCTCGATCATCTGATCCCTGGGGTGCAATGCGAACATTGCCACCAGGGGACGCAGGCTCACCTGGAAGCGGTCCAGAGCGGTAAACCGATTTCTCCTGTGCCTGAAGGACTAAAGGCGCTGATTCACATGTCTGCGGATCAGGCTTCGAACTTCTGCGGACAGTGTCATCGCACCTGGGCCGAGATTGCCGTGGAGCCGCACCCGAGTATTGCCAACGTCCGCTTTCAGCCCTACCGCCTGACCGGAAGCCAATGCTACGACCCTGACGACGCGCGCATCAGTTGCCTGGCGTGCCACAACCCGCACCACGATTTTGGTCCGAAGCCGGTGAATTTCGATCCAAAGTGCCTGGCGTGCCACGCGGGCGGCAAATCGGCCGCGGGAAAGCCCCTCACGCCAAAACCTGGTGCGAAGGCTTGTCCCGTATCCAAAAGCAATTGTGTTTCGTGCCACATGCCCAAGCTGGAGCTGCCTGGGGCACACTACAAGTTCACCGACCACCGCATACGGATCGTGAAACCGAACGAGCCTTATCCGGGCTAGGAGAAGCGTGAGAGCCGGGTCTTACCAGGAGCCAGCACAAGAACTGCCAGGGTTTTGCGAGGCCCCGACCAGGTTTAGGGTTCTGTGGCCGGGAAGCTTTGAAGAGCATCGGCCAACAACCGTGGGCGACGTTCCTTCGGCTCCGCGCTCAAGTGGTTGTGTTACCCGCTCAATCCAAGACGCGGTACGCTCAGAATGACGGGGTTGTGGTGAGTTCCAAGAAAACCACCCAAACGAGTTACTGCTTGGGGAATGCGGCTGGTCTACACTCAGACGCCTCTGCGCGCCTGCTATAGGATGGAATTCATGAGTTATTCCCGGCGGGACCTTCTGCGATTCGGCGTGATGGCCGGCGCGGCGAAGATCCTTCCCGCTCACGCACAGACAAAGGCGGTCACGCCCGAGCCACTGTTCAGCGAAGTGCCGTCCTCCACTTCGGGCATTACGTGGGTGCATGAGAACGCCATGTCCCCCAACCGCTATCTGCCCGAGGCTCTGGGACCTGGGTGCGCCTTTCTCGATTACGACAACGATGGCTGGATGGATATTTTCCTGGTCAACAGCGGCCCCAGCGTTTTCTACAAGCCTCCCAAGCCGCTGCGCAATGCTTTGTACAAGAACAACCGGGACGGCACATTCACCGACGTTACGGAGAAGGCCGGTGTAGCCGGCGCGTATTTCGGCATGGGGGTTGCAGTCGGGGATTATGACAACGACGGCTGGCCCGACATGCTGGTGACTGCGTATGGGCGATGCACGCTCTACAAGAACAATCATAATGGCACATTTAGCGATGTGACCGAACATGCCGGGCTTACCGCGCCCGTGTTCACTACCAGCGCGGTGTGGTTCGATTATGACAACGACGGCAAGCTCGACCTGTTCATCTGCAGCTTCGTGGACCCGGTAGGCGTGCTCAAGCTGGCCTGCGGCAATAACCAGATAGGGAGGAACTACTACTGCGTCCCGCGGGTTTTCAAGCCCACGCCGAGTTTTCTGTTTCACAACAATGGTGACGGGACGTTCACCGATGTCACCAAGGGAACCGCGATTGCTTCCGCGTTGGGCAAAGGACTCGGCGTGGTGGCGACGGACATTAATAACGACGGCCGGATGGATCTTTTCGTAGCCAACGATACGGTGCAGAATTTCCTTTTCGTCAATCGCGGCCCTGGCTCCAACGGACAATGGAAATGGGACGAGATCGCGTTGCAGGCAGGCGTAGGCTTCAGCGACAGCGGCCGCCCGCGTTCGGGCATGGGGGTCGATGCAGCAGATATTAATCAGGACGGATACCAGGATCTGTTTGTGTCCAATGTCGACCATGAGATGTATTCGGTTTATCTCAACAACAAGGACGAGTCGTTTTCCGACGAAGCCGAGCCCAATGGTGTGGCTCGCAGCACGCGGTTGATGAGCGGTTGGGGACTGAAATATTTCGACTACGACAATGATGGTCTGATCGACCTTATCTTAGCCAACGGCCATCCGGACGACATGATCGATTCCTATTCCATGCAGGTGCATTACAAAGAGCCGTTGCTCCTGTTTCACCACGGACCCGATCAC
>Ga0335075_10013634_pt1 | contig 12232 bp, 13 predicted proteins | sample Lox_Sample_24_FD_206723 | JGI IMG/M metagenome (GOLD analysis project Ga0335075, IMG submission 206723) | Soil microbial communities from Loxahatchee National Wildlife Refuge, Florida, United States - Lox_Sample_2.4 | ecosystem: Environmental > Terrestrial > Soil > Wetlands | place: USA... | reverse complement strand
GACAACTCCAGCCGCCGACAGCTTGGCCCGTGAGCCCGAGAATACCCAGGCCACGGGCCGTTTCCGCTGATGGTGGCAGGTGTTGGGTTCGAACCAACGTAGGCTGAGCCGACGGTTTTACAGACCGTTTCCGCCCGACCATCGGAATGGCCACTGACCTGCAGATTCTCCGATTGTCGCCAGATAGGCGACGCTTTCTGTCCGCCATTTGTCCGTGCGGGCAGAGGCGGCAACGTCAGCGGCGTGCGGATTCTGGATCTTGTCCCACCCGGTCTAGCTGAGTCCCGCGACAAGCCTCATTCCATGCCGCTGGCGAGCGCGCAACCCGCTCCCACGAATCTTGCAGCGTTCGGCCAGGTCCGCCTGGCATCCTCGGGCGGGTGAGCGGAACGAACCAGCACTACCTGCCCGCGTCCCTGATTGGCGGCTTCGGTCGACCGGCAACTGGCGGAAGACTCCGCGAGGCCAGGGTGGCCGCGCGCTGGAAGGTAACCGGACAGTCGACAGCGGATACCCGAAGGCCGAGACGCTTGCCTACGGCCGGACATGTACCGCCTTGCTGCGCCTCCGGCCGGTGTTGACCCCGACGTCGTGGACAAACTGTGGGACCCGTCGAGTCGGAGCGCCGTGACCGGGGCGAAGCCGACGACCACCGAGGTGAACGACCGGACGAACGGCAGTGTGCGGCCGATTAGGGTTACGGACTCGTTCGGGCTCAGCGTGATCGCGATGGCGTCCTGGCGTTGACGAAGACGGCAATGGGCACGGCGGCAGCGACCGTGATGATCGCACCCCAGAGCATGGCGACGGTGAACCCGTGGACGGTGGCGGTGACCGCGCCTGTCGTGTGGTTAGCGGTCAGGTAGCCGGCTGTAGCGGCGACGGCGATGGTGTTGAGCAGGGCGGCACCGATGGAGGAGCCGAGTTGACTGGCAGCGCTGGTGCCGGCGCCGGCTGCGCCGGCGTCGGAGGGGAGGACCCCGGTGAGTGCGGTGTTGAGCGTGGCGGGTCCGGCGACGCCGGTGCCGACGCCTTCGATGATCGTTGCCAGAAGGACGAGCGGCAGGTAGTGGCTGCGCGGGGTGAGCCAGATGAGCGGGACCAGCCCGACGGCTTCGACCACGATGCTCCCGCTGATGAGCCAGCGAGGCGGCACCCGGACCATGAGCAGGCGAGCGATGACCGCGGATCCGAGGGCGGCGGCGAGGGCAAAGGGGATGAGGGCGAGCCCGGTCCGCATCGCCGAGAATCTCATGACCGACTGGAGCTGGTAGGTGAGGATCAGGAACATGCCGAAGGTACTGAGGCCGTTGACGATCAGCCCGGCCATGGCCCAGCCGCGGCTGCGGTCCAGCACCACCCGCAGCGGCAGTAGCCGGCCGGGGTGGCCGACCTGACGGAACACGAAGGCGCTGAGAAGGACGACGGCGGCGGCGAGGGAGCCGGCGACCTGGGCGGAGCCCCACCCGAGCGAGGAGGCCTCGCCCAGTGCGTAGACGAGGGCCGCCATGCCCACCGAGGCGAGCACGGCGCTCCAGGCGTCGATCTGCACCTCCCTGCGACCGGGGAGATCCGGCAGCACCCGGGGCGCGCCGATGAGCGCGACGAGCGCGAGGGCGACGTTCACGTACAGGCACCAGCGCCAGCCCAGCTCGCTGGTGAGCACGCCGCCGAGGACCAGACCGATCGCCGCGCCGGCAGTCAGCGTCGCGGTGAACACCCCCATCACCTTGGCCCGCTCGTCCTCGTCGGCGTAGACCCTGACCAGAAGCGACTTGGTCGAGGAGATCAGGACGGCGCCGAACGCCCCCTGGACGGCACGGGCGGCGATGATCATGGCTCCGTCCACCGACGCGCCCCCGATGGCCGACGCCACCGCGAACCCGGCCACTCCGGCCAGCAGGGTGCGCCGGGCCCCGAGGCGGTCGGCCAGGCGCCCGCCGAGCAGAAGCAGGCCGGCGAGCGCCAGCGTGTAAGCGGTCACCACCCACCCGCGGGCCGTGACCGACATGTGCAGCCCCCGCTGCACCGAGGGCAGGGCAACGAACATGACGGTCGTGTCGAGGATCGCCATGAGATGGGCCGAGGCGATCACCACCAGCGGCCACCAGCCCGCCCGCCGGGACCGCGGAGCAGCAGCCGGGACGGGGGCCGCCGGGATGGATCGCATGGCCTCGCCTCTCCGCCTCATAAGAGACATTGTATCTAAGTTTCTCATTACGATACACTGTCCCCTGAGGGAGACGGCATGGCGGAAGAGTCCGAGCGACAGCACAGCAGCGGCAAGACCCGGCGCCGGGGCGCGGCCCTCGAAGAGGCGCTCCTTCATGCGGCGTGGGCTGAGTTCCAGGAGGCCGGGTATCCCGGCCTCACGATGGAGGCGGTGGCCGACCGGGCTGGCACCAGCCGCGCCGTTCTCTACCGGCGGTGGCGCAACCGCGCCGAGATGGTCATCGCCGCCATGCGCCGGCACCGGCCGATGCTCTCGGGCGAGGTGCCCGACACCGGAAGCCTGCGCGGCGATGTCCTCGCGCTGCTCACCCGGGTGTCCGCCCGCCTGACCGAGCTCGGCCCCGAGACCCTCTACGGCATCCTCGGCGACCTGTTCGCCGACACCGAGTCGATCGCCGCGTTCCAGGACCAGGTGCTCCACATCGGGGCCGGGGTGATGGCCACCATCCTCAAGCGCGCCGACGAGCGCGGCGAGGTAAGGCAGGAGATCAGCCCCAGAGTCGCCTCGCTACCCACCGACCTGTTCCGCCACGAGCTGCTCGTCCATCGCACCCCGCCTTCCAGCCGCGTCATCACCGAGATCGTCGACGATGTGTTCCTCCCGCTTGCGCGACGGGAAAGCGAACAAACTCGGTAACACTGACACTCCGCCTGACGCCCGCCTGCCTCAGGCCTGATGGGGGTTCGATCTGCAGCTGCCCTTCTGACGGTGGCTGGTGTCATCGGCTCGCTCCTTGTGGTGCGGTGGTCAGCGGCTGGTGGTGGCGGGCTCAGCGGCGAGCTTCTGGACAGCAGGCGGTCCGAGGGGTTCGGGGGCGGACGGAGACGGCCTCGCTTCCACCGTCGCGCGCGCGTCATCTCGTGCCCGTTTCGGGAGCAGGAACGTGAGCAAGGCGAGGACGGGCATGGCCGCCAGTTGCACGAGCAGGCACGTTTTGATGGCGGCCACGTAGCCGCTTTGGCCGAGGGTGGCGAAGAAGACAGTGCCCATGACCGCGACGCCGAGGGCGCCGGCGAGCTGCTGGACGGCGTTGAGGACACCGGAGGCGGAGCCGACCTCGGTGTCGGTGACCGCGGCCAGGATGAAGTCGAACAGCGGGGCGATCACCATGCCGATGCCGGCTCCGAGGACGATCTCGGGCCCGGCGAGAGTGGCCGTCGAGGTGTGCAGCCCGTGCGCGCCGATGACCTGGTGGACCCACACGCCGCCGCCGGCCACGACGACCGCCCCGATCTGGAGCACGGTGCGGCCGAGCCGGGGGGCGAGCACGGCTGCGGCCAGTGTCGCGCCGATGGCCGAGCCCAGGGCGAACGGCGCCACGGTGAGGCCGGCGTGGATGGGAGTGAAGCGCTCGCCGAACTGGAGGAACAGTGTCATCACGAGCAGGGTGCCGATCATGCCGGCGAAGAACACCAGAATGCAGCCGAGCCCGGCCACATACGCCCGGTGGGAGAAGATGCCGGGCTCGACCAGAGCATCCGAGCCGGTCCGGCGGGCGCGGCGGATCCAGGCCACGAAAGCGCCGAACGCCACGGCGCTGGCGGCGATCATCAGGTAGGTCCAGGCCGGCCATCCCGCGCTCTGCCCTTGGATCAGCGGGTAAACCAGCAGGCCCATGCCGAGAGCGGACAGCAGGGCCCCGACGGCGTCCAGCCGCGGGCGCCGGTCCGGGCGGGACTCGGGCATGAGCACGGTGGCGCCGACCGCGGCGATCAGTCCGAGGGGCAGGTTGATGAAGAACACCAGCCGCCAGCCCGACCCGAGGAGGTTGGCGTCGATCAGCGCACCGCCGATCACCGGTCCGAGCATGGCGGACAGGCCGATGACCGGGCCGAAGACGGCCAGGGCCGATGCCTGGTCCCTGGCGCCGAACACGCTGCGGACGATGCCCAGGCCCTGAGGGATGAGCAGCGCCGCCGCGGTGCCCTGAGCGAGACGGCAGCCGATCAGCATCGACTCGTTCTGTGCCAGGCCGCAGGCGGCCGATGCCGTCACGAAGCCGATAGCCCCGATGATGAAGACCCGCTTGCGCCCGAAGATGTCGCCCAGGCGTCCCCCGGCAACCAGACCGGTGGCGAACGCCAGGGCGTAGCCGCTCACGATCCACTGCAGCCCCGAGACGCTGGTGCGCAGGGCGTCATGGATGGTCGGGGCGGCCACGTTGACGATGGTCCCGTCGAGGAGATCCATGCACTCAGCAAAGAGGACCAGGGTCAGGATGGCCCAGCGTCTCGGGTGGCTGGTCGGGATGGTCATGGCGGCCTCCTCAGGTCGTGAACCAATGTTCCGAACAATGTTCCGATCACTGTTCGGAACATTGTTTGTTGTACACTGGCCGGCATGACGCCGTCAAGAGGCAATGCCAGTGCCGAGAGGGCCGGCAGGCCGGGGGGTGCGCTGCCGCCGGCGCCGAGAAGGCCGACCCCGCCAACGGCGTCGCGCCGGCCGGGCCTGTCGATCGCGGGAGTCGTCGCCGCGGCCATCGCGGCCATGGACGAAGCGGGCCTCGAGAAGCTCTCCATGCGGCAGGTGGCCGAGCGTCTCGGGACCGGCGTCGCCTCCCTCTACGGCTACGTGTCCAGCAAGGAGGAACTGCTGGAACTGGTCTTCGACGAGCTCGTCGGCCGGGTCCCGCTGCCCGAACCCGACCCCGGGCGGTGGCGCCAGCAGGTCTTCGGCATGCTGGACGGGCTCCGCCGCCAGCTCGCCGCCCACCGCGACGCCGCGCTGGCCGGGATAGGCCGCGTGCCCACCTCAGCCAATACCCTGCGGGCCGCCGAGGTGCTCGTGACCACGCTGCGCGCTGGCCGGATCAGTGACCGCAACATCGCGCTCGGCTTCGACCAGCTCGTCCTGTACGTCTGCGCCTACGCCTACGAGGAAAGCGTCTTCGCTCACTCAGACATGGACTCCGACGCGGTCGCCGAGTACTACCGCCAGGTCCACACTTTTTTCCGCGCTCTCCCGCCAGCCGAGTTCCCGACGCTGGCCTCCCTCGCCGATGCCATGACCGGCCCCGACGCAGACGAGCGGTTCGCGTTCGGCCTCGACGCCATCCTCAAGGGGCTCGAGTCCTAGGCGCGAGCCGAAGCTACGGTCGCAGCAGTGCCCGGAGAACGCGATTGGCTCGCTTCCGGCGCGCCTGGTGGAGTGGTTTGATCCTCTGCGATTGGTTCTGATTCCGATCGCCGTCATAACAGCGAAGGGCGGTGCCCGGATGGACGGCGACACCAGATTTTTTCGCGTACCGGTCCAGCCTGGCGCAGCCTGATCGTCGTAGTCACGAGGGCCGCAGACCGGCCCCATAGCCGAGGAGGAACGGATGAGCCTGCCCGATGTAGTGACGCCAGACGAGTGGCTCGCTGCACGCAAGGAGCTGCTGGCCAGGGAGAAGGACTTCACCCGGCAGCGCGATGCGCTGAACGCCGCGCGCCGCCGGCTGCCGATGACGATGGTGGAGAAGGACTACCAGTTCACCGGACCGGACGGCGAGGTCAGCCTGGCCGGCCTGTTCGACGGCTGCGGCCAGCTGATCATCCAGCACGTAATGTTCGGCCCGGACTGGAACACGATCTGCCCCGGCTGCAACGCCGCGCTGAACGCGCTGAACGCGGGGATCCTCGCCCAGCTGCGCACCAGGGACACCGCGTACGCGGCGGTATCCCGCACGCCCGCGGCCAAGATCGCCGCGCTCAAGGCGGCCAGGGACTGGCCGGTCGCCTGGTACTCCTCTCTCGGCAGTGACTTCAATTACGACTTCCAGGTGACGATCGACCCGTCGGTCACGCCGCCGGCCTACAACTACGAGCCGGCCGACGTGAGCGAGTCCACCGAGGTCGGCGGGCACAGCTGCTTCCTGACCGACGGCGACAAGATCTTCCACACCTACTCGACCTACGCCCGCGGATCCGACTCGACCATCACCGCTTACGCGCTGCTCGACCTCACAGCGCTCGGCCGGCACGAGGAGTGGGAGGAGCCCAAGGGCCGGGTGGCCAAGCCGCATCCGGCCGATCCGACGTTCACGTCCTGAGCCGGGCGAAGCGCGGCCGACCGCTGTAGCTGTGACCCAGCAGGCAGACTGCAGCACAACCGCTCAGCGGTGGTTATGCCTTGGTCAGTCCCGGTAGCTACCCGCTCTGAACTGCTTCGACCGAGACCTACCCCAGCCCGGCTTCGTCGTCCCGGACTCACCACTGGTGACCTACCGGCCGCCCGGCGAAGACGAGCCCGACGACCCCGAGGGCGTGCTCGATGCCAGCGTCGCCGCGAAGTTCTACGCCGACATCCAGCGAAACCTCGACGGTCAGATCCTGGTCATGGAGAACATGGACCCGCCCGACGGGCTCGACGCAGAATCAGCGGACGTGCCGTTTACCAAGGCTGCGGACCGCGGACGCTATGGTTACTTTCCCGCCGGACCCCAGAAGCCAGGCAGACAGTAGCGGCCCCATATGCGCCCACGCCCCGCGGCGAGCCCTCTTGTCCTGGCAGCCCGCGTAAATGGCGAGGACCGTCTCCGGAGCGTGGCGGTACAGGGCAGGGTTTCATTCGCGGCGAGCGCATGCTCGCCATGTTGGCAATGGCTGATCCTCAGGCCGAGGTGTCCACAGGCTGCTCTGGCGCAGCCGCACCGTCAGGCGCCGCCTGACTCATCTTTGCTGCCTGCTGCAGGTAACGCAGGAGAGGCGATGCCGCATAGCCGGCCTGCCACCTGCCCCGCCAGACCTCGGTGAAGCATGCGGCGTCCCGCAACACCTGGCGGACCTTGTCCTCGCCCTGGGCGACACCGATCCAGGGCAGATCTGCTGCCAGTTCCGCGGCGGAGCGGTCGCTCCTGGCACTGCGGCCCAGGGTATGCAGGCACGCGCGGCCCAGGACCGCGCCGGGCGGGTTACTGGCGGCCAGGGACTTCCAGTCCGTCGGCGGCGGGGCTGCCAGTTCGAATCGCTGCCGGACTTCGTCGTAGACGGTCGCCGCGCCCGCCGCGCTCATCAGGACCCCACGACCGACGGCGGCTACCCGCTGCCGGGTCCGGTCAGGTGCCCGGGCGTACCAGATACCCAGAGCGAGCCCGGCCGCGACCAGAAGCCAGGGGCTGGTCGCATCGGCGAGGCGCCGGGCGCCGCTGATCAGACCCTGCCCTGCGACGGTGACGAGGTTGACGGTGAGGGTGAACAGCTTGGCCAGCTCCCCCGCGTCGCCGCCAGCCTTGAGGATGCTGACCCATTCGCTGTGCTCGGATAGATCGGCGTCGCCGTACACCGCACGCAGCGCCTTGCGGTCACCGGACAGGAAGAACGCCTGCAGCAGCGAATCTTCAGGACCTCTGCCCTGATCTGCGCGATCATGCCGCCTCCGCGGTGAGTTCGAGGAAGATGTCTTCCAGCACGCCTGAATCGGTGACTAGCTCGTGAACCGGGACGCCGGCGGCGAAGGCGATCTCGCCGATCCGCTCGCTCGATGCTTGCAGACAAGTCACGTCGCGATCGCGCCGACTGCCTGACGATGCGGCAGGCGGTTGACTCTCACCTTGGGCGCTGCCGTGCTGCGCGCGCTCAGCCAGGCCGGCACGGGCAGGCCCGTCCCGCAACGTCGCGTTGTCGAGCCGACCGTGCAGCATCGATGCCAGGTGAGCATGCCGGGCGCATCCGTGCGAGAGGTGGCCCAGACCACCCGCGGGCCGTGCGCTGCCGGGTTGCGGAAGTCGACCCTCGCGGACCGCCTCGCCGAGGACCAGCACTGGCCCGTCATCAAGCTGCGCGCTGAGACCTGGCCGGCGACCCGGCGGGCGAGGCGACGGCGAGGGCCAAGGGCCAGCCGCCGGGCCGGTATGCCCGGAAAGGGCCACCGGTCCTGAGTGAGCAAAGCGAGTCCCTGGATCGGCGTAGGGTGCCTGGCTTCAGCGCGCCTGAATGTCGCCCGAGGTCCCTGGCCCGGAGCGCACGACCGGTTGAATCGGGTGCGTTAGCCGTTTGCGGTCGTCAGGCCGGACGGCCTCGCCAGACTTCTGGCGCCTCGTCTGGCAATTGTCCTTCGATACTCGCTGATATGACGCGCAGCCGCTCTGCAATATCAGCCCGTTCATCCGCCCGGTACAGCGGGTGATGAAGCATACAGAACTGCGTATCCGTCAGCAGGTGCTGCTCCAGGCCCGTGCTGCGGCGGCCGTTTGCATCGCGCAGCCCATCCGGGTCGTCGGGGTCGATCAGAGCAGCCAGGTGCAGCAGGATCCCGGCGGCGACGGACGCATCCGCGGCGTCTAGCTCAAGCCTCACAGACAGCGAGGGACTGTGATCCACGACAAGAAGCGTAGCGGCCTTGAACTGCCGCTTCTGCACCTGCCGACCGCTGCGAGCCTCTACGAGGCGCTGGCTGGAAGCTTGCTGAGGGAATCCTCGGTGAGGAAAGCGGGCCGGCAAGCAAGGCATCCGGCATCCATTGAGCTCGGCGGTTCAAGATCCGCCCACAGCTTCGTGTGGCCCGTGCAGTTCTGGAGAGCGGAACGATGATCTCCTCGCGGGTGCAGAGCGGATCCAGGCGCCGCCGCGGTCCGACGATCTTGCTGCCGCTGCCCACCTAGGTTCGGACGCAACGTGGCGCCAGCGAGAGCACTAGATGCTGCGGTGCCGGGCTGAGAGCCAAGGATGCTGGTGGCGGGCGGAGCCGAGCGGGTCAGCATCACCCCGCGATCTGAGATACGAAGCTCTGCGCGGCGTGATGTGGGCAGCCTCGAAGAGGGTTCCGGTGTTTGCGCCACGGGCCTTCGGGCTTTCGCCGCAGGTCGTGAGCTAGCCAGTTGTCGAGGCCGGCCCGGCCGGTGGCCTGCTTGATGAGTTCGGATGCGCCGATGACCGCCGCTGCGGATGTCGCCAGGGGCAGGATGGGTGTCTGGCCGGGAACGTCTGCCTGGAGCGTTGTCGAGCCGCACTCGATCAGGCGCGGAGTGTCGGTGAACGGTACTCCGAGCAGCTCGCTGAAGGCTGCGGCGGGTTTGCCCTGGGTTCGGCTGAGTGTTTCGAGCATCTGGAAATCGACGACCTTGTCGGCTGCAGTCCAGTCCCTGACCATGTCGAGCGAGACGCCCCAGCGCAGCGCTCGCTGCTTGATGGCGAGGTCAGGGTCGTAGGGGTGCTTGCAGAACAGGCACCAGCCGCCCGGGGTCACCCGTAGGGCGGCGTACAGCAGGTCGTCGACGGCAAGGTCGATGATGGTGGCGCCGGCTGCCGCCCGGCGCTGGATAGCCCATCGCGCCTCGATGGTGTCGACCGCGGAAATCATGGTGTCCCACGGGTGGGAGTCGAGTTGTTCCCACGGCCGTGCATGAAGTTCGAGTGCCAGCGACGGAGCGAACCGGGCCAGGTGCTCGACCAGCGTGGATAGCTTGTGGCGTGGCAGGCGGACGTCGGCGGCGGTGGTGGCCAGGTAGCGGTTCAGGTTCGACAGCTTGTGGATTCCGGGCTCGATCAGCGCCACGCTGCCGCCCAGGCGCGGATGCATGGCAGTGATGTAGGCGGTGCCGGAGCCGCCGGCGCCGCATCCGACGATGGCCGGGCTGGCAAGCCAGAGGGCAGGAACATCAGCGCCTAGTGCCGCATCGGCGCCGGTCTGGTAGTTCACGGCAGAGTAGGCGTAGTCGGCGGGGGCCAGCTGGCCATGGGCTCCGCCGCGGTTTGCGGCGACGAGCCGCTTGAATACCTCGACAGCGGCGATCACTGCGGCGAGCGCCGACCCGACCGGGCACGCGCAGCCCCAGTCGGCGTCAGCAGCGAACCCGCCGAACAGGGCCCGCCACGCATCGGCTGCCGCGACGATGCCGGCGGTTCCGAGCCTGCCGCCGATCTGCACGCGCACGTCGGGATCGGGTGCAGGCCCGGGATGCAGCGACGCGAGGAACTCGCTGCCTGCGGAGTTCAGCGCGGCAACCAGCCCGGCCAGGCCGTCAGCCAGGCGCCCGGGGCGCAAGGGCGTGCCGGGCAGTACGTCGGCATCACCGGCGACAAGGTAGATGCCGCTGACGACGCCTTTCATCCGGGCCAGGATGTTGATCAGGAGGGTGACGAGCCGCTGCCCGCCGGGTGTTGCGGCGATCCCAGGCGTGACGTCGATCTGAACTGAGCCATGGGCCAGCGGGAGGGTCAGGCCCTCGCCCGCCAGGGCCGCACGCGTACGGTCTGCTTCAGTTTCCGGGCGAATCTGTCCCAAGGGTCTGGTTTCCTTTGCTGATGTTGCCGGTCGGCGACCTGCGGGTAGATCGTGAACCGGGCGGTGGTCTCAGCTGCGGGCAGCGGCCGGAATTCGCCGTCGCGGTACTCGTGCACGATGCACTGGTCGATCCGCTCGATGCCCGCGGCGAAGCGCGGCACGACGATCGACAGGAAACCGTCGTGAAAGCTGGTGGCCATCTGGTCGTCGCCAGCCGAGTGACGGGCACCGTGACGATGAGCGTGCAGCTGGGCCACGAGCTTCTCGTCCCGCCGCCGCAATTCAGACAGCAGCCACCGGACCTGGTCCGGCGTGGGCTTGACGCAGTCGCCCTGCGGTTCGTGATGCAGCCGGAAGAGCGAGGTCACTACCAGCTCGTCAGAGGCCGGAACACCGCCGAGGTAGACCAGGCCCTCTGATCCGCCGATTCCGCGCGGACCGGGGAGCTGCGCGTACCTGCGTACCTCGTCAAGCGCAGCGCTCCACAGCGGCTCGGGGACCCGGACACTAAAGCCGGCTGGCGGATAGGGGGTGGCGCGAGCTGTCATTCGTCGAACACCCTCTGGAGTTCGAGCAGAAGGGTCAGGAGCGTGCTGTCGCCCATGGGGCGGTCTGCGTGCAGTACCGAGTGGTAGCCCCACGTGCCGCGCAGGCAGATGACGGGAGGGTTATGGCGAGGGTTAATGCCCCGCACCGTGGTACCTGCGGCGGGAGGCCAGTACTCCGGCCCTTCCTCGCTGGCCTGCTGAGGGTTCACGAATGCCTCGCGCCGGCCGGCGACCTGCCAGTCGGGCAGGTATCGCAGCCGCAGCCCGAACACGTGCCCGCCCAGACGCTTCGAGGTAAACGTGAGGTAGAGGTCGAGTATCTCCTGCCCGCCAGGTTCCGCGATCCGCGGAGCCCAGCCGTACTTCGTCACGAAGTACGGCTTGAGCCCCTCGGTCTCCGCGCGGGCGTCTTCTTCCCAGGTCACGGCGGTTAGACGACGACTGGCTTCGGGACGAGCTCAAGGTGGGTGCCGTTGGCCCACCCGAACTCGCGGGCGTAGTCGCCAACCGGCCGGGACAGATCGGTGAGAGCCGTGTCGTGGTACTCAAGCTCAAACTGATCGCGGTTCCGCTCGCCGCCGACCTCGCGCAGCGCCCGGTCGAAGACCACCCTGAGCGGCTGGTCAACGCCGAATTCCTGGTCGACGTCCCCGGCGGTCGTCACGACGACAAGCCGGATCTCCCCGTGCAGGTCAGGCATCTCATCCTCCATCGGTTGGTTTGAAACTTGTCGCGATTCCCGCCAGCTGAGCGATGACCCGGATCGCCCTGGCGTGCCGTGCGGGATCGTTCCTTCCGTGCTGGCTGCGCCGGGCAGGCTTCCGTGGCCGCAGTAGCCCTGTTAGGGTTGCTGTTGGGAAGCCTACTTCAACTTGATGTTGGGTACGCTACTGCAACCTCCTGCGGGAGTCAAACGACGACGGAAAGCTGCGGATGCCAGCCGAGACCAGCCAGCCCGACGAGACGTTCGGCCAGCGAATCCAGCGGCTGCGCCGCGAGCATGGCCTGACCCAGCGGCAGGTCGCCGCGGAGCTGGGAATCGACTTCACCTACTTGTCCAAGCTCGAGAACGACAGAGGCGAGCCGCCCGGCGAGGACACGGTCCGCAGGCTAGCGGCTGTCCTGCAGACCGACGAGGAGATGCTGCTGGCGCTGGCGGGCAAGGTGCCCCCTGAACTCCGGGAGCGCGCCCAGCGTGATGTGGAGTTCGCGCGGCTGCTCCGCCGCCTGCCCAGCATCACCGACG
>Ga0335075_10013633_pt1 | contig 12232 bp, 14 predicted proteins | sample Lox_Sample_24_FD_206723 | JGI IMG/M metagenome (GOLD analysis project Ga0335075, IMG submission 206723) | Soil microbial communities from Loxahatchee National Wildlife Refuge, Florida, United States - Lox_Sample_2.4 | ecosystem: Environmental > Terrestrial > Soil > Wetlands | place: USA... | reverse complement strand
CAACCGCAGCAACTCGCGTATCTTCCGCATCGACAATCTCTCGCCAGGCATCCCGCTCCCTCCCTCACTGGGCAAAGGATCGGGGCTACCCTTGGTTGAAGACTGTCAGCAGCCGCGGCTCACCATGACCCCCGGGCCGTGTTCACGATCACCGGAATCGACGTTCACGATCCACCGGATTGAGTGTTCAGGATCGACCGGAATCGGTGTTCACGATCCACCGGAATCCGCGTTCACGATTCACCGGAACGCGCAATGAAAATCAGCACGCGGCTCTCGGCCTCGAGGCCGAGGTCAGCGGCTGTCGTGGAATCAGCCGAGACGGCGATCAGGCCGGCGAGGCCCGCGGCACCCGAGGGCGTGGTCGACGGACCAGCTTCGTCGCGCAGCAGGTGCGGTGCTGCGATCAGCGTTGCCTCGGGGACAGTAACGACCCGGACGTCGTGCCGAAGCAGCACTGCCAAGGCCGGCCTGCTGGCCTTGCCGCATGAGAGCATCTCGGCGGCCGTCTTAAGCTCACCAGTTACCCGCACGGGCCGACCGGCGGCGAGTGCCGCGGCGACACAGGGCGCCTCAGCGGGCTCCACCACAGCGATCCTGGCTGGCGGCGCCATCCAGGTGTGCAGGCCGGCGGCGACGGCGGCGGCGAGGCCCCCTACCCCGGCCTGCACGAAAAGATGTGTCGGCCGCTGGTGAGCAGCCGCCTCGACCTGCTGTCGGATCTCGGCAGCTATGAGGCCGTAGCCCGCCATCACATCGGCGACGACCGGATCGGCGGGATCGTCCGTCGTGTCAGCCACCAGGATACCGGCGCCTCGTCGGGCCGCCTCGGCCGCGGCGTCGACGGCATTGTCGTAGGTGCCCTGTGCCCAAATTATCTCGGCGCCTTGGGACGCGATCCGCCGGGCGCGTGCCGCCGGCACGGTGCTGTGCAGGAAGATGCGGGCCGGCGCCCCTGCAAAGCGCGCCGCGGTCGCGACGGCGAGGCCGTGATTACCGTCGCTAGCGCAGATCAGGGCCGGCAGGTTACCCAGGCGGTCCGCGAGCAACTCGGCGATTTCCCTGCCGGTCGCGCGTGCGAGCGCCCGCAGGCCGGCGTACGTGCCACCCAGGGACTTGAAGCTGCCCAGCATGCGTTGCCCCTCGTTCTTGGCCAGGACCTGCCGGAGGCCCAGCCGCGCGCCGATCCGTCGGAGACTGAGCAAGGGGGTGGGCGCATAAGCCGGCGAGAGACGCAGGAGTTCCGCGGCAATGACGTCCGCGCTCTGCTGCGGGCGAGGATCAGTGTGCATAGTGGCATTTTGCCCCGCCCGGCGGCTCAATGGTGTCGATTTCGCGCTACGGAGCGGTGCGCAAATGGCGATTGTGTGCCAGCGGGACGAACTGCCCTCAAGGTTCAGCAGTGGGTGGCGGGATCGCCCCTCAACCAGTTTCGCACTTTGTTCGGAACGGCTGGAACTAACAGCAACGGTGCGCAGTCGGCATTCCTCAGGGTGCGGGTGGCCCCTACGTCACGTTCCGGCCCCCCTCCTCCCCTCCCCTCCCCTGCCCTCCCCTCGCCTCCGGAAGCCCGGGTTAGCGCGCGCCGGCGAGCTTTTCGATTTCGTCGAGCTTCAGCTCGCCCTTCGCACCCCACCCTTTCACTCCCTCAGGCACCTCAGGGCGGAAGTGCTCGTAGAGCTGGAATGCCACGCGGTTCAGCTCGTCTGTCGGCAGCGAGGTCGCCAGGTGCTCCATCGCGGCACGAGCCTCGGCCAAGCGATCCCCGAACGCGCGCGCGACATAGGCCGCGACGCTCTTCGCCGATGAGGGCTTTCCGTCGTCCTCGGCACGCAGCGTGCCATCCGGCGCAGGCAGGACCGGGATCTCCCGGCCGAGCAGGTGGACCGTCTGCCGCCGCTCTCGCAGCTCCCGTGCCCTCTCGCGGCGCTCCGCCGCGTCCTCCGTCTCTTCGACGATCCCGAGGCGCCTGGCTTTGGCCCGCGCGCTCGAGCCCGCCACGAACCGGCCAAGGGTGAGGGCGGTCTCGGGCGAGTAGCCGAGCCGCTCGGCCACCACAGCGGCCCACAAGGTCAGGACTGGGGCACGGTTGATCCGGATCGTGGTCGGCATGGCGTGCTATTCCTATCCGAAACGTACGCGACGCGGCTGATGGCTCTCATCGCCAATCCGGCGCTGGCCAGCGTGGCCGCTAATCGCGCGCTGCATGCTCGTGTTCCGCGTCAATGCCGAGCTCGCGACGGATGTGAGCGAATTTCTGGGGATCGGCGAGACGCTTATCACCCATGAACCAGCGCAGCGCGACAAGGCCCTTTCGGGTGAAAAAAAGCCGCGGGGGATAGAGAGTCGCATCGACACGCATCAGCCGTCGTTCGAGCAAGCTCTTCGCAGCAGGAGGCACCTTGGGTTGGCCTGTCCGGAGGCCGGTTCGCCAAGTCTTGAGCTGAAAGCCCTCTGCGACGGTCGGTAATGCACCGAGTAGCTCATCGAGTTCTTGGCGAATGTAGGCGCGCTCGGCACGGGAAAGCGCAGGACTGGTAGGGTCGGCTTTTCTCATGATCTCCACATAGCGTCCTAGACAGATTTCGCCCCATCTCGTGCAGGGTTGGTCTCGGTGAAATCGCGATAATCCTCGGCTCGAGTGATTCAGGCCGGTTCTCATGGCGCGCGCGCCTCAGGACCAATGCGCAACCGTACGAGCCCGGCTGGTCCGATACCAACCAGCGCGCACCCGTGCCCTTGACGCATCGAAAGACACGTTGGCTGAGACGGGCACAGGTGCTTTGGGGGAACAAACGCGGATTGCCCGCCTGGGAGTGGTCAACCTAATGCACTGGTGAGGACAGACCTTGTCCCGCGCAGGGTGCGTGCGGAGGTGCGCGAGCGGGAGCGACCTACCAGAGCCGTACTGGCGGCCGTGCCACCGGGGTAGTGTCATCGTCGTTGTCTCCGTGGGAACTGCCTCCCTATCCCCCAACTTGCCAAACAGCTCGCGACTCGTTGGCTCTGTGGGATTTCTGGACCGTCGCCGACCGCTGATAGATTGACCCGGCGGGCTCAAACGCCCCGATCCGTGAAACCGGCCAAAGCCTGGGTTGAGCGATGGATTGGTCGAGAAATCCCACACCGCCCGAACCCAGGCGCCGCGACGGGGATTTCTCGACCATGCTTGAGCCCACGTGGGCTCCTCCCCGTACGCTTTGACGAGCTGCCCTCGGGGCAAAGGGCTTGGAAAGGCAAGCCGCGGCTTTGTTATCCCCAACCGCAAGGCCGCAAAGGTTGCCCCTCGGTCAAATTGAGGTACTTCGCGTAGGATGCTGACCTCAGGTACCCGAGCTTTCGGTGGTCGAGAAATCCCACGCCAACATTCCTCTGGGCCTTGCGGGTCAGGAATTCCCACACGACCACGCCGGGCGGATATCCATCCTAGTGGCTCTCCTAAGTAACTAGCTTAGGAACGGGCGGCTTCGCCGGGTAAACTGTAACATTTTGCTCTCCAATATCAATTCGGCAACCCGGGTAGGCTGCGGTAGCAGCGTGCAAAGCGTCAGTGAAAAGTGGCTTAAAGTGCTTGAGCTGCCTTCCCGTTGTGTTGAACTGACTGTTCAAAGATAGCCAGGAGATTCCAACTGGGTCTCGAAGTTGGTGGCAGCGCCAAGCGAGCCAAATATATACGTCAAGCGCAAGCGATCTATGCGCGAGCTGCTTGATTGCAGCTTCTTGGAGAGGAACGGGATGGTCCTTCAGGGCCTTCCAAAAGACTTCGTCGAGTACAACTCTGTCATCCCACGGAGTGCTTTCATGCCCAGTCGGACTGTTGAAGCGAAGTCCGGCAACCACGATACCACCCCGCGCCCATCGCTTTGCGTCCTCGCCCTCCCAGAAGAACTTTAGGGAGCATGCTGAAATTCTAACGGCCTGTTCTCTCAATGCTCTTGTGGTCTCGCCCCCGACGGAAACACCCATACGCTCCATCCAGCTACGCATGGACCTTCCCAGTTCTATTTCCCGGCTGCCCGTGCGGATGGCCTGCGTTTGGAGATAGAGAAGGATCATGCGTGCCCGGGAGCCGTAGGGAACGCCGTATTTCACCACATTGTCGCCATCGCGCATGGTGCCAGGTTCGACGAGCAGTGTGACGCGGTGTCCTCTCCGCTGCCAAACTTGATCGTCTGGGAGCTTCTTGTGCGGAAGACTTGTGAGGCAGAACCCTGTGTATGAGATCCCGATCTGCTGACGTTCGTCCGCCAGCACTTCGGCCGCTATGTCCACAAGGGCTCGATGCCGCGGGTCGAGCATCTCGCGAGCCTGATCGCGGCCGTAGTCAAGGACCAATTGGGCAACGTTTTGACTTGGCCCGAATGCCATGGGGGTAACCTTTCGAGACCGAGAGTAATCGACCGGGCGGAGTCGGTGTCAACTGTGGGATTTTTTGACGAAGCTACTTGAAGGTAGTTGATCTTCTTAGTTGGTACCGTCGATTTTTCCCACGGGGCGACTCGGATTTTGGTCGAAAAATCCCTTAGATCGGTCAGCTTTTCCCACGCACGGTCGCCCATGCCTGTGGACGCCGGCAGTTCGGGGGAAGCTCGGCCGAGAAATCCCACGAGGCTCACGCGGTCAGGTCGGGTGCAAGTGGCTCGACAAACCTCCCTTCGAGGTCCGTCACACTGACCCCCTGCCCTTCCCGGCGCGACAGCTCTGCCCGTGGGACGCGGACAAATCTGCTCTCGCTCGGGCCAGCTTTGGTAGATCCTCAGATTGGCAAGCTCCATCCCTCATGAGGTAATGAGGCAATGTTATCCCCGGTCCGGGATCCGAAGCTGATGGCCGTGAGTAGAGAGCCAGTCATTCAGGGCGGCCTTCACCAATTGGCTGAGCGTCATCCTGCGCCGTTTTGCAATGATACTCAGTTCGATGTGCGTTTCCTCTGGAATCGCGACTTGGACCAGCGACTTCCCTCGCCGCCAGGCATTGTGATCGCCCGGAGGGATTGGGGTTCCGGTCTGAGGCTGCGACCGATCAGGCGGGACGTTCGTCGCCATATCTACCGACGAGCCGGCACGGCGCCTTGCCAAGCGCTCCGCAAGTCCATCCTGATGAGTCAGGGCCTCACTCTCGATATCGAGGTCGGCCAAGGCGGTGGGTTTGCGTGTCATTGCCCCCCTCAGACAGCAATGCCGAGTGGCTTTGGACCAGCAAGGGCGATTTCCTTGCACAGCCATGCCCAAACGGCGCGGATCTCACGCGACGCTGATTGGTACGGTTGGTACTCCGTTACCCCTTGCCCTTGCTCGATCGCGACTCGGTAATCGGCTCGGTGGGTGTAGACGACCGGCGCCACCCTCCCCCCTGCCCTTTCGATGGCGGCAGTCGCATCGCTCCTTCGCCGAGCCGCGCCAGCTGACCAGTCTATCAGAAGGACGTAGTGTGGTTTTTGGTCGGCGCGCAGTCGCGCAAGCGTCGGCCCGAGGGTCGAGAGCTCGAGATCGGTCGGGTGACACGGGATTAGGACAAGATCTGCAGTCGCGATAGCCGACGAGATCGCATTGTTATCCCGGCCAGCTGTGTCCAGTAGGACGAGCTGAGCTCCCGCTTCCTTGAGCTCTGCCAAGCGGTCCTCGACTTGGATTGGGACGCACACCTCCGCAAACGGTCGCGGCGCGAGCCCGGCCTTCTTGCGGACACGCGCCCAACGTCCAACCGACGCCTGGGGATCGAGGTCAAGGATGGCGGCCTCGATTCCAGCATCCGCCGCCGCGCAAGCCAGGTTGATCGCTGCGGTCGATTTGCCCATTCCTCCCTTGTCCGACGCGAGTGCGACAACCTTCATTTCCTCAGTTCCTCATGATTCCATCCCCTCAAGAGCTATATTCCTCCTGTCCTCATGCGGCAATGATCTCTTGAGGAATGGCGTCTAACTTCGTTGGCGCCCGCGCCGCGAGACGAGCCTGGCCGTCGTTTGCGGTAAGGTGTCCCGGCTCGCGAATAAGACCCGCAAATCAATCTGTTACGCCTCGTGGCACCGCGCCCTTTTGCATGGCCAGGTAAGCAAGTGAGTAGCAGAGGCTATGAGCTCATGCTACTAGGAGACAATGAGCTCTAAGGATCATATCCTCAGGAGCATAAGCCCTCAATTTATCATGAGCGCGGTACCTCATAGGAATATGAGGAAATGAGTTCCGCCCCGCTGGAGGTCATCTGCAGGCGCGTCTGCCCGCAGCCTGGTTTGCAAAGTCCGGGAATTGATCCTCCAACCCTCATCTTCTCTTCTCCTCATGAGGGCACGGCTACCTTTGGCGCGGGTGATGCGCTCGCCCGCCATGGCGAGCCGGGGATCGCGCAGCTCGAGCGCCAGGCCGGCCAGGCGGTGGGCGGCCCGGATCGCCGCCAGGGCGAGCGGAGCGAGCTCATCGACAGCCCGTCGCGACCCGCGGCCCCCGGGTCAGCGGGGCAGGCGATGTACGTGGCGACGGTGTCGGGGTTGCCGTCCAGTGGCTCGTGTCCGAGCGAACAGCACCGGGCCTCGTAGGCGCGCCAGGCGGAACAGTAGGCGCGACGGGTACCGACGCCGTGGACGCGGTTGGCGTAGACGGAGGCGCGCGCCGGCGGACCCGACCAGGAGCAAGGTGAGGTCACGCAGGCCGCGCAGGTCCTCGGGGATTGGTTGGAGGATCTCGTGCAGGAGGGCGACGGTGGCGGCCAGCTTCTTTGCCGCGGTTTCGCCGCCATCGGTGGCGTCGCGGCAAATGCCGGCCATAGTCTTCGCGACCGGCGCCTCGGCAGTCGGCACCGGGCAGCCGGCGAGGAGGGCGACGACGTTCGACCCGTGGGCGGCGAGGCAGGGCAGGGGAGGGAGGGGACGCGCGGGGCCGGCCGTGCCGGCTGCCAGGGCCGATCGGGATCCAGGGGACTTCCCGCGTGCCCCTCGGGCCGGCTCATCGCGATGTCCGGCGCTGAAGCGGGCTCAGTGCCGCCGGAATGCGAGGGTATTCAAGGCCTTCGGTCAGGCAATCCCCTGGTCGCGCCGCGAACAAATGCTCGCTCGTGGCGCCCTCTACTCTTCAAAACCCCCATTTTGAAGAGGTCCCCCCAGCAAAGACCCAGTTGCCACAATCGGAGCCACTCGGGCAGACTCGCGCCCGGCAGCGCGGAGGCGGCGGCGTGATGGCGGGACCAGCGAGGCAGGGCAGGGGAGGGGGGCAAACCCTGCACGAATTCAACGCGCTGGCCTGGCAGGGACCGGCCGCCGTCAGGCCGCTCACCGAACTTGCAGACCCAGCCGTGCCCGTCAGTCGAGCAGTTCCGCCAGTACCCGTGGCAGATCCCGTTTCATGTGCACGATCCGCACGATCCGCGGCGGGTCGGTCGCGTCGGTGTAAGCCAGCAGATAGTGATAACGGGGGATCAACCAGAACCGGTAGCGCGGGCTGGCCAAACGCGGACGATGAACGCCGATCGCCGGGTTGGCGCCAATCCGGCGGGCTGCTGCGTCGACGGCGTCGTTCAAACCTCGGCGCGCCGCGGTGTTGTCAAGCCCGCGAACCGCTGCGCGCAGCTCTGCCTGCGCCCGCGGCGTCAGAATCGCGGGGCGCGTCACACGCGGGCGCGGTCCATCTCTTCGATGAGCTCGCTGATCTCCCGGTGGACCTCGTCGATCGTCAGGAAGCCGTCCCGCTCGCCTTCCGCCTCCGCCGCCTCCAGCGAGGCATTGAACTCGGCCCGTGCCGTTTCCGCCCGCTGCAGGAGGTTCAGCCCCGCCGTCACCACGTCGGCGACGTCCCGATAGCGCCCCGAGGCAACGGCCTCGGCGGCAAAACGCTCCAGTTCGGGGGGCAGGATCACGGTATCCATGACGTGATCATAGGCGCAGACGGCTCGGACTTAAAGCTTCCGCGCGGTCGGGCCGCTGCAGCCGCCGATGACGTGACTTGGGGCGGAATGCGAGCCCGGTATGGCTGACGATCTTGAGATCCTCCCCCCGTCTGTCCCGGCACGGGTCGACGCGGGCGCTGCCCGAGCCCTGGTCGGGCGGCTGGTCCGCAGCGGCGCCGCGCCCGAGAGCCTGCTCACGCTGATCGTGGGGCCGCTGGCCGATGCGGTTGCCACGGCGGCGGACTATGCCGGCAAGGCGATCGCCCCGGGCACGGTCGCGACCTACAAGGCCGACTGGGCGGATTTTTCGCAGTGGGCGCGGGAGCACGGGGTCGATCCCACCGCGCTGCCGGTGCATCCGGTGGTGGTCGCGGCGTGGCTGGCGACGCTCGCCCCGGCGATGGGCCGCAGCGCGCTGCGCCGGCGGGTCGCGGCGATCGCCTGGCACCACCGCAGCCTAGGCCACCCCTGGCCGTCGGGCCACGCCGCGATCCGCCAGACGCTCGCGGGCATCGCCCGGGCCCATCCCCGCCCGGTGCGGCCGGCGGCGGCGCTGACCTCCACGGAGGTCAAGCGGCTGATCGAAGTTTGCCCGCGCGACCTCGCCGGCTTGCGCGACCGGGCGCTGTTCCTGGTCGGCCTCGCCGGCGCCTTCCGCCGCTCGGAGCTCGTCGGGATCGATGTCCAACACCTGCGGTTCGATGCGGGCAGCGTCACAGTGCATCTGCCGCGCTCGAAGACCGACCAGGCGGGGGAGGGGGCAGATGTCGCGCTGCCGCGGATGCGCGGCGAGGAGACCTGTCCGGTGCGCGCGCTCGAGGACTGGCTGCGGCGGGGAAAAATCCGCCGCGGGCCGGTGTTCCGGCGCATCACCGCCGCCGGCACGATCGAAGGCCGGCTGACCGGCGACGGGTTCTACAAGATCCTGCGCGCCCGCGCCGCGGCGGCGAAGCTCACCGTCGCCGACACCGAACGGCTCTCGCCGCACGGGCTGCGGGCGGGGCTGATCACCGAGGCCTCGCTGAACGGGGCGCTGGACGAGCAGATCATGCCGCACTCGCGGCACAAGGATCTCGGGACCATGCGCGGCTACCGGCGGCGGGCCCGCATCGTCGTCGACAATCCCGCCGGGCTCCTGGACCTGTGAGCGGCGAGGACACAACGGGCTCTGCCCGGACCCGCCAAGGGCCGGCGGGCCCTTGGATCCCGGACCTGCCCTTGGCGCTCGCCCACACCGACTGGCTGCGCAACCGCCTCACGGTGAGCGGCCCGGCCGGCGAGGTCGCGCGGTTCCGCGCAGCGGCGCGGGGAACCAACACCGTTCCCTGGCATCTCGACCTCGAGCACGAGGAAAGCCGGTTGCTCGCGCCGATGGCGATGCTCGGGCCCGAGGCCCGGGCGCTGGCGCGCGAATTGGGCGAGGTGATCGCCGCCCGCCACGACCGGGTGCTCGCGCGCTGGGCCGAGCCCGGCGCGTGCCCACTTGATCTCCACCGGCTGATCCCGGTCCCCGACGACATCCTCCGGCTCGGCGCAGACGCGCTGGCAGCCCGGCAGTGGCTGTGGGGAAACTGGGGTACGACGGAGCTGCTGCGCCAGGTGCGGCTGCGCGACGATCAGACCGACCGGCGCCTTCGCCGGGCTGGGCGGGTCGTCTACGAGTTTTTCTCGGCCGACTGGACGCCCTGGCAGGCCATCCGCCGCCTGCGGCAAGAGTGGCCGACGCTCATCTTCGATATTCGGCCCTGTTACGACGCGACAGGCAGCACGGGCGATGCCTGACGATCGGGCCACCGCGGACGAGCCTCTGTCCGCCGGGCCCCCGACCGGCGATCCCCTGTGGGACGACTGGGACACACCGCTCCGCATCCCCGCGATGCCGGTGTTGCATCTCGACGGCTTCGACGGGCCGATGGATCTCCTGCTCGACCTTGCCGAACGCCAGCGCATCGATCTCGGCAGGATCTCGGTGGCGGCCCTGGTCGACCAGTTCGTTGCCGAATCCGTTCGGGTGGCCCCCTACGTCCCCATCGAGCGCCGCGCCGAATGGCTGGTGCTGGCGACGCGGCTTGTGCTGCTGCGCTCGCGGCTGCTGTTTCCGGCGAGCCCGGCGGCGGAGGCGGATGCCGAGCGCGAGGCCGAACAGGAAGTCGCGCGGCTCAGGGAGCTGAGCTTCATTCGCGCCGCGGCGGCGTGGCTGGTGGAGCGGCCGCAGCTCGGCCACGACGTGTTCGCGCCGCCGCCGCTGGGACCCGACCCGCGCGCCGTGTCGTACATGGCGCTGATGGAGGCGTGCTTGACGGTGCTGCGCGGCCGCGAGGAGCTCGCCGCGGCTGCCCCGGTCTACCGGCCGCCGCTGGCGGTCGTCTTCCGCGTCGAGGACGTCATAGGGCGCATGCGCTCTCTGATCGCCGGGATGACCGAGGGCCGGCCGCTGGCGGCGTTCCTGCCGCGATTGGACGATGAGGCGATCGGCGATCCGGTGGTCGCGCGGTCGGCGGTGGCCTCGACCCTCGTCACCGCGCTGGAACTGTGCCGGGAGGCGGTCGTCGGTCTCGAACAGGCGGAGGCCTTCGGCGCGATCTTTGTCGCGCCGCGAGTGGCCGATGCCGCCGCGGCCGATGCGGGGCCGAGGTAAGGTGCACCACTATCCGCTCACTCCAGCCGCTCGAGCACAGTGAAGAGGCTCGGCGCGCAATAGCGCTCGGCGGCGCTGCGTTCGCCGGCTGGGCGGTGATCCTCGCGCAACTCGAAAAGCGCCAGCTGCTCGATGCGGCGCTGAAGCTGCGCACGGCGCAACGCCACGAGGTCGCGCCAGAGATAGCGCCGTCCGTCGATCTCGATATAGAGGGGCCGGGACATGGCTCTTATCCGGGGCACGGCAGGGGCCGCCTACGCGGCGGCCCGCTCCTCAAGGATCGCCTGCGGCTGCAGGCCGTGGAGATAGTCGGCGGCGCGCTGCGCGTGACCGGCAGCGGTGAAGATGAAGCGCCTCTCGTTCTTCAGCACGGTCAACCAACTCGCAATGTAGGCGGAATGGTCTTCCCGCACGTCGGGCGTAATGCCGAGATCGGCGCAAAGGAAGGCAGAACCAAGCTCCGCGACGAGCTCCTCGCGGGCATAGCCTTCGTCCCCGCAGCAAGTGCGGCCGAAATCGCGCGCAAGGCGCTTCTCGTGTTTCGTCCAGTGGCAACATTCATGCGCAAGCGTGGCGGCGTGGCTCTCGGCATCCCTGAAGCTCTCTAAGGGCGGCATCTGCACGTGGTCGGGGCCTTCGGCGTAGTAGGCGCGGGTTCCGCCGTGCCGGATGTCGGCGCCGGTCGCGGCAAAGAACCGGTCGGCTACCTCGATGCGTTGCGCGAAGGGGAGGGCAGGGGCCCCGGGTTTGGCGGTGAAGTGCGCGGGCAGGCTTTCGCACTGCTCGGCATTGAACACGGTGTAGCCTTTCATGAAGGGGATCGAGCGCTCGCTCTCCGCACCATTTTCATCGGTCTCGGTGCAGGTGATGCGGTCGGCATAGACGACGAGCTCGCCATGCTCGCCTTTGCGCACGTTCCCGCCCAGCTGCTGCGCCTGTTTGAATGTCAGCCAGAAGGGGCAGGCATAACCTTTTGCGACGGCGGCCGACCACAGCATCACGACGTTGATGCCCTGATAGGGCACGCCGTTATGGCGCAAGGGCCGGGTGATCTTGCCCGCCATATGCTCGGCATTCCATGGCCGGTGCCACGGGCGCACGCCCTCTTCAAGGTCGGCGATGATCCGGTTGGTGATCCGGCTGTAAACATCGGTGCGAGGTTCTGACATGGTCTTTTCCTTTCAGGCATGAGGTTCAGCGCGTCTGAACCTCTGCCCGTGTGGCGAAGACCGGGGTGTGCAAGCGGAAAGGGGCTTCTCAGGAACCGGAAACGCAATGAAATTGACGGCACGGCAATTTCGTCTGTCGTTTCGGGTGGAAGCCCCTTGCAGCGCGCCGAGGGGCAGCGCCCCTAGAGTGTGTTATGTACTTTCACGAGGTTCGGGTCTAACAGGCTGCTGAAAATCCCGCTGATCTTTCTGACTTTTGCTCCTGGTTTCTGGGGTTCTTGACGTTCCCGGAGCTTTCCCTCGGTTTTGTTGGCTCAAGACCCCCGCCCGGGGCATGTCGGGCGATCTATGGACGGACTCATCGCGTTGCGAGCAGGCGGGGCAGCCGAACAAGATTGTAAGCTGCCGCCCTGAGCGTGAACGTCCAGCCCATGCGCGCGAGCCCGCGGAATGGCGCCCGATCCATGCCGGCTACCTCCTTGATCCAGCCATTGGCTTCTTCGATCCGCTTGCGAATGACCTGGCTGATCCGATAGCCGACATGCCGCGT
>Ga0335075_10013631_pt1 | contig 12233 bp, 15 predicted proteins | sample Lox_Sample_24_FD_206723 | JGI IMG/M metagenome (GOLD analysis project Ga0335075, IMG submission 206723) | Soil microbial communities from Loxahatchee National Wildlife Refuge, Florida, United States - Lox_Sample_2.4 | ecosystem: Environmental > Terrestrial > Soil > Wetlands | place: USA... | reverse complement strand
GTTGCGCGTCGCCTTCCTGCGGGGCCTGCTGGCCCTCGACCTGCTGCGCGGCCGCGGCTTCCCGCAGCTGCGCCGCCATCGGCTCGGGCAGCTGCACGGCCAGCGGCGTGCGCACCGGCAGGGGCGTGTCGCCGCGCCGAACCACGGTGTCCGCCAACGCCGCCCGCGCCTCGGCGTCCAACGCCTCGAAGGTCTCGTGCGGGCCGTTGACGACGCAGCGGATCATCCAGCGGTAGCCGTCGACCCCGATGAACCGCACCACGCCGGAGGCGGTGCCGACCACTTCGCGACCCCACGGGCCGTCCTTGATACTGACCGACGCCGAGTCCTTGCGCAGCGAATCGGCGAGCTCGCTGGCCACCTCACGCCACAGACCGCCCGTCTTGGGCGCCGCGTAGGCCGCGATCGTGAAACGACCGTTGGGGGTGACGACCCACACCGCGCTGGGGACACCGGTCTCGGTCAGCTCGACCTGCAGCTGGCCGGCCTCCGGCATCGGAATGAGCACCGAGCCCAGGTCGAGTCGGGCCAGCTCGGCGACCGAGGGATCGTCGAAGTCGTCGATGTCGAACGGGCCCTCAAGCTCGTCGTAGTCTTCGGCCGCCTCCGCGGCGGACTCCGCCGAGGCGGCCGGTGCCTCGAGGTCGTCCGCTGATTCCGCGTGCTCGCCGGGTGGCCCGGCGGACGTCTGGTGGCCGTCGTCCTTGCCCGAGCGTCTACCGAATGCTGCCATCAGCGCCGGCCTTCCTCATCGCTTCACTCTGCCTCGTCACCGGCGGTCACAAACTCGCGTGTCCCCCGGAGGAACCGTGACCACCATCGCCACGGGATGTTTGGGCCAGCCCGGCGTCGTCGAACGACGAGACCTCGACCAGCTCGACCAACTCGACCCGCTGCACCAGCAACTGGGCGATGCGGTCACCGCGATGTATCACGACCGGCTCGGCCGGGTCGAGATTGATCAGCGCGACCTTGATCTCGCCGCGGTAACCCGCGTCGATGGTGCCTGGACTATTGACGATCGAAAGCCCTACTCGCGCAGCCAGTCCCGACCGCGGGTGGACCAAGCCGACCATTCCCAACGGAATCGCGACGGCGATGCCGGTGCGCACCAGGGCGCGCCGCCCGGGATCCAGCCTGACGTCTTCGGCGCTGTAGAGATCAACCCCGGCGTCGCCCTCGTGGGCGCGGCTGGGCAGCGGGAGTTCGGGGTCGAGGCGGACTAGCGCCAAACTGGTCGACACGGGGCCACAGACTACCCTTGACCGCGTGTCTGGAACGCGCGTCGCGCCGCACAGTGTGCGATATCGCGAACGACTTTGGGTGCCATGGTGGTGGTGGCCACTGGCCTTTGCGCTGGCGGCGCTGATCGCTTTCGAGGTCAACATGGGTGCCGTGGATGCCGTAGCCCTGCCCGCCTGGGTGCCGTTCGCGACGCTGTTCGCGGCGGCGACCGCAACGTTGTTGTGGCTGGGACGGATTGAGATCCAGGTCATCGCCGACTCCGCCCCGGGGGGCGGGGTGGAGCTGCGCGCGGGCCACGCGCACCTGCCGGTCACGGTGATCGCCCGGTCCGCCGAGATACCACGCTCGGCCAAGTCCGCGGCGCTGGGCCGCCAGCTCGACCCGGCCTCCTACGTGCTGCACCGCGCGTGGATCGGGCCAATGATTCTGATAGTCCTCGATGACCCCGAGGACCCCACGCCGTACTGGCTGGTGAGCTGCCGTCATCCACAGCGGGTGCTGTCGGCCCTGACAAGCTAGGGCGCGGCTTTCAGGCCGCGCAGTCGGTACAGATCATCACGCCATTCTTCTCGCTGGCCAGCCGGCTGCGGTGTTGCACCAGGAAGCAACTCGAGCAGGTGAACTCGTCGGCCTGCTTCGGGATGACGCGAACCGACAGCTCCTCGCCGGACAGGTCGGCGCCGGGAAGCTCGAAAGATTCAGCGGATTCGGATTCGTCCACGTCGACCACGGCCGACGCCGCTTCGTTCCGTCGTGCTTTGAGCTCCTCCAGCGAGTCCTCCGAGACGTCATCGGTCTCGGTGCGCCGCGGAGCGTCATAGTCGGTAGGCATCGCCATATCCCCTCACATGCCCTCGGTACCTCAAGCATCGCTTTGTACCAGCGTCGAACGCTTCCTCCAAATGATTCGTGCCCGTATCCCCGCCCCGTTGAGTGTGATTTACGTCACGCCTCCAGTTTGACACTTGTCTACGACCTACAACAGCGCGTTTGGTGGGCGGCTAGAGTGCAGTCGTGGTCGCACAAATCACCGAGGGTACCGCTTTCGACAAGCACGGTAGGCCCTTTCGGCGGCGCAACGCTCGGCCCGCCATCGTCGTCCTGGTGTTCCTCGTGCTGGCGACCGGCGTGGCCTGGACCATTGCGCTGACGCGACCCGCGAAGGTACGCGAAGCCGAAGTGTGCAACCCGCCCGCAACACCGATCGGGTCGGCACCGGCCCAGCTCGGCGAGCAGGTGTCGCGGACCGCGATGGCCGACGTCACGCCCGCCAAACTCAGCGACACCAAGATCCGGGTCCTCAATGCCAGCGGCAGGGGCGGGCAAGCCGCCGACATCGCCGGCGCCATGAAGGACCTCGGCTTCGCTCAGCCGACGGCCGCCAACGACCCGATTTACGCCGGCACCCGGCTGAATTGCCAAGGCCAGATCCGCTTCGGCACCGCCGGGCAAGCCACCGCGGCCGCGGTGTGGCTGGTGGCTCCGTGCACCGAACTGTTCAACGACAACCGCGCCGACGACTCCGTCGACCTTGCCCTCGGCACGGACTTCGGCGCGCTGGCGCACAACGAAGACATCGATGCCGTCCTGGCCGGCCTGCGCCCCGGCTCCAGCGAGCCGTCGGATCCCATGCTGCTGCAAAAGATTCACGCCAGCAGCTGCTGATTTACCCCGGCTCAGTCCAGGATCGGATCCAAACCGTTGAACCGCTCCAGGACGGCCAGCAGCTCGTCGGCGATGCCCGGCGCGGCGGCCAGCACCAACCCGGCCCCGTTGACGTCCGGGGGCGGCACCAACACCCGGGCGCCGGCCTCGGACGCGATCAACGCGCCGGCGGCGCGGTCCCACACCTGCAGTCCGTGCTCGTAGTAGGCGTCCAGCCGGCCCGCCGCGACCATGCACAAATCCAGCGCCGCTGAGCCGATGCGGCGGACGTCGCGGACCGCCGGCAGCATCCGGGCCAACAGCTGGGCCTGCGCGGCGCGCCGCGACACCGCATACCCGAAACCGGTGCCTACCAAGGCCATCGACAAATCCTCGACGGCCGTGCACCGCAACGCATGCCTGCGTCGCCCGTCGGTGACGTGCGCGCCGAGCTCGAGCGCCGCCGAATAAACCCGGCCGGCGACGACGTCGGCGACCGCGCCGGCCACCGACACGCCGTCGATCTGGGCTCCGACCGACACCGCGTAGGCCGGAATGCCGTACACAAAATTCACCGTGCCGTCGATGGGATCGAGCACCCAGGTGACCGCACCGCCGGGCACGGCCTGCAAACTCGCGGGGCCACCACCTTCCTCCCCGAGAATCGGATCGCCCGGCCGAAGCTGCGACAACCGGCCTCGCAAAAGCCGTTCCGTGTCGGTGTCGACCACCGTCACCGGGTCGGTCGGGGTGCTCTTCGACCGCACCGCGCCGGTTCCGGCGGTGCCGGCGTCGAACACCTCCGCGCGGCGCCGCCGGACGAACTCGGCGGCCTCGGCGGCCAGCGTCTCGGCCACCGAGCGCAGCCGCGCGGGCTCGTCGTCAGGTCCCGTCACGGCTCTATCGCATCACAGTCGCCGGGCTCGACCCAATTGCCCGGTTCCTCAACGGGCACAAGCCGCATCGCCGCCAGCTAAGGTGAGCCCGACAGGGCCAAACCTCGCCAACCCGCCGAGGAGATTCGATGATCAGCACCGACTCGACCACGGACACACCCGCCCCCGACACCGTGGCCGACAGGCCACAGCGTCATGGATTCGGCATCGACTTCGGGGGCAGCGGCATCAAGGGCGGCATCGTCGACCTGGACACCGGACTGCTGGTCGGCGACCGGCTCAAGGTGCTGACCCCGCAACCGGCGACGCCGTCGGCGGTCGCCAAGAGCATCGCCGAGGTCGTCGACGGGCTCGGATGGACGGGTCCGCTCGGGGTGACCTATCCCGGCGTCGTGACCCACGGCATCGTCCAGACTGCGGCCAACGTGGACAAGTCCTGGATCGGGACCAACGCGCGCGACATCATTGGCGCCGAGCTGAACGGCCAAGACGTCACGATCCTCAACGATGCGGACGCGGCCGGGCTTGCCGAGGAACACTACGGCGCCGGCAAAGACAGGGGCGGCGTGGTTGTGCTGCTGACGTTCGGCACCGGCATCGGCTCCGCGCTGATTCACAACGGGGTGCTGATACCCAACACCGAGTTCGGGCATCTCGAGGTCGACGGCAAGGAGGCCGAACACCGCGCGGCGTCGTCGGTCAAGGACAAGAACGACTGGACCTACGAAAAGTGGGCCACGCAGGTGACAAGGGTGCTGGTGGTCATCGAGAACTTGATCTGGCCGGACTTGTTCATCGCGGGTGGCGGCATCAGCCGCAAGGCCGACAAATGGATCCCGCTGCTCGAAAACCGCACCCCGGTGGTGGCCGCCGCGTTGCAGAACACCGCGGGCATCGTCGGCGCGGCCATGGCCGCTACCGCCGACGTGACGCACTGAATTTTGCCCGGTGAGCCGGTGCGAGCGCGCACTGTCGTTACAATGGTCCTCGGCGACCGCCCAACTGATAGCGTGCGAGTACTCACGCTGATCTCAACGCCGACATTCGACATAGCAGACACTTTCGGTTAACCATGCCCGAACATCCGGAAGTGAGTCCGACCGAAGGGGTGTAAGTGGCAGCGACCAAGGCCAGCCCGGCAACCGACCAGCCGGTGAAACGCACCGCCACGAAATCTCCCGCGTCTGCGGCGTCTGTAGCCTCGCCCGCGAAGCGACCGGCGGCGAAGGCCGCCAATGGCTCCGCCCCGGCGAAACGGCCCACCAAGACCCCGCCACGGGCCGCCAAGCCCACGCCGGCACCCGCGGCCACGGCGGCAACCGAGACCCCGAAGAAAACCCGCTCCGCGACCAAGGGCGAAGCAAAGGCGCCGTCGGGCCGCGGCACAAAGGCCGCGCCCAAAGACGCCTCGACGGCCCCCCAGGACCCGGACGCCGGCATCGACGCCCTCGACCCGGACGCCGCCGCCGAGGACCTCGACGTCGAACCGGATCTCGAGGTTGAGCCCGGCGAGGACATCGACATCGCCGACCTCAATCTCGACGACCTCGAAGACGGTACGCCGCAGGACATCGAGGACCCCGAACTCGTGGCGGCCGAACCCGAGGACGGTGAGGAGGCTGACGTGGCCGCGGCCGCCGCCACCACCGGCGCGGCTCCCGCCGATGAGGACGAGGAGATCGCCGAGCCCAGCGAAAAGGACAAGGCCTCCGGCGATTTCGTCTGGGACGAAGACGAATCCGAGGCGCTGCGGCAGGCCCGCAAAGATGCCGAACTCACCGCGTCCGCGGACTCGGTTCGCGCTTACCTCAAACAGATCGGCAAGGTGGCGCTGCTCAACGCCGAGGAAGAGGTCGAGCTGGCGAAACGGATCGAAGCCGGCCTCTACGCCACCCAGCTGATGACGGAGCTGGTCGAACGTGGCGACAAACTGCCCGCCGCCCAGCGCCGCGACATGATGTGGATCTGCCGCGACGGCGACCGTGCAAAAAACCATCTGCTGGAAGCCAACCTGCGGCTGGTGGTGTCGCTGGCCAAGCGCTACACGGGCCGCGGCATGGCGTTCCTGGACCTGATCCAGGAAGGCAACCTGGGCCTGATCCGCGCGGTCGAGAAGTTCGACTACACCAAGGGTTACAAGTTCTCCACCTACGCGACGTGGTGGATCCGCCAGGCCATCACCCGCGCCATGGCCGATCAGGCCCGCACCATCCGCATCCCGGTGCACATGGTCGAGGTGATCAACAAGCTGGGCCGCATTCAGCGCGAGTTGCTGCAGGATCTGGGCCGCGAGCCCACACCCGAGGAGCTCGCCAAGGAGATGGACATCACACCCGAGAAGGTGCTAGAGATCCAGCAATACGCCCGCGAACCGATCTCGCTGGACCAGACGATCGGTGACGAGGGCGACAGCCAGCTCGGCGACTTCATCGAAGACAGCGAAGCGGTGGTGGCCGTCGACGCGGTGTCGTTCACGTTGCTGCAAGACCAGCTGCAGTCGGTGCTGGAGACGCTGTCGGAACGCGAGGCCGGCGTAGTACGGCTGCGCTTCGGCCTCACCGACGGCCAGCCTCGCACCCTTGACGAGATCGGCCAGGTTTACGGAGTGACCCGCGAGCGTATCCGCCAGATCGAGTCCAAGACCATGTCGAAGTTGCGCCACCCCAGCCGTTCTCAGGTGTTGCGCGACTACCTCGACTGACCAGCCGACCGAGGCCGACGCCAAAGTTGCGGCCGCGCAAGCCAAGTCATGCGGCGGCCGCGTACTGTGACCCGCATGTCAGCCAACCGCAAACTTGTCTCGTCGGGATCCGACTACGAAACGGCCGCCGGATACTCGCGCGCCGTGCGTGTCGGCCCGCACGTGGCGGTAGCCGGGACGACCGGCAGCGGACCCGTTGGTGATATCGCCGCCCAAACCCGAGACGCATTGCGCCGCATCGAGACCGCGCTCGAGCAGGCGGGTGCGGCACTCACCGACGTGGTCCGAACCCGCATTTACGTGACCGACGTGTCACGCTGGCGCGAGGTCGCAGCGGTGCATGCACAGGTGTTCGGCGCAATACGTCCCGCGAGCACCCTGGTCGAAGTCGCCGCGCTGATCGCGCCCGATTTGCTGGTGGAGATCGAAGCCGACGCCTACGTGGGGTCCTGAGTCGCGTCCGGTGCTTCGGTTAGCGGCGCGAAGGTGCCGTCCGGCGCCGGGCGGTAGGGCGTGACGCGGATGACGGCCCCGACCGGCAGCGGACCGTACAGATGCGGGAACAGCATCGACGCCGGATCCGTCGACACCCCCGGTTCCCAGCGCACGGGCGCGTCCAGCAGCGCGGGGTCGATGTGCAACAGGACCAGGTCCTCGCGAAAGCGGTAGAGCCGGTTCGCCGGCAGATGCACCTGCTGCGCCGTCGACAGATGGATGAACTCATGGCCGCCGGCGCCGCCGGGGCGGATTTCGCCCCGGCTGCGGGCGCTCGACCACTCGTCGATCCCGCACAGATGTACCAACAGGTCAGGAGCGCGGGTCACACTCGGTCAGCTTAGAGAGGTCAACGAAACGAAACGTTTACAAGTCGTGAGAAACGACACACCCGATAACGATCAGGGAACAACGCGAAAACCCCGAACGTCTGAGAAAGTAAGTAAACGCAAGAACGGAGAAGCCATGAACGCAACTCTGACGACGAGTCCCGAACTGACGCGAGCCGACCGCTGCGACCGCTGCGGTGCCGCGGCCCGCGTACGGGCCAAGCTGCCTTCCGGCTCTGAACTCCTGTTCTGCCAGCATCACGCCAACGAGCACGAGGCGAAGTTGATGGAGCTCGCCGCTGTGCTGGAGGCCAGCGAAAGCTAGTTCACCAAACTCGCCCGCGGGCAATGTGGTCCGCGGGCCATGTTTTCGGTAATGCTGGACTGGTTATGAGCGATCAGGTCGCAAAGCCGTCCCGCCACCACGTCTGGCGAATCACACTGAGGACTCTCTCCAAGAGCTGGGACGACTCGATCTTCTCGGAATCGGCGCAGGCCGGGTTTTGGTCGGCGCTGTCGCTTCCGCCGCTGCTGCTGGGAATGCTGGGCAGCTTGGCCTACGTGGCACCGTTGTTCGGCTCGGACGTCTTGCCCGCGATCGAACGCCAGGTGATCTCTACGTCGCACACCGTCTTCTCCCGCAGCGTGGTCAACGAGATCATCGAACCGACCGTCCGCGACATCGCCAACGGCGCCCGCGGCGAGGTGGTGTCGTTGGGCTTTTTGATGTCGCTGTGGGCGGGTTCATCGGCGATCTCGACGTTTGTCGATTCCGTCGTCGAGGCGCATGACCAGACGCCGCTGCGCCATCCCGTGCGGCAGCGACTCTTCGCGCTGTTCCTGTACGTGGTGATGCTGGTGTTCGTGGTGATGAGCGCGCCGTTGCTGGTGATGGGCCCGCGCAAGGTGGGCGAGTACATCCCGGTCGGCTTGGCCAATGTGCTGCGCTACGGCTACTACCCGGCGCTGATTTTCGGGCTGATGCTCGGGGTCATGATCCTGTACCGGGTGGCCCTGCCGGAACCGCTGCCGTCGCATCGGCTGATCTTCGGCGCGGTGCTGGCGACGGCGGTGTTCGTGATCGCCACACTGGGCCTGCGGATCTACTTGAAGTGGATCACGAGCACCGGCTACACCTACGGCGCGCTGTCGACGCCGATCGCCTTCCTGCTGTTCGCGTTCTTCGGCGGTTTCGCCATCATGCTCGGCGCCGAACTCAACGCCGCCATCCAGGAGGAATTCCCCGCCCCCAAGACGCATGCCCACCGGCTGCGTAAGTGGGTGGTGTCGCGCGTGGCCGCCCGCAAGCCGGCCCTGGGCCCGGTGTCCAACCCCGCGACCCAACAACGCGAAGTCGCGACGGAGCCGCCGACGTGATCAGCCCTTTTTGAGCGACTCGTAGATCTTCTTGCAGTCCGGACACACGGGCGAGCCCGGCTTGGCCGCCCGCGTGACGGGAAACACCTCACCGCACAACGCGACCACGTGGCTGCCCATGACCGCGCTTTCGGCGATCTTGTCCTTCTTGACGTAATGGAAGTATTTCGGGGTGTCGCTGCCGGTCCCGTCGTCGACGCGTTCGTCGGTGTCGGTGCGTTCGATCGTCTGGGTCTGCATGCCTCACATTGTGCCCCAAGCTGAACATCGTGCCCCAAACTCGCCCCGGCCTAAATCGATCGGGTGTGGGACAGTGGAGGGATGAAGCGCGGCTCCGATCCGGAGTTCGACGATGCAGGCCGGCCGGTGCTTATTACGACCGCCGCACCCTCCTATGAACAGGAGCATCGCGCGCGGGTGCGAAAATACCTGACGCTGATGGCCTTCCGGATTCCGGCGCTTATCCTCGCCGCCGGCGCCTACGGCCTTTGGCACAACGGCCTGATCTCACTGCTGATCGTGGCGGTGTCGGTGCCGTTGCCGTGGATGGCCGTGTTGATCGCCAACGATCGACCACCGCTGCGTCCCGACGAGCCCCGGCGGTTCGACAACGCCCGGCGGCGCACTCCCCTGTTCCCCACAGCCCAGCGGCCGGTGCTCGAGGCCCGGCGGCAGCCCGAGCCGCCGCCCGGGTCGCCACGTGGGCCGCACGGCCGGGATTAGCCGCGGCTAGCCGGCCTTCCGCCGGCGCCGCGTCACACTTCTCAGGACATTCTCAGGTCATCGGTACATTTCTGCACGTCATGGCGTGTGAGATCGCGACCGGGCGGGAACTCTCAGGCCGGGTTCGTCGTTACTCAAGCGAAGAGAACAATGCCGATCGGGAGGTCGTTATGGCCAACGCCACCACAAGCCGGATTGATGGCGATCTGGATGCTCAAAGCCCCGCCGCGGACTTGGTGCGCGTATATCTGAACGGCATCGGCAAGACTGCCTTGCTCAACGCGGCGGGCGAAGTTGAACTGGCCAAGCGCATCGAAGCCGGGCTCTATGCCGAGCATCTGCTCGAAACGCGTAAGCGCCTCGGCGAGAACCGCAAACGCGACTTGGCCGCCGTCGTCCGCGACGGCGAGGCCGCGCGCCGTCACCTGTTGGAGGCGAACCTGCGGCTGGTGGTGTCGCTGGCCAAGCGCTACACGGGTCGGGGAATGCCGCTGCTGGACCTGATCCAGGAGGGCAACCTCGGCCTCATCCGGGCGATGGAGAAGTTCGACTACACAAAGGGATTCAAGTTCTCGACGTATGCCACCTGGTGGATCCGTCAGGCCATCACCCGCGGCATGGCCGACCAGAGCCGCACCATCCGGCTGCCGGTGCACCTGGTCGAGCAGGTCAACAAGCTGGCCCGGATCAAGCGCGAGATGCACCAGAACCTCGGGCGCGAAGCCACTGACGAGGAACTGGCCGCCGAATCCGGGATTCCGATCGAAAAGATCAACGACCTGCTCGAGCACAGCCGCGACCCGGTGAGCCTGGACATGCCGGTCGGCTCCGAAGAGGAGGCCCCGCTGGGCGATTTCATCGAGGACGCCGAGGCGATGTCCGCGGAGAACGCGGTGATCGCCGAGCTGTTGCATACCGACATCCGCAGCGTCCTGGCCACTCTCGACGAGCGCGAGCACCAGGTGATCCGGCTGCGTTTCGGCCTGGACGACGGCCAGCCACGCACCCTGGACCAGATCGGCAAACTGTTCGGGCTGTCCCGCGAGCGGGTTCGCCAGATCGAACGCGACGTCATGGTCAAGCTGCGCAATGGCGAGCGCGCCGAACGGTTGCGGTCGTACGCGAGTTGACGACACCGGGGCCGGCCGAGGCCGCCCACGGGAGCAACACAACAGACGGAAACCACACAACAGACGAAAGCCACACAAGAGCCGGTATGCCCGCCGCGTCAGCGGCGGGCATACTGCTTGCCTGGGGAGCGTTCCACCCATTCACGCAGCCGGGCCAGTAGACTCAGCGTCATTGGAGGGTGCTCAATGAACGACCTGGTTGATACCACCGAGATGTACCTGCGGACCATCTACGACCTCGAGGAAGAGGGCGTGACGCCGCTGCGTGCACGCATCGCCGAACGCCTCGACCAGAGTGGGCCCACTGTCAGCCAGACCGTCTCCCGGATGGAGCGCGACGGCCTATTGCACGTGGCCGGCGACCGCCACTTAGAGCTCACCGACAAGGGCCGCGCGCTGGCCATCGCCGTGATGCGCAAGCACCGCCTGGCCGAGCGGCTGCTCGTCGACGTGATCGGGTTGCCCTGGGAAGAAGTGCACGCCGAGGCATGCCGGTGGGAGCACGTGATGAGCGAGGACGTCGAACGCCGGCTGGTCAAGGTGCTCAACAACCCGACCACCTCCCCGTTCGGCAACCCGATTCCGGGTCTTCTGGATCTCGGATTCGGTCCGGAGTCCGGCGCCGACGACGCCAACCTCGTCCGGTTGACCGAGTTGCCCGCCGGGTCACCGGTGGCGGTGGTCGTCCGTCAGCTGACCGAGCACGTTCAGGGTGACATCGATCTGATCAGCCGACTGAAGGACGCCGGCGTCGTGCCCAACGCGCGGGTGACCGTCGAGACCAGCGCCGCCGGTGGTGGGGTGACCATCGTGATACCGGGCCACGAGAACGTCACCCTGCCGCATGAGATGGCGCACGCGGTCAAGGTCGAGAAGGTCTGACCCGCGCGCCTCGACTAGCCCGCTTGCCGCCCGAACGTCCGTCGCGGCGGTAGCCGCACACCGAGTCGCTTGGCCAGGCGGTAGCCGGTGGTCGCGAGTTCCCGAATCCGCTCGGGCCGTAGGCCGGACTGCAGTGCGGTGTCCAGCATGCGCGCCATCTGATGCTCGGGCTCGCACCGCAGCGCAGCCTCCAGCGACACCCCGGCAAGCGGTCCGTCGCCGCGGGCGTACGCGCTGAACGCGAGCAACACCAGCGCCTCGACCCGCCAGGGCCGGGGCAGGGTGCGCGCCAGCAGCGCCCACAATGACTCGGCCTGCCCGGCATTCTCGCCGACCGCAAGGGCATACAGCGTGTCGCGCACCTGCGCGTCGGTCAGCGTGGCGCCCAGCGCCGCCAGCTCGTCCTCGGGCAGCGAGTGCCCGCCGGCGACACGGGAGGCCGCGGCGATCGCGTTTTCCACATCGCGGCGATAGCAGCCCGATGGATCCGCCTGATGCGCGACCTCCCGCTCGGCAGCCCGTTGCTTCAGAGCATCGGCCAGCCCGGCGCTGCGCACCGGATCCTCGACCGCGACGACGGCCTGTAGTTCGGCGCGCCGCCGGTAGAGCCGGCGCCCGTCGAGTACCGCCGCGGCGGCCAGCGGCGACGCCGACGGATCGTCGACGGTACCGCCCGAACCGCAGCCGTCCACGCAGTGCCAGCGCCCGCCGCGGGCCACCCGATCCACCACGTGGGCGGCCCACAGCTCAATGTCATACTGCGACAACGCCTCTGTGAGCACGTCGCACAGTTGCCGGTATTCCTCGTTAC
>Ga0335075_10013630_pt1 | contig 12233 bp, 10 predicted proteins | sample Lox_Sample_24_FD_206723 | JGI IMG/M metagenome (GOLD analysis project Ga0335075, IMG submission 206723) | Soil microbial communities from Loxahatchee National Wildlife Refuge, Florida, United States - Lox_Sample_2.4 | ecosystem: Environmental > Terrestrial > Soil > Wetlands | place: USA... | reverse complement strand
CAGGTAGCTTCAGCCATTTGGAACGTCTCTTTCGGAAATGGCGCAGCACTGGCGCGGCTACGCCGCCGGCGCCTGTAACGGAGCCTTACAACGACGAAACCACCGCTGTGACAGCGATCCCGAAAGTGTCGCCTGTCACTGCGTCCATTGTCTGCATGAAGCCACGTGTCGATGGCGGTCGGAATCCGCGTAAATCTGGCGACGTTTCCGCTGTGGCGTGAGGCCTGATCGTCATCGGCTGCCGGAATACGGCTCCGCCCCTGTGAGTGAGCGGCAGTCCTGAATTTGGCCGTCCGCGGCAGTGCTGGATCAGGCTGGCTGGTGCAAGCGTCGTCGGCGCCGCACGATCCGCGGCAAGCACGGTGCCGAGGTCCAACTGCCAGTTTTCACTCGCGTCGCCACACAACGGCTGCTGCCCTTGATCGGAAGTTCCTTGCCTTCGGTGGCGTCGCTCGCTCTGCATTGAACGATCGCGCTCGGTATCTTGGAAGCCGCGTAAGAGGAACACACGTCAGCCCGAACGGCGACTGATGCGCAAGGCGGGATAGCCGATGCAACCGTTAGCGTGCGCTTCTCGAGCTTTATCGGCCGTGACCCAATGGGGGTCTCTGTTCCCGTGTCGGTTGGCTTGACTTAACGTTCGCATCGCGGACGAATGTGCGCGCGGCAAGCCTCTGAGGCGCGATCTTGCGCGGAATATGAACGACGCCGCCCGTTTCCATCCCAATCGAGCTGAGATCTACCTCTAAACCTAGCTCCTTCGCTAGCCAACCGACGAACATGACAATTGATTGCGAGTATCGCTTCGCACGTGGGAATACCAGCCAATGGCCGGTATAGACCACATCCTGGCAGATACCCTGGAGTGGCCGTACCAGCCGTCCGGATGCAAGCTCCCGTTCGGCCAACCGTGTCGACTCGAGCGCCACTCCGAGGCCGTCTGCTGCCGCACTGAGCGACAAAAAGCTGCGGTCAAAGCGTGGTCCGTGCGGTTCTGGAGCGAGCAAGCCATTTGCAGCGAACCATGCCGTCCATCGCACCTTCTTCTGCTCGCTCTCGATCAGCGTCTCGCTTAGCAGACTGCGAGCGGTACGAATCCGTTCCGCGAGCTCAGGCGCGCAGAGAGGGGTCACCACTTCCGTGCCAAGCGGCAGCACTTCCACTCCCTGGTGGCCTGACCTGCCGTATAGGTGCGGAGATGGCGCGCCGTAGACGATGTCCGCATCAAACTCGTCATCGACAAAACGAGTATAGCTGGCATCTGCTGCAATTCGCAGCTCCAGGCCCTTGGCCTCGACTAGTAGCCGACGCAGCCGCGGCACGAGCCATTGTGCGGCGAAGCTGGGGGCGCAATGCAGACGCAGAACTCGCGGACCGCGCGTTGAGATACTACCGATGCCAAGCTGCAGTTCGCCGAAGCCGCGTTCGACATATTTCATCAGCGTCTCGCCCTCGGCGGTAACCCGGATCGAGCGCCCGTCGCGCACGAACAGCGCCGCGCCGAGCGTTCGTTCCAGTCCGCGGATCGCGTGACTGACAGCGCTGGGCGTCAGGCTGAGGTCCGCCGCGGCAGCCCGAAACGAACCGGTCCGCGTGACTGACTCGAAGGCGCGGAGCGCTGAAAGCGGGAGGTAGCGGGTCATGGGGCGAATGGTGAACCAGATTCACCGACCGGTGCAAATTTCTCGTTTGTGCCCGCCCCAACAGAGTGGCAGACACTGCCGCAACAGTCCAAGGGAGCCAACGAGATGTTACTGGCAGACAAGGTCGCGGTCATTTCAGGGGCCGCAAGCCCACGAGGTATCGGCCTTTCTACTGCAAGGCTCTTCGCCCAACATGGCGCAAGCGTTGCCATCCTCGATATTGACGAAGGCGGCGCACAGCGTGCGGCAGCGGGGCTTGGCCCGCAACACCGCGGGTTCGGCTGCGATGTGTCCGATCTCGCGAGCTGTCAGCGCGCAGCACGTCAGGTGCTTGAGGCGTTTGGCAAGACCGACATCCTCCTCGCTAATGCCGGGATAACCCAGCCGCTTAAGTTCATGGAAATCGCGTCCGAGAACTGGGATCGCGTGATGGACGTCAACCTGCGGGGCGTCTTCTACTTGAGCCAAGCCTTCGTGCCGCACATGCGCGAACGCAAGCAGGGGTCGATTGTCTGCATGTCTTCAGTCTCGGCTCAGCGCGGTGGTGGCATCTTTGGCGGGCCCCACTATTCGGCGGCGAAGGCGGGAGTCCTGGGCCTCGCCAAGGCAATGGCACGTGAGCTCGGCCCCGACGGAATCAGGGTCAACTGCGTCACGCCCGGCCTGATCCAGACCGACATCACCGGAGGCAAGCTAACCGACGAGTTGCGTGCCGAGATCAAAAAAGGAATCCCACTCAATCGGCTCGGTAACGCCGAGGATGTGGCGGGTGCTTATCTATTCCTTGCATCAGATCTCTCGTCCTACATCACCGGCGCGGTGATCGACGTTAATGGGGGCATGCTGATCCACTAACGTCATTTGCTTGGGTCAGCACGTCGCAACAAGTAACTGAGGAGACCGCCCATGGAAGCGTCCGCGGAGCGCGCCAATATGCCCAGTCTGACCGAACGCGCCTATCGCATCAGACGAAACGCACTACGTATGGGCGAAGTGCAGGGGCAAGGCTACATCGCGCAGGCGCTTGGGATCGCCGACGCGTTGGCCGTGGTGTATTTCCACGCATTGTGCTATCGGCCGGAGGATCCGGAATGGGAGGGACGCGACCGGTTCCTGCTTTCGATCGGTCATTACGCTATCGCGCTCTATGCCGCGCTGATTGAGGCCGGCATCGTCCCCGAGGACGAGCTCGAAACCTACGGCTCCGATGACAGTCGCCTGCCCATGTCGGGCATGGCAAGTTACACGCCGGGCATGGAGATCAGCGGCGGCTCGCTCGGCCAGGGGCTCGCGCTCGCTGTCGGCTATGCGCTCGCGCTCAAACGCAAGAAGTCGGACGCGTTCGTCTATTGCCTGTTCTCGGACGGCGAGTGCGGCGAAGGCGCGATCTGGGAGGGTGCCTCCGGCGCCGGTCACTGGAAGCTCGATAATCTGATCGGGATCGTGGACGTCAACAACCAGCAGGCGGACGGTCCTTCCTCGGAGGTGACCGGTCTAGAGCATCTGGCAGATCGCTTTACCGCCTTCGGCTGGCACGCACAGCAAATCGACGGCAACGACATCGACGCCCTGGTTTCCGCGTTCGACGCCGCACGCACACTGCCTGAGCCAAAGCCGCGCGTGATCATCTGCAACACCGTCATGGCCAAGGGCGTGCCGTTCCTTGAGGCGCGGGAGCGCAACCACTTCCTGCGCGTCGAAGCGGATGAATGGCAAGAGGCGCTTGCCGTGCTGGAAGCGGGGAGGTTTTCGTGATGCGGTCGAAATACACACGCCCCATGCGGCTGAAGGAGCAGGGCGAGGGAGGTCAGGGCGGTGCCTCGCGGCTGACGACCTCCGCCATGATCGCATCGCTCGCCGCACCTGGCCAGCGTACCAGGCCCGCTCCGTTCGGCACGGCGCTCGCGACGCTCGCTGAGACGAAGCCCGAGATTGTCGGTCTCACCGCCGATCTCGGCAAATATACCGACCTGCACATCTTCGCTAAAGCCCATCCGGACCGCTTCTACCAGATGGGGATGTCGGAGCAGCTTCTGATGTGCGCCGCCGCCGGCATGGCGCGCGAGGGATTTCTGCCCTTCGCCACCACCTATGCGGTGTTCGCCACGCGTCGCGCCTACGATTTCATCTGTCTCGCCATCGCTGAGGAGAACCTGAACGTCAAGATCGCCTGCGCGCTGCCCGGACTTACCACGGGATATGGCCCGTCCCATCAGGCCACCGAGGACATCGCGATCTTCCGCGGCATGCCGAACCTGACGATCATCGATCCCTGCGATGCGCTGGAGATCGAGCAGGTCGTTCCCGCCATCGCCGCCCACCCGGGGCCGGTCTACATGCGCCTGCTGCGCGGCAACGTGCCGATCGTGCTTGACCAATATGACTACAGGTTCGAGCTTGGCAAGGCGCATCTGCTGCGTGACGGCCGCGACGCGCTGATTATCTCGTCCGGCTTCATGACAATGCGTGCTCTGGAAACGGCCGAGTTCCTGCGGGCTTCGCGCATCGACGCCGCCGTGCTGCACGTCCCGACCATCAAGCCGTTGGATCAGAAAACGATCATCCGCGAAGCCTCGCGCGCCGGCCGGCTGGTAATCGTCGCCGAGAACCATACGCTGATCGGCGGACTTGGAGAGGCGATCGCTGCCATGCTGCTCCGCGCCGGCGTCACGCCCGCGTTCCGGCAGATCGCGCTGCCCGACGAGTTCCTTGATGCCGGCGCTCTGCCAACGCTGCATGATCGCTATGGCATCTCCACGTCGGCAATGGCGAAGAGCATCAAGGGATGGTTGTCGTTATGAAGGCCGCCTGACCACGGGCGTCCAAGAAAGGGAGAGAAACAATGCCAAGACTGCGCCTCACACGACGCAACATGCTTGTGGCCGGCGCCGCGTTGCCGCTGGTTGCGATCAGGACACAACCGGCCGTGGCCGCCGAGTTCACCTACAAGCTCGCCACCGGCCAGGAGCCGTCGCATCCGGTGAACATCCGTGCGCAGCAGGCAATCGACAAGATCAAGGAAAAGACCTCCGGTCAGCTCGTGATCCAGTTGTTCCCCGCGGCGCAGCTCGGCAGCGATACGCAGTTGATTGCGCAGGCGCGGCTAGGCGGCGTGCAGTTCATCAACATGGCGGCCTCAGTGCTCGCGACCTTCGTGCCCGATGCGGGCATCGTCAATGTCGGCTTCGCCTTCCTCGATTACGATCAGGTCTGGAAGGCATTGGATGGCGGGCTCGGCAAGTTCATAAGTGACCGCATCGGACGGACTGGGCTGTTTATGGTCGGACGAAGCTGGGACAACGGGTTCCGGAATATCACTTCGTCCACTAGGCGGATCCGGGAGCCTGGCGACCTGAAAGGCTTCAAGATCCGCGTGCCGAACGCACCAATCCTTACCTCGTTGTTCAGCTCGCTCGGAGCCGCGCCGACGTCGATCGACTTCAGCGAGGTCTATACCGCGCTGCAGACCCATCTGGTGGATGGGCAGGAGAATCCGCTGCCGATCATCGCTACCGCAAAGCTGAATGAGGTGCAGAAATACTGCAGCATGACCCAGCATGTTTGGGACGGGTACTTCATCCTCGGCAACAAGGCCGCATTCGCGCGACTGCCGAAGCCGATGCAGGAGATCGTCGTCACCGAGTTCAGCGACTCCGGTCTTGCCGAGCGGGCGGATATCGCCGCGCTGTCTGCCTCGCTGGAGGCGACGCTGAAGGGCAAAGGCCTCGATTTTGTAACGCCGGATAAGGCCGCGTTCAGAACCGCGTTGGGCAAGACCGATTTCTACCCGACCTGGCATCGCAAGTTCGGCGACGAGGGCTGGAACCTGCTTCAAGCCGCGGTCGGGGAGCTCGCCTGATGAGCCGCGCCGTGGCCGGCCCGCGGCGGAGTGCGTCGGTTTTCGAGTCCGTCGAGCCCGACCTTCCGCAGACCGCCTCTTCCATGGCCCGCGCGCTTCGCCGTGTGGAACAATGGTTTGGTTATTGCATCGACGCTGCAGCGGCGACGCTCGTGCTGGCCGAGGTGGTGATCACCTTCGCCGGAGTCATTGCCCGTTTCGTCTTCAATCATCCGCTGATCTGGTCGGATCAGCTCGCGACCCTGCTGTTTCTGTGGCTCAGCATGGTGGGGGCTGCCGCCGCGCTGCTCCGGCACGAACACATGCGGATGACGACGATCGTCCAGCGTCTGCCTGGAAGTTGGCCCAGCCGACTCGACGGATTGGCATTCGCCGCGGCCGGGACCTTGCTGATCGCGTTGCTGCCGGCCTCGCTCACCTATGCGCAGATGCAGGTCGACGTGGATATTCCGGGGCTCGGGATTTCCGATGCCTTTGCCGCCGCAGCGATGCCAGCCGGCTGCGCGCTAATGATGGCATCGTGCGCGTTGGCTCTGGCGACCCGCGGCATCCGCAACATTGGCTTTGCGATCGGAGTGATCGGCGGGATTGCGCTCGCGCTGTGGTTCGCGTCACCTGCACTGACCGCGCTCGGCAACTGGAGCCTGGTGCTCTTCTTCGTCGTTCTGCTCGCCGCCGGCGTGCTCTCGGGCGTTCCGATCGCCTTTACCTTCGGCCTCTGCACCGCGGCCTATCTGATGACGACTAGCACGACGCCGCTCGCCGTGCTGGCGGGTGAGATGTCGGAGGGGATGAGTTCGATCATCCTACTGGCGATCCCGCTTTTCGTCCTGCTCGGCTATCTGTTGGTCTCGACCCGGATGGCGGAGGTGATGGTCGAGTTCCTCGCCGCGCTGATCGGGCGGGTGCGCGGCGGACTCGCTTACGTGCTGATTGGCGCGGTGCTGCTGGTCTCTGGCATTTCCGGTGCGAAGACTGCCGATCTCGCGGCGGTCGCACCGGTGCTGGTGCCCGAGATGAAGCGGCGTGGCGTGCCGGAGGGCGAGATCGTCTCGCTGCTCGGGACCTCCGGAGCGATGGCGGAGACGGTCCCGCCCTCGATCGTGCTGATCATCATTGGCTCAGTTGCCGGCGTGTCGATTTCGGCGCTGTTCACCGGTGGTCTGCTGCCGGGCTTCGTGTTGGCGATCGGTCTCGCCATCGTGGCGCGACGGCGGGCAATGCCGACCGGCATGGACGCAGAAGGCGGGGCTCGTGTTCCGCCGCGCGAGATTGCACGGCGCTTCGTCATCGCGCTGCCGGCGCTGATCCTGCCCTTCATTATCCGCTTCGCGGTGATGGACGGCATCGCCACCGCGACCGAGGTCGCGACGATCGGCATCGTCTATGCCGTTCTCGTCGGCATGCTCGTCTATCGCCGCTTCGAGTTACGCCGGGTGTTCCCGATGCTCGTGCACACGGCCTCGCTCGCAGCGGCGATCATGTTCATCATCGGTGCCGCGACCTCGATGAGCTGGGCGCTGACGCAGTCGGATTTCTCTCATGCGATCGCCCATTTCATGGTGACGGTGCCGGGTGGGCGCTACGGCTTCCTGCTGATCACGATCGTGGTGATGATGGTGCTCGGCAGCGTCCTCGAGGGGATTCCGGCGATGGTGCTGTTCGGCCCGCTCCTGTTCCCGGCGGCCCGACTGCTCAGCATCTCAGACGTGCAATACGCGATGGTAGTAATTCTTGCGATGGGCATCGGCCTGTTCGCGCCACCCTTTGGCCTCGGTTACTACGCGGCCTGCCGAATCGCGGACATAAACCCAGATGCCGGGATGCGGCGGATCTGGCCCTATGTCGCGGCACTGGTCGCCGGGCTGCTGCTGGTCGCCGCAGTGCCGTGGTTCTCCACCGGCTTCCTGCCGAAATAAACCCTGCCGGGATCTATACGATGTCTCATCTCGATCCGCGCCTGATGGCCAACGCCATCCGCTTCCTCTCCATGGATGCGATCAAGCATGCCGGTGAAGGTCATCCGGGCACGCCGCTCGGCGCCGCCGACATCGCGACCGCGCTGTTCACGCGCCACCTCAAGTTCAATCCTGCGGACCCCCTATGGTTCGACCGCGACCGTTTCGTCGAATCGAACGGCCACGGCTCGATGCTGCTCTATGCTCTACTGTATCTCTGCGGCTATGAAAAGATGACGTTGGATGACATTCAGCGCTTCCGCCAACTCGGCTCGCGCTGCGAGGGGCATCCGGAGTACCATCCCGAATGCGGTATAGAGACGACGACCGGACCGCTCGGGCAGGGCATCGCCAATGCGGTCGGTATGGCACTTGCCGAGGCATTTCTTGGCAACCTACTCGGCGCCGATATCGTCGATCACTATACTTACGCGTTGGTCGGTGATGGCTGCCTGCAGGAAGGCGTCGGGCAGGAAGTCATCTCGCTCGCCGGTCATCTGCGGCTGGGTAAGCTCGTTTTCCTGTGGGACGACAACCGGATGACGGATGATGGCACGATCGAGCTGGCGCTTTCCGACGACGTGCCGGCGCGTTTCCGCCTCAGCAATTGGCACGTCCAGGAGGTGGACGGCCACGACCTGGAAGGGGTCGCCGCGGCTATCCTGCTCGCCAAGAAGGATCCGCGCCCGTCGATGATTGCCTGTCGAACCGTAATCGGTCGCGGTCTGCCGGGCGTGGAAGGCACGCGCGCTGCGCACAGCGCCCGCCTCGACAAGGAACAGACTGATGCCGCGCGGCGCTACCTGAGCTGGCCGCATCCTCCGTTCGACTTGCCCGACGAGATTCTTGCGGCCTGGCGCGATGCCGGACGCCGCAGCCTGCCAGCCTACCAGGCATGGCAGGCGCGGATCCAGGCCCTTGCACCGAAAACGCGCCGCGAGCTCGACCGACTGCGTGAAGGACGTTTACCCGACGGTTGGCGGAAGGTCCTGCACGATTTCAAGCGTCGCGCTCTTGCAGCGTGCGCGCCCGAATACGGAATCAAACTTTCTGCCGACATCATCGATGCGCTCACTGATGCAATACCGGAACTCCTCTCCGGCGCGCCCGACCTTGAGGGCGCCACACAGCATAAGCGTCGTCTTGCGCCCTTTACAGCCTCCAACCACGGCGGTCGCTACATTCACTTCGGCGTCCGCGAGCACGCTATGGGGGCTATGTTGAACGGTATGGCCGCGCATGGAGGCGTAGTCCCGCTGGGCGTCACCTATCTCGTCTTCTCCGACTACATGCGCCCGACACTGCGGCTTGCCGCAATGATGGGGTTGCCGGTTCCATTCGTATTCAGCCACGACTCTATCGGCATCGGCCGCAACGGCCCGACGCATCAACCGGTAGAATACCTTGCCGCGTTGCGCGCCATCCCGAACATGTTCGTTTTCCGCCCGGCTGATGCAATCGAAGCCGCGGAGTGCTGGGAAATCGCACTCGAGCGTCGCACCGGCCCCAGCTCGCTGGTCTTTGCCCGCCAGCCCCTCCCGCCTGTGCGCCGGGATGACAGCAGCGAAAATCTTTCCCGCCGTGGCGCGTACGTACTCGCTGAAGCTGACCGCGGCTCAAGACGGGCTACGATCTTTGCGACCGGCTCCGAAGTCACCGTGGCCCTGGAGGCCCGCTCGATGCTACAGGCTGAAGGCGTGCCCACCGCCGTCGTGTCCATGCCGTGCTGGGAGTTGTTCGAACAGCAGGACTGCGGCTACCAGCAACAGGTGATCGGAACGGACACGGTGCGTGTCGGCGTCGAAGCCGCGGTCCGGCAGGGCTGGGACCGCTATATTGGAGCTGACGGTGGATTCGTCGGCATGAGCGGGTATGGGGCCTCGGGTCCAGAGGATGAGTTGTTCCTCCATTTCGGTATCATTGCGGAGAACGTCACTGCCGAAGTCCGCAAGTGCCTTTGAAGTGCGGTCTATAGGGAGTGCTAACAGACATCCGAACCCAAGGAGACGGAGCCTCCGACATGCATAGGATTGTCTTTCTCGATCGGGCAACGCTCGGCCCGCGGGTGACGCTTCGCCGCGCGGCCTTTGACCATACCTTCATCGAACATCAACAGTCGTCCGCTGACGAGGTACTGGGCCGGCTCGCAGGAGCTTCCATCGCCATCACCAACAAGGTGCAGCTCACTGGCACGATGCTCGCTCGACTTCCGGACCTCAAGCTCATTGCTGTGGCGGCGACTGGCACCGATTGTGTTGATAAGGCATATTGCCAAAGTCATGACATCGCGGTGACCAATATTCGCGGTTATGCCTTGCGAACCGTGCCCGAGCACACGTTCGCCCTCATGCTGGCCCTGCGTCGGAGCCTGCTTGCGTATCGCGAGGACACGCTAGCGGGTAAGTGGCAGAGGTCCGGTCAATTTTGCTTCTTTGATCACCCGATCAATGATCTCGGCGGGGCACGTCTCGGCATCATCGGCGAAGGTGCGCTCGGCCAGCGCGTCGCAGAAATCGCCAAGGCCTTTGGCATGGTCACGATGTTCGCTGCGCATAAAGGCAAGACAGGGCTTGGTCCGCTCTATACCCCGTGGGACGAAGTGCTCGAGACGAGCGATATCATCACCCTGCATAGTCCACTGACCCCGGAGACGTGCAACATGATCGGGATGCCGGAGTTTCGGCGCATGAAGCGGAAGCCACTGCTCGTCAACACGGCGCGTGGCGGTCTGGTGGTCGAGCAGGATCTCGAACGAGCGCTCGATGAAGGTCTGCTCAGTGGGGTGGGGTTCGATGTCACGTTTCCTGAGCCCCCACCAACCGATGGGCCACTCATGCGGATGGCAAAGCGCTGGAACGTCATCGTAACCCCGCATGTCGCCTGGGCGAGTGATGAAGCCCAGCAGGCACTCGCCGATCAGTTGATTGATAATATGGAGAGCTTCGTAGCAGGGAGACCCTCCCACCTTGTTCGGGGAGCTTACTGAATTACGTTCCAATCGGATCGGTCGGACGCGAGTGCCACGACGAATAACGGCAAGGTCTGCAGGCCTTCCGCCTCCGGGACAAGGTCCAGATAGGCGTTGAAAACTACGTTGCCGAGATGGCCGCGGCTATGCAACTCCAGATCCATCAGCAGAATGGCCAGGTCGTACAGCACGTCGATGCACCCGATCTCGTCGCTGAACTCAATGCAGTCGAAGAGCGTCGGGCGACCGGCGTAGAGGAGGTCATAGCGTCGGCTGTCATGTTGCTGCAATTGATGAGACGATCAAGTCAGCGAAAACAATTGCCTCCGATTGCCCTATAAGATGCGAAATTGCCGCATATTTGAGAATTCGGTTGCTCTCGCTGCCGCAAATGGGTTCGCTATCTGGAAGGTTGACCGCAATCAACCAAGTGGACCTGCTGAGTTCCAAAGCCACCAAGACAGCGTTATCATAGCCTCGGGCGGCAACCATCGAGCGAGCAGGGGGTCAAGGCGTCGCATTGATCTCTCCGTAAAGACTGAGTGAGCAGCAACCTCAGCCTACCTACCTCCCGGTTGCCGTCCACCCGCATAGAATCTTTTTCCACGCCGAAACACACCCTCGGCCTCAGGCAGCTCGCGATTGACAACGCGCAGGCGAGCGATCAGCGAGCGCAGGTGGATGCTGGCCGCTTCGGCGACACCGTCTGCCACCTTGATGGCCGGTTCCCGCAACGTCGCGAGAACCGTGTCGGCATCCACGCGACGAATGCGATGCTCCCGAAGCAACCGCTCGACCGTCGGCTTACGCAGCGCGCGCGCTTTCGCGGGTGTGGGGGCTGATAGTCCAGAGCTCGAGAAACCACGGCGCGGCCAAGTCGTCGGTGAGCTTCTGCATCTGCGGGTAGTAGCGCCAGAGCTGCTGACCAACGCGGTTGCTCAGCCGGCGCTGTTCCGCTTTCAGTTCCTCGGTAAGACGCGACCACGCGCGTAATTCGATGAGCCGCGGATCGGAAACATGCAACCTGCGGAACAGACGCCGATCGGTGCGGACACCATCCCCGAGAACATAGGCGTCCCGCCGATCGTCCTTTGCCCCGGCGACGCTGAACCGGTCGCGCAGGCGGTCGAGCTGCTTGGGATTGATCGCGTGCACCACAAAGCCGCGGTCAACCAGCGAGTCGACCACCGGTCCATGCGGTACTTCAATCGCCACCGCAACCGCGTTTGCCTCTCCGGCAATAGACAGCAGCCAATCGCCGAGCTCCGCCAGACCCGCACCACTGTGTGGAAATTCGCGTTCGCCGACGATGTTGCCCTGAGCATCCACCAGACACGCTTGATGCCGCTCGGAACCCCAATCGACACCGGCAAACCATCTCAGTGTTTCTTGCGTCATTACGTTTCCCCAAAGCTTGCGACACATTGCGAGCCTGTCACGACGCCTGCCGATCTCTGTACTGGCGCTCGAGGGCGCTACTTCCTACTGGGCATCCGTCGTGGCCAACCCGCCGGGCCACATGTCCAAGCATGGCGCTTCAAGCGCGGGCGTGAATGTGGTCGCTCCCGGCGGGCCGGCCCGCCTGATCAGGTTACAACCAGACCCAATCAGGCGCCCTCACGGGTACAGGTGTGAATGCGCCATGATACCGAAGCCGCAAGCGGGTCGACAAGTGGAACCGTCTCCCGGCGCTTCCGGAGCGCAATCCGATGACGCCGACGCCACACACACCCGCGTTCTTCCATGAGCATCTTGCTCGCCGATGGGCCTCGCAAACAACGTCGACTCGCTGATCGATTATGGGA
>Ga0335075_10013627_pt1 | contig 12235 bp, 11 predicted proteins | sample Lox_Sample_24_FD_206723 | JGI IMG/M metagenome (GOLD analysis project Ga0335075, IMG submission 206723) | Soil microbial communities from Loxahatchee National Wildlife Refuge, Florida, United States - Lox_Sample_2.4 | ecosystem: Environmental > Terrestrial > Soil > Wetlands | place: USA... | reverse complement strand
TGACAAATGACCTGGGATGTTTCCTTTACGTGCGATGTCTGCGGCAAGAAAAAGGGCGAGTCAAACCACTGGTGGATGGTGATGCTCGGCGACGTTCCCTGCTTTGACGAGGGGCAGCCGGGCCAGCGATTCACGCTGCTGCCCTGGAACGCGGCGGAGAGCCGCAGCCAGGACATGTACCACCTGTGCGGCCAAGGCTGCGCCATGCAAGCGATGGAGCGCTTTATGACCACGGGCGCGATCATGGAAGAGGAACAAGGCGTTCCGGTCGCACGCCGCTGAGGTCTCTAAATATCAAACAAACCAGGTCCGCCCGGTCGCCGGCTTCGTCTTGTCGGTAGCTGTTTCTCGAATTCTGGCTTCTCAGCCTGGTGCCCCGGATTCACGGGCTGCGATAGCAAGCCGAGAATCTCCCTGAGTTCTGCCCGAAGCTTAAGTAATTGCTTCTCAGCTGATGCCTGACCGTCACTGCGTTTCAGCGGTGGCGGCGGAGCTTTCTTCGCTTCACGGCTTTCCGCAGTGAACACCTGGCGCGCGCCGGCGATGGTGTAACCGTCAGCGTACAGCAGATGCTTGATACGCAGCGCCAGCTCGACATCGCGCCGTCGATAGAGCCGCTGTCCGGTGCCGCTTTTGTTTGGCTTGAGCTGTGGGAACTCCGTCTCCCAGAAGCGCAGGACGTAGGCCTCGACTCCACATATCCTGGCAACGTCGCCGATGCGGAAGTAGAGCTTGTCCGGAATGGGAGTGTCTGCAACGGACACGTGGGAGATCGGGGAAGACGTCTTGCTCTTTTTTTGCGAAGTATGTTTTATCATCCGCACCTGATGCAGGCACAGCCGTGGCCCCTCATCCACCAAATCTGCGCCTGATACCGGCAAGTATAGGCCACTCCGGCAGGGGATGGAACCAAAAGAGCAGCGCAGGATGGGAACGAGACGGGGGACATTCGCGTATTCTCATGTTGCAACGATTCGCAGCGGGGGAATTGCACATGAAAAAGACAGTGACGCTGCTTGCCGCAACCGCGCTGCTACTGGCGGCCGGCTGCCGCGTGCAGGTCAACAAAAACGCCAACGGAACGGAGAAGAACGTAAAGATCGAGACGCCGTTCGGGGGGCTGCATGTCCGATCTGGACAGACTACCGCAGCCGATGTTGGTCTGCCTGTGTACCCCGGAGCAACGATTGCGCCGGACCGCGAAGGAGACAAGTCCGCCGATGTGCACATGGGTTTTGGAAGTTTCCAAATGGCGGTGAAGGTGGTCAACTACCAGACACCAGACCCGGCGGATAAGGTGCTCGCCTTTTATCAGAAGGCGCTGGGCCGATACGGCGATGTGATCCGCTGCAACGGTGATCAGCCGGTGGGCACGCCGACGGTAACGCAGGAGGGACTGACCTGCTCGGAAGATAACCACGGCGCACATGTTCAGGTTTCCGGCAATCTGAGCGTGAAGGCGGGATCAAAGCACCACCAGCACATCGTGGCGATTGAAGATAAGAGCGGCTCAAACACTCGATTCGCGCTGATTGAGCTTCAATTGCCTGAGTCGTTTGATAACGACTCATCGAAAAACCAGTAGGAGACAACCGCGCCACTTCCCTTGACAATCTAGGAGAATGCCTCTTAGCCTTCTCCTAGGTTTTCGAGGAGAGCAATGAACAAACAGGCCGATCTTCTACAAGGAACGCTGGACATGCTGATCCTGAAGGCCGTATCACTCGGCCCGCAGCATGGCTATGGGGTTCTCCAGCGCATTGAGCAAATCTCCGGCGGACGGCTCGAAATCCAGCAAGGCTCGCTTTACCCGGCCCTCTACCGGCTGGAGCATCAGGGGGCCATCACCAGCGAGTGGGGCGAGTCGGAGAACAACCGCCGCGCCAAATTCTACCGCCTCACGACCGCAGGCCGCGCGCAATTACGCGCCGAAACAGGGAAATGGAACCGGATGACGGAGATCATTGCCGGAATCCTCAAGACAGCTCCGGGGGAGATATGAGCCTATACACCCGCCTTCGCTCCTGGCTCCGCGCGGCAAGTTCCCGTTTGCGCCTGGAGCGCGAGATGGAAGATGAGCTTGCCTTCCATCTTGAGTGCAGGGCGCAAGAGCTGATCCAGCGCGGAGTTGAGCCGGAAGAGGCCGCGCGACGGGCGCGTATTGAGTTGGGAAACACAACTGTACAAAAGGAAAAGATGCGGGCGTCGCTGGGGCTGCTGCTCTGGGACGATCTGCGCGCCGATCTGCGCTATGCCGTGCGCATGCTGGCGAAGTCTCCGGGCTTTACAGCAATTGCCATCATTTCGTTAGCTCTGGGAATTGGGGCGAATACAGCGATTTTTACCTTGGCTAAGCAGGTTTTGTTCGACCGGCTTGCAGTGCCGCACCCGGAACAGCTTGTGCTGTTCCGCTGGGTCGCGCCGCATAACAAGATCGTGCATGACTTATGGGGCGTTGAAGACACGCTCCCAGGCGGCTTGCAGACAAGCACGTCTTTCCCGTATCCGGTTTATGGGCAGCTTCGCCGCGAAAACCGGACACTGGGGGACCTGTTCGCCTTCAAAGATCTGAGCCAGATCTCGGCAAGCATCGGCGGGCAAACTGTCGCGGTACGGGCGCAGATAGTTTCCGGCAACTACTACCAGGCGCTTGGCGTGGAACCCGCCCTGGGCCGCGCCATCCAGCCCTCTGATGATGCAGCGCCGGGCAGCGGGGCGGTCGTAGTAATCAGCAACGGCTTCTGGACGCGGTATTTCGGGCGCTCGCCTTCGGTCATCGGCAGGACCATCGACCTGAATGGAAAGCCGGTGACGATTATCGGCGTCAATCCGCCGCGCTTCACCGGCGCGTCCGACCCGCACCTGTCGCCGGATGTCTTTTTCCCTTTCAGCATGCAGCCCGTGCTCAGGCCGCGGAGGGAAGGTTCGGAACTGGGTGATCCCAACTACTGGTGGATGCAGATCATGGCGCGGCGGAAACCCGGTGTACCGGCGCAAAGCGCGCAGAGCGCGTTCAATGTTCTCTTCCACTCAATGATGAAGACGACGGCGGATGCCGAAAAGGGCGAGGCGATTCCCCAGATTGTGCTTGCCGATGGCAGCCGCGGATTGAACAGAAGCGCCGGCGGACTGGCCAGGCCAACGTATGTGCTGCTGGCGCTGGCAGGACTGGTGCTTCTGCTGGCCTGCGCGAACATTGCCAACCTGCTGCTGGCCCGGTCCGAGGCGCGCCAGCACGAAATGGGCATGAGGCTGGCGCTGGGTGCGGGACGCGCGCGGATTCTGCGGCAAGTGCTGACCGAAAGCCTGCTTCTTTCGATGCTGGGCGGCGCGGCGGGGCTTGCGCTCGGCTATGCAGGACGCGATGTTCTGCCCAGCCTGATCTCCCCATCATGGGAGCCGGCGGTCTTTAACGGGCATTTTGATTGGCGGGTATTTGCTTTTGCAGCGGGCATCGCAATTCTGACCGGATTGCTGTTCGGGATTGCTCCCGCGTGGCGGGCGATGCAGGCCGAAACCGGTACGGAGCTGAAAGACCATGCACAGACCGTCACGCGTCGCCGCAAGGGTTTTGCGGGCAAGGCCATCGTCGCTTTTCAGGTGGCGCTGTCCATGCTGCTGGTGGTGGGCGCGGCCCTGTTCATGCGCACGCTTGCGAACCTCGATTCGGTCGATCCGGGCTTCCGCACCGATCACCTGGCGCTGTTCAGTATTCACCTTCCGCGCACGCAATATCCGCCTCCCACAGATGTAGCCCTGTTCCGCAGCATCGAGGAAAGGCTGAATGCGCTTCCGGGCGTCGAGTCAGCGACGCTTTCCAACGTTCCCCTGGTTGCGGACAATACCTCGATTGACGGCTTCAATCTCCAGGACGCGCCGCCGGACCATCGCTCCCATGATGCGTGGGACAACTCGGTGGGGCAGGCATTCTTTGAGACCATGGGCATTCCGATCCTTGCAGGGCGCGGGTTCGACAGCAGCGATACGCCGACTTCAGCCAAGGTAGCGGTGATCAACCAAGCGCTGGCGCACGAATATTTTCCGCACTCAAACCCGATCGGCAGGTCCTTCGACGGATACTATTTTGTCAGCAAAATGCTCTTCCGGATTGTGGGAGTGTGCGGCAATACGCGCTATAACAACCTTCGACAGCAGCCTCCGCCGACCTATTACGTGCTGTACAGCCAGCTTCCGCGCAGCGACGGGGAGATGACCTACGAGGTGCGCACGCGCATTCGGCCTGCGGCCCTTGTTCCGGAGCTGCGAAAGGCCGTGCAGTCGGTAGACAGGAACCTGCCGCTGATCGGTATCCGCACGCAGGAAGAGCAAATTGACGACACCATCCGGCAGGAGCGGCTGCTTTCCGGACTTACGGCGGCCTTCGGCATCCTTGCGCTGGTGCTGGCCTCGATCGGCATCTATGGCCTGATGGCGTATGCGGTGGCGCAGCGGACGAACGAGATCGGCATCCGGCTTGCTCTCGGCGCGCAGGCCGGCCAGATCATGGGCATGGTCCTGAACGAAGCGTCATGGCTGGCGGCAGCGGGCGTAGGAGCCGGCCTGGTTGCGGCGCTGCTGATGACGCAGTATCTGCGGTCCATGCTGTATGGGCTCAAGCCGGACGATCCGCTAACGCTGGGGATGGCGGCTCTGCTTTTGATGGGAATCGCTCTGCTGGCAAGCTTTGTTCCGGCACGGGCGGCCGCGAGTGTTGACCCGATCCAGGCGTTGCGCCACGAGTGAGCCTTCAAGTGGTTTTGCCGGGGTCGTGGGCTTCGGAGTTGTCCTTCGGAGGCGCCTGATCTTGTTTTGAGGAGGATTCGGGGCCGCCGCGGGAGCCGCTCATGACGAGGCCGATGACGACCAGCAACGATACGGCCAGCAGGCTGTACTCAATGATCTTCAGCATCGTTCCTCCTTAGAGTCATTCTTGACCCTTCTCAACTGCCGCCGATCATCGCCGCCAGCAGAGCCGTTCTGGGGGCGAGATGTTTGAGCACTACTGACTCATGAAGTGCGTGCGCCCCTTCGCCCACGGCACCCATTCCATCCAGCGTAGGAACTCCGAGCGCCGAAGTAAAGTTCCCATCCGAACCGCCGCCGGTTGAGGCCTCGTTAAGCTCGAAGCCCAGCCCCGCGGCCCTTGCAGCAGCCTGCCGGTAGAGCGCCGCTGTGGCCCGTGTCCGCTCCATAGGCGGACGATTCAAGCCACCCTCCACCTTCAGGACGCAGCCCTTGTCCTGCACGCGCAGGTTTCTGAGCTTGCGATCGAGCGCGGGAAAATCCGCCGCGCGCGGAAAGCGCACATCGACTTCAGCCCATGCCTCAGCCGCTACCACGTTAGACCGCGTTCCGCCCTGAATGGTTCCCACGTTGACGGTGATGCCGCGCCTGAGGTCGGTACAGCCCTCAATTGCGGAGACCTGACGTGCCAGCTCGGCGATGGCGGAGTGTCCCTGCTCGAAGTTAACACCACTATGCGCCGCCACTCCAGAAACATGGACGAGATAGCTGGCGATGCCCTTCCGCGCGGTCTTGTACGCACCCTCGATGCCTTGTGCCGGCTCAAGCACATGCACGCACTGGCAGCGGCGGGCGATCTTCTCCGTGATGGAGTGCGAAGCGTGGCTGCCGGTTTCTTCATCGCCGACGAGCAAGAGGATGACCGGGCTGGTTTGCAGTCTGTGGCTACGGAGGATGTCGAGCGCGGTAAGGGCCATAGCCACTCCAGCCTTCATGTCGAGCACTCCGGGACCCCATGCACGGCCTTTGTGAATGCGGAAGGGCATAGTGGCGAGCGTGCCCAAGGGCCACACGGTATCGAGGTGGCCGAGGAGGAGAATTGGTTTCGCGGAGTAACTGAAAGCGGCTGGCGGGTCGAAGCGGGCCTCCAGAATGTCGCCCGAGGAGCGGCAGCGGTGACGGCGGATGCGCGCGCCGAGTGCCGCGGCAGCCTGCGCGGTGAACTCGATGCAGCGGTCAACGGCGGCTTTTTCGTTACTGGGGGACTCAAGTTCAACAAGAGTCCGCAGCAGGGCGAGAAGGCGTTTCTCCCGGAGGCGAGCGGCCCTCAGCAGATTTATTGATCGGTAACTCATTGTTTCTTCAGGCATTGCTGCGAGCGTAACTCGAGGGTGCAAACGATCGAGCGGGTGTGCGCTTCTGGGCGTAAACTGTGGCAAATCTACCACAACGAAACTTCTTCGTCAGCAAGTAGTCTATGCCTTCGTGCAAAAGTCCGGCACGAGGAATCAGCATTTGAACGAATCATCGCAATTTGAACACACGATTACGGACGCCGTCAGCTTCAGCGGCATAGGACTTCACAGCGGCGTACCCGTCTCCATGCGGCTTCTGCCTGCTCCGGCAGGATGCGGGATCGTTTTCCGCCGCACCGACCTCGACAACTTTGAGATTGCCGCCACTGGGCGCAATGTGGCCAAGGTCAGCTATGCCACCAGCCTGATGCGCAAGGGCGTGCTGATCCAGACGACCGAGCACCTGCTGTCGGCGCTGATCGGCCTGGGCGTGGACAACGTGATCATTGAGGTCGACAACCTCGAGCTGCCTATTCTGGACGGCAGCGCGCTGCCCTACGTTGAGGCGTTTCGCACGGTCGGGCTCAAGACCCAGCGCCGCCGGCGCGAGTACTTGCGCATTCTGAAGAGGCTTGAGGTGCGCGAGGGAGACAAGTTCATTGGCGTGTATCCGGGTGATGGGTACAGTGTGTCGTACAAGATTGACTTTCCGACGCCGATCGGCAAACAGGGCTTTGCGGTGGACCTGGCCACGCACGGCTATGCCGAGCAGATCGCCCCGGCGCGAACCTTCGGCTTCAAGGAAGACGAAGAGATGCTGCGCAACATGGGGCTGATCCGCGGTGTAAGCGAGCAGAGCGCGATCATCCTGAACCGGCAGCGAGTGCTGAACGGGCCGCTGCGCTTTGACGACGAGTTTGTGCGGCACAAGGTGCTGGACCTGATCGGCGATCTGGCGCTGGCTGGGCACCACATTCTGGGCCATGTGGTGGCGGAGCGTGCCGGACACGCGATGCACACGGCACTGGTGTCGCGGCTGTTGAAAGACCGCTCGGCCTGGGAGCTGGCCACACTGGGTCCGGAAAGGACGCGGTCAAGGTCGAAGACGCCGGCGCAGGAGACACTGCTGGCGACAGCGTGAGCCCGTTTCGGCCTGGAGCCATGGACTAAGCATGGGCGTAGTTGACCGGCAGGGTTGCCAGGGCGTTGATTTCTGATCTGGAACCGTTCTGTAAATTATTGATTCTATTGAAGTGTCGAGTTTCGATTCCTAGGCTAGGTTATTGATTCTGGAGGTTTTGGGCGTAGGTTTCTGAAAAGACCAGATCCTGTTCGTAAATGCCCGTAAGTTAAAGATTTGGGGCAACTTCCCGGTAAATTACAGGATTGAAATCCCCTTACGGTTACTGTGAGGGGCGCAGGTTTGGGGCGCCCGCGGGGAAATTTGCCGCTTCGCGATTGGCCTGAGTTTTTGTCCTCCTTATGTTCAGTATAGCGGTTCAGAAGAACTCAAATGCATTCCAAGTGAAACTTTAAGTGGCTCGTTTTGAGCGGGTTGCATGGAATTTTGGGTTGGAGGGGCTTGACAGGGTTTTGGAGGCTGGACGGGCGGCAATTCGCGATAGTCAGGGTTCCTTCTCCGCGTCGGCGGCGAGGGAGAGCGTGCCGGATGGCCAATCATCCTCGCTGAGTTCCCGGACCCGATTATCCGGGTTCAATTGCTTAGTTTCTCCGAGTTCTTCTTGGCCTATTCCAAGCTGGTGCAGCTTTCTGGCTTGGCTGAATGCACCTTTATCGCCCTCAATGGCTCCAAGTAGCTTGTTGTAATGGGCAACTGCACTCTCTAGTGCCCTGCCCATCTTGCCGAAGTAGTCCTGTGCGTTTGCTAACTTGTCGTAGAGTTTTTGTCCGGCCTCGCGGATGGCGATGGCGTTGCGGGTGACCTCCATCTGCTGCCAGCCGTAAGCGACGGCTTTGAGCAGCGCGATAAGCGTGGTGGGCGTGGCAAGAATGACGCTGGAGTTGCTGCCGAACTCGATCAGCCCCGGGTCCTGCTCCAGCGCCGCGCTGAAGAGCACTTCGCTCGAAAGGAAACAGACGACAAAATCGGGACTGTCCTTGAACTGCTTCCAGTAGGACTTTGCCGAAAGTTGACTGAGATGTTCGCGTACGCGGGCCGCGTGCGCGATCAGCAGGGTTTCGCGCGCGGCCTCGTCGGTTGCGCCCATCGCCTCAAGAAATGCGTCGAAGGGCGTCTTGACATCAATGACAATGGTGCGTTGATTGGGCAGATGAATCACGCAGTCCGGGCGGATTGATACGTCGTCGCCCCGCACAAAGACCTCTGTGTCGAATGAGGCATGCTCGACCATTCCGGCGAATTCGATGCAGCGCTTGAGCTGGAGTTCTCCCCAGTTGCCGCGTGCCTTGGGCGCGCGCAGGGCCTGAATGAGCTGCGTGGTCTCGCGGCGCAGACTCTGGTGCGTTTCCTGAATGTTCTTGATTTCGGAGAGGACTGTGCCGTATGCGCCTTCGCGCTTGACCTCAAGCTCATGGGTGGTGGTCTGAAGCTTGTTGAGTGCTTCGCCCATGGGCTTGAGGAGGTTGGCGATGGCCGCCTCTTTCGCCTCTAGGCTAGTGCTGGCGGTGAGCTGCTGTTTGCCCAGTTCCTGTTTGGCGAGGTCGAGGAAGGACTGGTTGTTTTCCTTGAGGGCCTTACTTGCGAGGGCACTGAAGGTGTCCACCAGAGTCTTTTCAGCCTTTGCCAGCGCATCCTTTTCAGCGGTGAGTTGCGCTTCAAGCTGCGCCTTTTCCTTTTCGAGAGCGAAGCGGACTTCGGCGGCTGCTGTGATTTCGCGCTGAGCGGTGTCGCGCTCGGCGGTGCGCTGGGCGAGATCGGTTTCGAGTCGGGCGGCGCGCTGCTTTTCGAGTTTGAGGCTGGTCTGGCCGAAAGTCCAGGCTAGGAGGAAACCAAGGACGAGTGTGGCCACACCGATGATGATGTACAAAAGCATGCCTGACTATAACTCTGCCCGGAGGGATGGGACAGGCTGGCGCTGTGGATGACGGCAGCGGCTGTAACTAACAACTGTGACCAAAGACTGTAACCAACCACTGTAACCGGGAGCGGCGCGGGAACATCGAATGCAGCGGCGAAAGGGCAGCGGGAAGAGCGGGCCGGGCGCGTCCTTGCCTGTATTCGAGTCCCTCAGTAGACTTGAAATTTCGGAGCAGCGAAAGCTGTGCCTGGATTCAGTGTGCGAGAATTTCGCTCCGGAGCAGTTTTTCAGCAGTTTACGAGGAGAACCAAATGGCAGCAGTGGACGAGAAGGTAAAGCAAATTATTGTCGAGCAGCTCCAGGTGGACGAGGCCGAGGTTACTCCCGGCGCGTCCTTCCAGGAAGATCTTGGCGCGGACTCGCTCGACGTGGTCGAGCTGGTGATGCAGTTTGAAGAAGCGTTCGATATTGAGATTCCCGATGAAGATGCCGAGAAGATCAAGACCGTGAAAGACGCGATCGACTACATCGAGAAGAACGCGAAAGGCGGCAAGTAACTTTGGATCGCCGCGTCGTCGTCACCGGAATTGGCCTGATCTGCGCTGTGGGCAGTACTGCGCCGGAGACATGGGAAAATCTGCTGGCGGGCAAGAGCGGAATGGCCCCTATTACCCAGTTCGATGCCACAGGCTATCCGGTGACGTTTGCCGCAGAGGTGAAGAACTTCGATCCGCTGCAGTTTGTGGACAGAAAGGAATCGCGCAAGATGGGTCGGTTTATCCATCTTGCTCTGGCGGCGGTGCATGAGGCCATTGAATCCTCGGGACTGAAGATTGACGAGTCGAACTCGGAACGGATCGGCGTATTCATCGGGTCAGGCATCGGAGGGTTCGAAGTTATTGAACGCGAGCATTCGAACCTGATCAACGGCGGCCCACGTAAGATTTCTCCCTTCTTTATTCCGGCGGCCATTGTGAACATGGCGGCGGGACACGTGAGCATCAAGTACGGCGCGAAGGGGCCAATCTCCGCGACGGCAACGGCCTGCACTACGAGCGCGAACTCGATCGGCGACGCCTTCCGCATCATTGAACACGGAGACGCGGACGTGATGATCGCCGGCGGGTCAGAGGCCGCGGTCACGCCGATGTCCGTTGGCGGATTCGCCGCCATGCGCGCTCTCTCTACGCGGAACGACGAGCCTACGCGCGCCAGCCGGCCGTTTGACAAGGACCGCGATGGATTTGTGGTGGGCGAAGGGGCGGGCATTCTGATTCTGGAAGAGCTGGAGCACGCGAAGGCGCGGGGCGCGAAGATTCTGGCTGAAATCTGCGGCTACGGCATGAGCGCGGACGCGTATCACATGACCGGGATTGCGCCCGAAGGCGAAGGCGCGCAGCGCAGTATGCGCGCGGCCCTGCAAGATGCGAAGATGCAGCCGACGGAGATTGATTACGTGAATGCACATGCAACTTCGACTCCGCTGGGCGACGGAAATGAGTCGCGGGCGCTCGAGATTGTTTTTGGCGAACACGCGCTGAGCCATAAGCTGAAGGCAAGCTCGACGAAGTCCATGACCGGCCACTTGCTGGGCGGCGCCGGCGGGCTGGAAGCGGGCATCACGGTGCTGGCGCTCGTAAACCAAAAGATTCCGCCGACGATTAATCTTGAGAATGTTGCCCCTGACTGCCGCCTGGATTACACGCCCAACGTTGCGCGCGTAGCGAAGATTGAAGCGGCACTGTCGAACTCATTTGGGTTCGGCGGGATCAACGGGTCACTGGTGTTCCGGAAGTGGAGCTAAGCAGCCCCGCCTACCAACGAATTGCTCTGCTAAAAGACTTAAATGACTGATTTCAGCTTGTATACTTAGCTGCCAGGGGCATCCGATGCCACTCAACCGCTACAAACTCGCGGCTTCCTACATCAGCTTCTACCTGCTTGTGCTTGCGAGCAACGGGTACCAGATGCGGGCGAGCCTTTTTACGGGCATGTATCGGCTGGCAGTATTTCTTGCCTATGCGGCGCTGCTGTTGTTTGTTTTTGAGCGATCAACCAAACTGGGCCGAATCCTAGAGACCTGCCTCGGATTATTTTCCGGCCTCCCGTGTGCGCTCCCCGCGAACCGTGGCCTGCTCCAGCATGCGAATAATACGTCCCTTCTTCCGGAAGCGCCGAGCCTTTCGCCGCTTTTCGAACGCCCACCTCCATCTCCTTCCTTCTGAATCCCTGACACTCGGCCAGCTCGAGATTGATTCATCGTGCTTGCCTGATTTTTTGATGAACTGCTGCGGCGCAAACGCGTCGAAAGGGACAATTGATGAGTGGCTCTGGAGTGAATGTACTTGCCTTCTATCAGCAACGCCTCAATGAAATTCAAAACGGAATTCGTGAATTGCAGGATAAACAGCACCTCCTGGTGATCGCATTCGTATTTTTTGCCGCTGTGCTGGCCGTGATGGTACTTGGAACCTGGCGCGGAAAGCCTGTGGCGCTGGCAAGCGCGTCGGTAGCTACAATCGCCGGTTTCGTTGCCGGACGGAAGTACTTTGAATTCGGTAGACAATCCCACGAGCTCGCCCTGCGCGGCTGCGTCTATGAGCGCGGAGTCGAACGCTCAACGGGAACATGGATCGGCAAAGGCAACGGCGGTCTTGCGTATGCGCGCAAAAGCCACCTTTACCAAGATGATTTGAGCATTCTTGGAGAGGGCTCGTTATTCGAGTTTCTATGCACGACGCGCTCGGAGGCTGGGGCGGAACGTCTCGCCAGCTATTTGCTGGATTCGTCCGATCCGGAGGAGATTGAGGCGCGACAGGAAGCGGTGAGGGAGTTACGCAACGCGATCGAGCTGCGCGAAGCAATTGCCTTGCTCGGGAAATTTCACTTTCAGGAGTGCGATCCGACAGTCTTCGAGCGCTGGCTAAGCAATCCCGTATTGAAGGTTCATGGTTCGCTCCAAATTTTGCTTTTGCTATCAAGCCTGCCCTGCCTGGCGCTCGGAATTGGCATATTGGCGGGCTTGCTCAATTTAAGCAGCGTATGGCCTCTATTTCTTGTTCTTTTCGCTTTACAGGTGGGGATAGGAGCAATCTTTTATCGACGGGTGCATCCGTTGATTCAAAACCTTAAAACGATGGCTGGTGATTTTGCAGTGTTATGGCAAGGCCTCCGTCTTCTTCAGAACCAGCAATTTCG
>Ga0335075_10013626_pt1 | contig 12235 bp, 12 predicted proteins | sample Lox_Sample_24_FD_206723 | JGI IMG/M metagenome (GOLD analysis project Ga0335075, IMG submission 206723) | Soil microbial communities from Loxahatchee National Wildlife Refuge, Florida, United States - Lox_Sample_2.4 | ecosystem: Environmental > Terrestrial > Soil > Wetlands | place: USA... | reverse complement strand
TCGAGGGCGCGACGTGGACGGTGATCCCGCGCGCGTGGCAGGTCTCCACCAGGTCGAGCGCAGGTCCCTGGGGGAAGTCCGGGTCGGCGATGATCACCTCGTCGACCTGCTCGGCGGCGAGCACCTCGTCCAGGTCGTCGAGGCCTCCGAGCGGTCGCAATCCGCTGCGCGGTGGCATGCCCAGCGACAGATAGCCGACGATGTCGACGCTGGCGCGGGCGTCGCCCTCGAGCGCGTCGGCGACGGCGCCGATGCGGTTGCCGGACCCGACGAGCACCGCGCGCCGCCGGTAGCCGACCTGCTCCAGAAGGCGGCCGGTGACCTGGGTGTAGGTCTCACGCAGCGAGCCGTCGTACAGCAGCCCGAACGCGAACGACCCGTAGAAGATCCAGTAGCTGGAGAAGTGCTCGCCATCGGCCAGCGAGAAGATCAGCCCGAGCAGCGTCGCCTGGAAGAGCCCGGTCGCGATCTTGGAGAACCCCGGGCGGCGGGGCCGGTCGGCGTACAGGTCCAGCCGCGCGAACGCGAGCACGGTGAGCAGGTAGGCGAACGCCAGGAAATGACGCGTCGTCGTCCATGCGGCGTCGACGGTGAACCCGCGCTCGAACAGGAGCTTGACGATGGTCGCGGTGAACAGGCCGCCGCAGACCGCGAGCAGGTCGATCACCAGCAGCACGATCATGCGGGCGACCGCGCGGAGCGTGGCCCGGCGCATCAGGAAGGAGATCACCGGAGGCCGCTTGCGACGGACGTCGCGCGTGGGCAGCATGACCGGGCCCGAGCGCGTCTGCCGAGCTTCCTGGCCCTGCTGGATCGCCTGTTTCTGATTGATCGTCACGGGTGGCGGCGGTCGGCGGGTGGTTGCCTATCTACCCACCTATTGCCGTCCAGGGGTGAAAACGTTCCCCGTGGGCGCGAAGTTGCGTCGAAATCGGCGTTATTGCGGCCTCATCTTCGCCAGCGGCGCCCACGGGCCGGGTCTCACCTACCGATCAGCTTATCCCGGCCCGATCGCTCGAGCGTGAGCTGCAGGCCCTGGTGTAGATCGACGGTCGGCTCCCATCCGAGGATCTGCTTGGCCTGCGCGATATCGGGCCGGCGGACCTGTGGGTCGTCGGCGGGCAGCGCCTCGTGGACGATCTCGGACTTCGAGCCGGTCACGGCGATCACCTCGTGGGCGAGCTCCAGCAGCGTGAACTCATCGGGATTACCGACGTTGACCGGTTCGTGATGACCGGACTCGGCGAGCGCGATGATCCCGCGCACGAGGTCGTCGACGTAGCAGAACGAGCGGGTCTGCGAGCCGTCGCCGAACACCGTGATCGGCCGGTCCTCCAGCGCCTGGCGCAGGAACGTGGGGATCGCGCGGCCGTCGTGGGGTCGCATCCGGGGCCCATAGGTGTTGAAGATGCGGACGATCGCCGTGTCGACGCCCTGCTGGCGGTGGTAGGCCATGGTCAGCGCCTCGGCGTAGCGCTTGGCCTCGTCGTACACCCCGCGCGGCCCGATCGGGTTGACGTGACCCCAGTAGGACTCGGGCTGGGGGTGGACCTCCGGATCGCCGTACACCTCGCTGGTGGAGGCGGTCAGGAACCGCGCCCGATGCAGCTTGGCCAGCCCGAGTGTGTGGTGGGTGCCGTAGGAGCCGACCTTGAGCGTATGCAGCGGCAGCCGGAGGTAGTCGATCGGCGAGGCGGGGGAGGCGAAGTGGTAGACGAAGTCGACCGGCTCCTCGACGAAGTACGGCTCGATGATGTCGATCTGGCGGAATTCGAACTCCGCCGAGCGCAGATGCTCGATGTTCTCCAGCGAGCCGGTCTCGACGTTGTCGATACAGATGACGCGGTGTCCGCGCGAGAGCAGCTCCTCGCACAGATGCGACCCGAGGAAGCCGGCCCCGCCGGTGATCAGGCAGGTGGCCATCGCGGCGGGAATCTATCGACCTGGGCGGTCAGGCGTCGGGCCCCGGGGCGGGCGTGGTGCCCCGCACCCACTCACCCTCCTCTTGCTTCCAGATTGGAGCGACGCGCTTGAGCTCGTCGATGATCTCCCGTCCTCCGGCAAACGCCTCGGCCCGGTGCGGGGCGGAGACCGCGATCAGCACCGAGGGCTCGGAGAGCTCGACGGTCCCGGTCCGGTGCTCGACCGCCGCGGCACACAGCCCGTGGCGCGCGATCGCTCGCTCGAGGATCGAGATCATCTGTGGGAGGGCCATCTCCGCGTAGGCCTCGTACTCGAGCGCGGCGACCTCGCGCGTCACGCCGGCGAACGTGACCACGGCGCCGGCCCGGGGATCGCGCACGAAGGCCAGCAGCAGGTCGAGCGACAGCGGCTCGGCGCTCACGCGTGCGTGGATGACATCTGTCCGCTCGGCGCCACCGGAGACCGGCGGGATCAGCGCAAGCTCGTCGCCGGCCTGGAGGGTCTGGGTCTCCTCGGCGTACTCGCGGTTGACGGCCATCACCACCGGGATCCCCTCGGTGAGCTCGCCGACGGCACGCAGCGCGTCCGCCACCCGCGCGCCGGCCGGCAGCTCGAGCGTGAGCTCGCCCGCGCCGGCGCGCTCACGTAGACCCGCGAACAGGCGAACCGTCACATGCATGCCAGCGAAGGCTACGCCCGGGTACCGTATGCCGCATGACCGGCGAGCCCGACCCCGAACGTGAAGCGGCCCGCCGGCGCGCGATCATCGACGCCGAGGTCAAGGACATCGTGCGAGCGCTCGCGCCCTACGGGGTCCTCGCCCGGGATGTCCTCGCCGAGCGGTGCCGTGCCTCCACCTGGCAGGACGGCGGCTTCGACGAGGCGCTCGACGCCGCTGTGGCCGCCGGACTCGTCGAGCAACTGCCCGACGGGTTCTACGGGCTGGTGCGCTGACCGCCGTGCACCATCATCACCACCATCACCACCACGCGTTGCTTCACCTCTCCCGGCTGTGGGAGGTCGTGCTCGCGCTCCACATCGCCTCGGTTGTGGTCGGGTTCGGGATCGTGTTCGCCTACCCGCTGTTCATGACCGTCGGCGCGCGGCTGGACCCGCCCTCGATGGCGTGGTTTCACCAGATGCAGCAGGCGGTCAGTCGCCGGCTGGTCTCTCCCGCGCTCGTGCTGGTGGTGATCTTCGGGGTTGCGCTCGCCTCCAAGTTCAACGCCTGGAACGCCTTCTACGTCCAATGGGGGATCGGGGTCTCGATCGTGATCGGCGGCCTGGAGGGGATGGTGCTGATCCCGCGCACCGGCCGGCTGGCTGAGCTCGCGCGCCGCGATGCGGGCGATCACGGTGGCCCCCACGGAACGCTCAGCGCCGAGTACTACGGGGTGCAGCGGCAGGTGCTCCTCGTCGCGAGCCTGATCAGCGTGCTCGTGCTCGCGACGATCGTGCTGATGGTGATGCACGTGCGCGGCTGACCGCAGGACAGGTGGGGTTCCCAACCTGATGAGACGGGTACGCTGCCGCGCGGAATGGTGAGCATGCGGAGACCATTGCGCGCGCTGCCTGCCTCGGTCGCAGCGGTGACGGTGCTCCTGCTCTGCGGACTGGTGGCCCTGACCTCGCGCGGCGGGCTGCACGGCAAGCTGCTCGGCGGCAAGTACCGGCTGCAGACGAGGACCCAGAAGCTCCGGCTCGGGCACGTGACCCGATCCGGTGGCGGCCTGTCGCTCACGGTCCAGCACTGGATCGGTTGGACTGCGCTCGGGCTGGTCGCAGCCCTGCTGCTGGCGCTGATCCTGCGCCACCTCCCCTCGCTTCGCATCACCCGCCGCTCCTGGGGCTCCGCCGGCGCCGAGGAGGACGTCGCCGACTTCGACCTCGCCCCCACGGTCAGTGAGGAGGAGTCCAGCGCCCGCCAGGCCGCGTTGCGGGACGCGGTCCTGCGCTCGCTGGACGAGATCCGGCGCGATCCGGACGCGCGCCGCGCGATCATCGGCGCCTACCGCCTGATGGAGGCGGCGCTCGCCCGCACCGGCCTGCCACGCGATCCCGCCGAGGCGCCGCGTGAGTACCTCTCCCGGGCGTTGTCGTCGCTCGACGTCGGGCCGCAGGCACCGCGGCGGCTCACCGCGCTGTTCGAGCGCGCACGCTTCGGCGACGCCGACCTCGACCTGTCACTGCGCGACCAGGCGGTCGACGCACTCCTCGAATTGCAGGGGGCGCTGTGACGATCCTCGTCCAACTGGCGGCGCTGATCGCGGTTGGGGTGGCCCTGGCCGTGTGGCTGGCCCGCGTCCCCTCGGCGCGGCGTTCCCGCCAGCGCCCCGCGGCGGGGCGGCGGCGCACGCTCCCGGGAGACCTCGGCGCGATCGCCGATCTCATCGTCGGAGGCCGCTCCACGGCGTCTGACGTGCATCGGCGGGTGCGGCCGCTGCTGCGCGAGGTCGCGTCGGCGCAGCTCGCCCGGCGCGGGATCGGGCTCGACCGTGACCCGGAGTCGGCGCACGCACTGCTCGGCGACGAGCTCTGGGAGCTTGTGCGCGCCGACCGCCCTGCCCCGGTCACGCGCGATGCGCCCGGGATGTCCGTCGCGGAGCTCTCCGCGCTCACCGACCGCCTGGAGGCGCTGTGACCGACCCCACCGATGCCAACGTATCCATCGGCTCCACCGCGCTCGTCGACGCCGGCGGTCTGGCCGAGCGCGCGAGCGCCGTCCTCGACGAGGTCGAACGCGCGATCGTCGGCAAGCGGCCCGCTCTCGAGCTGGTGCTCGCCGCCCTGCTCGCCGACGGCCACGTGCTGCTGGAGGACTACCCCGGCCTCGCCAAGACGCTGGTCGCACGGTCGTTCGCGGCGGTCACCGGCGTGCGGTTCTCGCGCATTCAGTTCACGCCCGACCTGATGCCGGGAGACGTCACCGGAGCCTCGATCTTCAACCAGCGAACGGCCGAGTTCGAATTCCGTCCCGGGCCGGTGTTCACGAACGTGCTGCTTGCCGACGAGATCAATCGCGCCCCGCCGAAGACCCAGTCGGCGCTGCTGGAGGCGATGGCCGAGCGCCAGGTGACGACCGAGGACCGCACCCGCGCGCTGGAGCGCCCGTTCCTGGTGCTCGCGACCGAGAACCCGATCGAGTACGAGGGGACCTATCCGCTGCCGGAGGCTCAGCTCGACCGCTTCCTGGTGCGCACTCGGATCGGTTACCCCGAGCCCGACGCCGAGTGGGAGATCCTGCGCCGGCGCCTGGAGCGGACCGATGACGAGCTGCAGCTCCGCGCCGTCGTGGACCGTGACGGCCTGCTCGCGATGCAGGCGGCGGTCGAGCAGATCCACGTCTCGGAGTCGGTCGGGCGCTACATGGTGCAGCTGGTCGCCGCGACCCGCTCCGGCCGCGGCGTCGAGGTCGGAGCCAGCCCGCGCGGATCGCTCGCGCTGATGAAGCTCGCCCGCACCCGCGCTGCACTCGACGGGCGCGGGTTCGTGGTGCCCGACGACGTCAAGCAGATCGCGGTGCCGGCGCTTGCCCATCGGCTGACGCTGCGCCCTGAGCTGTGGACGCAGAGCGCCTCCGACGAGGAGATCATCACCCAGATCCTGGACGAGGTCCCCGTACCGCGCGCCGAGCCGGATGCCTGAGGCCCCTCTGAAGCTGCGGGCGCGCACGACGGTCAAACTCCGGGTGTACCTGCTGCTCGCCGCGGCGGGGATGCTGGGCGGGCTGGTGCTGGCGCGCCCCGCTCTGGTCGCGCTCGCCGCGCCGTTCGCCGTCTACCTGGCGATCGGTGTGCGGACGGGCCTGGCGGGGAGCTCGGTACAGGTCACCGTCGAGTCCCGGCGGTCACTCGGCCGGGTGCGCGAGGGCGGCATGGTCGAGGTCGAGGTGGCGGTCACCGCGAGCCACGACATCGCCTGGGCGGAGTTCGCCCTGTACCCGGGGCCCGGTCTGCGGGCGGCCTCGGGACCACGCAGCCAGGCGGTGCATGTGGGCGTGCGCCTGCGGGCCGGCCGCCCGCGGGTGCTGCGCTTCCCGGTGCGCGCGGAGCGTTGGGGGGCACCCCGGGCGGGGGTGCTCCGCGCACGGCTGCGCGACCGCATGGGTGCGATCGGGCTGGAGTCGCGGCCCCACGAGCTCCCGCGGTTGGCCGTGATGCCCCAGGTGGAGACCCTGCGCGAGCTGATCGAGCCCACCCGTCTCCGCGCCACCGTGGGCAGCCGGGTGGCGCGCGGCCGCGGCGAGGGGATCGAGTTCGCGGAGGTACGCACCTTTCAGCCCGGCGATCCGGTGCGGCGGATCAACTGGCGAGTGAGCGCGCAGCGCGGTGCGTTGCACATCTCCGATCGCCATCCGGAATTGAGCGCCGACGTCGTGCTGCTGCTCGACACCTTCAGCGATGTCGGCGACGCGACCGAGAGCACGCTCGCGGTCGCGGTGCGCGCAGCGGCGGCGCTCGCGGCCGGCTACCTGGAGCGGCGCGACCGGGTCGGGATGATCGGGTTCGGCGGCGTGCTCACCGGCATCGGCCCGGGACTCGGCACCGCGCAGCTGGAGCGGATCGTGGGCGGCCTGCTGGCCAGTGAGGTCGAGCACAGCTACGCCACGCGGACGGTGGCCACCATCCCGCCGCGGTTGCTCCCTCCCCGGGCGCTGATCGTGGCGCTCACCCCGCTACTGGACGGGCGCACCGTCGGCGCCCTGTTCGACCTGCGCGCCCGCGGCTTTGACCTCGCGATCCTCGAGTTGTCCCCGGAGCGCTTCCTGCCACCTCCCGAGGGCGCCGAGCGGGCACTCGCGCTGCGTCTCTGGCGCCTGCGACGCGATGGCCTCCGCGACCGCCTGCGTTCGCTCGGGGTGACGATCGTGCCCTACGACGGCACGATGCCGCTGCGCCTGCCCGTGCTCACCGCGGCACGGGTCCGCCGGCGGCCGGGACGGGCGGTGCTCCGGTGATCTTCGCCGCGGCTGCCGCCCTCATCGCCGTCGTGCTGCTCATCTCCGGAGCGCGGCTGCGCACGCCGGCGCTCGCCGGGGCCGGCGTGGCGCTCCTCGGCCTCGCCGCCGCGGTGCCGGTCTTCGCCCTGCACGGTGACGCGCGCACCCTGGTCGCGGTTCCCGCCGCCGCGCTCCTGCTCGGCGCGGGTGAGCTCTGCCTGGGGCTTGCCGACGGGGTCGCCGCCGAGACACCTGAGGACCGGCGCGCATGGGCGGGGTGGGTGTGCGGTTGCGCGGCCGGTGCGGCGGCAGCCGCCTTCATCGTGCTCGGCTCCGAGGCGATCGGCCTGCCTCGCTCCGCGGCCGCGACGGTCGCCGGAGCGGCGCTCACCGCGCTGGCGATCTGGTTGCTGGTCAGCGCGGTGTTCGCTCTCGTCGGGGAGGACTGAGGCGCCGAGCGCCCGTTACGGGTGCTCGGACCGGGCCTGCATCGGCAGCAGGAAGACCAGTCCGAACGCCGCTGCGAGCGGGACCAGGCACGCCCACGCCGTGATCTGCAGCGCGTCGGTGGGCAGATGACCGCCCAGCCGCGAGAAGAAGATCGTCCCCAGCACGGCGACACCGAGCGCGCTCGCCAGCTGCTGCACGGCCTCGAGCACCCCGGACGCGGAGCCCACGTGGTCCATTTCGACTCCGGCCAGGATGAAGTCGAACAGCTGACCGAAGCCCGTGCCCGCGCCGATCCCGATCACGAACAGCGATGGGGCCAGGTCCCAGCTGGAGGCGCTGAACACCCCGGCGACGCTGAGCGCGAGGCCGGCGGTGCCCGCCGCGACGAGCACGATGCCGCCATGGATGAGGTGACGGCCGAGCTTGGCGACCAGCGCGAACGACAGCCCCATCCCCAGGATCATCCCCACCACCATCGGCGTGAGCGTGAGGCCGGCGTGAATCGGTGAGAACCGCTCGCCGAGCTGGGTGAAGAGCGACATGCACAGGAACAGTCCGCCGAACGCGCCGAAGAATCCGAGCATCACGGCGAGGCCGCTGGTGTACGTGCGGTTGGCGAGCAGGCCGGGCTCGATCAGCGGGTCACGGGTGCGCCGCCGCTCGTAGATCACGAACGCGACGATCAGCGCGACTCCGGCGCCGAGCATCAGGAACGTCCAGGCCGGCCAACCGGCGGTGCGGCCCTGGATCAGCGGGTAGATGATTGCGACCAGCCCGAGGCCGACCAGCGCCATGCCGGCGAGATCGAGCCGCTTGCCCGCGTGGGAGACGATCCGCGGAAGCACCTTGACCGCGGCCGCGAACGAGAAGATCCCGATCGGCAGGTTGATCAGGAACACCAGCCGCCAGCCGGTCCCCCACAGGTTGGCGTCGATCAGGGCGCCGGCGAGCACCGGCGCGACGAGCATGGGCAGGCCCATCGCCGGCCCGAAGATCCCGAACACCTTCGGCATCTCCTCCTCCGGGAAGCTCTCCTTCAGCAGCCCGAAGCCCTGAGGGATGAGGAGCGCCCCGAACGCGCCCTGCAGGGCGCGGGTGGCGATCAGCACGCCGGGGGAGGGGGCGAGCGCGCACAGCGTCGACATCACGGTGAAGCCGGCCGAGCCGATCAGGAACAGGCGCCGGCGGCCGAACAGGTCGCCGAGCCGGGCACCGGTGACGAGCAGGACTGCGAAGGCGAGCGTGTAGCTGGCGCTCAGCCACTGCAGCGTGGTGGAGCTGCCGCCGAGGTCATGACGGATCGTCGGGCCGGCGATGTTGACGATCGTCGCGTCGATCAGATCCATGATGTTGGCCCCGAGGACGACGGCGAGCACGTACCAGCGCAGCCGGAACGGTGCGCTCGCCTCCTCGGGTGGGGATTCAGGTGGGGTGGTGGTGACAGCGGACATGACGCCTCCAGGCGGGTGTGTGAGTTGGGGCGAACAACGTTCGTGACGAACACTGTACGTAACGAACGCCGTTCGTGTCAAGTAGGATTCACGTCGTGTCCACCACCTCCGACGCGCACGGCTTCCCTCCGCACGCGGAGGGCCCGCCCGCGGCCCGCTCGCGGAGCACCCGCGGGCGCCCCGCGAAGTCGCCGCTGAGCGCCGAGGCGATCGTCGATGCCGCGCTCGAGATCTGCCGCGAGGAGGCGCTCGATGCGGTGACCATGCGCCGGGTGGCCGCCGAGCTCGACACCGGGCCGGCCTCGCTCTACGTCTACGTGCGCAATCGAGAGGAACTGCTGCGCCAGATGCTCGACCGGGTGTCCGGGGACGTCGCCCTGGAGGAGATCGACCCGGCTCGCTGGCGCGAGCAGGTCCACGATCTGCTCGAGCGCTGGCTACGCGCGATGGAGGCGTACCCGGGGCTCGCCTCGGTGGCGGTCGGCAACCCGCCCGCCACCGAGCGGATGATGGTCGTCGCCGACCACCTGCTCGGGCTGCTGCTCGCCGGCGGGGTCACGCCCCAGGACGCGGCCTGGGGGATCGACATCCTCCCGCTGATCACGACCGCGACCGCCGTCGAGACCGACGTGCACCGCGCGCTCGGCCACACGGGCGAGGAGACCGTGGAGCGCATCCAGGCGACGCTGAGCGCGATGTCGCCCGACCGCCTGCCGAACCTCCTGCGGTACGGCGAGGAGCTCGTCTCCGGAGACGGCGACCAGCGCTTCCACTTCGCGATCGAGGTCTTCCTGGCGGGCCTGGTCGCGCGCGGGAGCGGGTGATCCATAGACTCGCCAGCGATGACCGACCTCGCTGACACCCCACCGGAGACCGCCGAGGAGAAGCTCGCCCAGCTGGCCGACCTCCGCGAGCACGCGATCCACAACGCCGGCCAGGCGGCCGTGGACAAGCAGCACGCCAAGGGCAAGTTCACCGCGCGTGAGCGGATCGCCAAGCTGCTGGATCCCGGCTCCTTCCAGGAGATGGACGTGTTCGTCCGTCACCGCACCCACGACTTCGAGATGCAGGATCGCCGGCCCTACGGTGACGCGGTGGTGACCGGCCACGGCACGATCGACGGGCGCCGGGTGTGCGTGTTCAGCCAGGACTTCACGGTGTTCGGTGGGTCATTGGGCGAGGTGATGGCCGAGAAGATCTGCAAGATCATGGATCTGGCAGCGAAGATCGGCTGCCCGGTGATCGGGATCAATGACTCGGGCGGCGCGCGGATCCAGGAGGGCGTGGTCTCGCTGGGCGGCTACGGCGAGGTGTTCCTGCGCAATGTCCGCTGCAGCGGGGTGATTCCGCAGATTTCGCTGGTGATGGGTCCGTGCGCGGGCGGCGCGGTGTACTCGCCGGCGATCACCGACTTCGTGTTCATGGTCAAGGAGACCTCGCACATGTTCATCACCGGCCCTGACGTGATCCGGACGGTGACCGGTGAGGAGGTCGGCTTCGAGGAGCTCGGCGGGGCGATGTCGCACAGCACGAAGTCCGGGGTGGCGCACTTCGCCTCCGAGGACGAGGACCAGTGCTTGGAGGACGCGCGCTACCTGCTCTCGTTCCTGCCGCAGAACAACCTGGAGACGCCGCCGCGGGTGGCCTCGGCGGACGATCCGCTGCGGGCCGATCCGGAGCTGGACACGATCGTTCCGGACAGTCCGAACCGTCCGTATGACATGCGCGAGGTGATCCGCCGGATCGTCGATGACGGCGAGTACCTGGAGGTCGCCGAGAACTTCGCCCGCAACATCGTCTGCGGGTTCGCGCGGTTGGACGGCTTCAGCGTCGGGGTGGTCGGCAATCAGCCGGCGCAGCTGGCCGGCGTGTTGGACATCGAGTCCTCCGAGAAGGCCAGCCGGTTCATCCGCACCTGCGACGCGTTCAACCTGCCGATCGTCACCTTCTGCGACGTGCCCGGCTTCCTGCCCGGGACCGAGCAGGAGTGGAACGGGATCATCCGCCACGGCGCCAAGCTGCTCTACGCCTACGCGGAGGCGACGGTCCCGAAGATCACGGTGATCACCCGCAAGGCCTACGGTGGCGCGTACGACGTGATGGGATCGAAGCACCTCGCCGCCGACTACAACCTCGCCTGGCCCAGCGCCGAGGTGGCCGTGATGGGGCCCGAGGGCGCGGTGAACATCATCTACCGCCGCGAGCTGGCGGACGCCGAGGACCCCGAGGGGCGCCGCCATGAGCTGATCGACGCCTACAAGGCCCACTTCGCCAACCCGTACGTCGCCGCCGAACGCGGCTACATCGACGACGTGATCTTCCCCCACGAGACCCGCCCCAAGCTGATCACCGCCCTGCAGACGCTGCAGACCAAGCGCGAACCCGGCCCCCGGCGCAAGCACGGAAACATCCCTTTGTAGACGCCGGTCCTTCGGCCCGACGAGTTCAGATCTCGAACGGGCGTCCACCCGGAGGCAGCCGTCCGGAAGGACTGTGCGTCCAGAAAACGTCCAGATCGGGGTGTCGGGCATCCGTCCACATTCGGCCCTGAGACGGCACTGGACGGGCCTGGACAACCGATCTCGGGAAGGTGCCCGCTACCTTCCCGCGCCGCTCACTGCTCGCACTGCTCGCCGGCGCCGCCACCTTCCTCGCCCCCGCCGGCGCGGCTCACGGGGCGAGCTTCGCCCCGCTCGTGCCCAGGGGCGGGGCGTCGCTTCCGACCGGTGCTCGTGACCTCGGCCGGGTCTCGCCCGCGACCGAGCTTCGAGTCACCCTCGCGCTCCGCCCGCGTCACGCCACGGCGCTCGCCGCCTACGCCTCCGCGGTCTCCCACGCAGGCTCCCGCGAGTACGGCCACTACCTGACCGTCGCCCAGTTCGCTCGTCGCTTCGGCGCGACCGAGCAGCAGCTGCGCACGGTCCGCTCCGGCCTGCGCGCCCGCGGGCTGACCGTCGGCGCCACCAGCGACAATCGGCTCTCCATCACCGTGCGCGGGACCGCGCAGGTGACCGCCGACGCATTCGAGACCGACATCGACCGCTACGTCCTCGGCGACGGCGCCGACGAGGACGCCCCCAGCGCGGCGCCGCACCTCGCCGGAGCGGCCGGTGCGCTCGTGCAGGGCGTCGTCGGCCTGGACTCCATCGCTCCGAAGGCGTCGATCGAGATCGCCCACCGCCACCGCCACCGCGAGCACGCGCGCATGCGCCCGCGCGTGACCGCGCGCGCCCGCACCCACGCCTCCGGCCACACCGCCGCCACCGGACCGCAGGCGTGCGAGGCGGCGAGCAGCGACGCCGCTGAGGATTGGGGCAACACCCCCTCCCAGATCGCGGCCCACTACGGGCTGTCCGGCTTCTACGCCGCGGGCGACGAGGGCAGTGGCGTGACCATCGCGCTCTACGAGCTCGAGCCGTTCAGCCCCAGCGACGTCGCCGCCTACCAGGCCTGTATGGGCACCAGCACGACC
>Ga0335075_10013625_pt1 | contig 12235 bp, 10 predicted proteins | sample Lox_Sample_24_FD_206723 | JGI IMG/M metagenome (GOLD analysis project Ga0335075, IMG submission 206723) | Soil microbial communities from Loxahatchee National Wildlife Refuge, Florida, United States - Lox_Sample_2.4 | ecosystem: Environmental > Terrestrial > Soil > Wetlands | place: USA... | reverse complement strand
GGGTTCTTCTCCCGCGACGAGGACTGGTGGGAGCGGGTGCTCGATGACCCGGCCGACGAACGTCAGGGCAGGAGCCCGCTGCGGTGCCTGCTGGCGACGGGCGGCGACGGCGGGTCCGGCGACGGCGACGGCGGCGGCGACGGCGGCGGTGGCGGTGGGTCCGGCGGCGGCGGGTCCGGCGACGGCGGCGGTGTTCGCGGGTACGCGCTGTACCGGAGCAGTCCGCGGTGGGAGGAGGGCACGGTGCTGCCCGATGGCGTGATCGGGGTCTGGGAGCTGATCGCGGCCGATCCCGCGGCGGGCGCGGCGCTGTGGCGGGATCTGCTCAGCCGGGATCTGGTCGGCTCGGTGACGGCGGACCTGAGGCCGGTCGACGACCCGCTGCTCTATCAGCTGCACGACTCACGCCGGGCCCGGGTGCGCGTGGTCGACAACCTGTGGGTGCGGATCATCGACCTGCCGACCGCGCTTGCCCGCCGCGGCTACTCCGCGCCGGTGGACGTGGTGGTTGAGGTGACCGACGGGCTGCTGCCGGGCAATGCGGGGCGCTGGCGGCTGCGGGCGGCGGGGCCCGGCGGGACGGTTGGGGCTGGCAGCGCGGTTGGGGCTGGCGGCGCGGGCGGAGTTGGCGGGGCGGTTGACTGCGCGCGGACGGACGAGCCGGCTGACATCGCGCTGGACGTCAGGGACCTCGGCGCGGCTTACCTCGGCGGCACCCGGCTGGCCGCGCTCGCCGCGGCCGGCCTGGTACGCGAGTTGCGGCCGGGCGCGGTGGGCCGGCTATCCACCGCCATGAGCTGGGACCCCGTCCCCTGGTGTCCCCGGATCTTCTGACCGTGGCGGTCCAAGCCTGTGGATAACGCCACCAGCTCGCCCTTTGCCTGTGGATAACCACTCGCATCCCGCACATTGTGTGCTAAAAGAGTGCTCGTCATCGACGCTCGACCATGATCGTGTTGCGTTGGGGGCACCCCGCGACCCGTTTGACACACACTCAGGCCCGCGCGGCCGTACGGTGTGGCCAGTGGTGTGAGCGAGACGGGTGGGAGTCGGCTGAGGCGATTGCGGGCGCGGCGAGCCGGGCGGTGCCTTCGGCGGGGGGCCTTCGGCGGGGGCCTTCGGCGGGGGCCTTCTGGGGGGCCCTCGGCGGGGCCGTCTGGTGCGGCTTATCTGGCAAATAGGGCTATTGCCGGTAAATCGGGAGACACTGGAGGCATGTCAGGTATGCGGATCACGCTGTCGGGGGCGATGCGAGCCCGGGACGTGTCGCGGCCGACCGACGAGCAGGTGGCGGCGGCGGCCGAGCGCGAGGCGCGGATGACGCGGGCCGGACGGCCGAGCCGCGCTGGCAGCGCGGCCGGGACGGGTAATGCGGCGCCCGTCGCGGCAGTCGCGGCCGCGCCGAACGGACCAGCCGCGCCGACGGCGGCTCCGGCGTGGACCGCCCCGCCGCGGACGGCGCCTGCGGGAGCGGACCCGTCAATGTCCGTTGCCAACGCCGGCGGGACCGACCGGGACGGCTCGCCCGCCGGCGAAGAAGCGCCCGACGAGGCGCCGTCGCCTACGCGGCGGCGTCGGCGGCGTCGGCGCTAGGCCTGCGCGCTGAGCGGGGGGAGATCGCCCGCCTTCTCGAAGTCGGCGATCTCGGCTAGGCGCCTGGCGTGCCTGGCCTCACCCGAGAACGGGGTCGCGACGAAGACCTTCGCGAACCCGACCGCGTCCTCGGTCGAGTACATCCGGGCGCCCAGGCTGAGCACGTTGGCGTCGTTGTGCTGACGGGCGAGCCGGGCCGTCTCCGTCGTCCAGGCGAGGGCGGCGCGGATGCCAGGCACCTTGTTCGCGGCGATCTGCTCGCCGTTGCCAGAACCGCCGATCACGATTCCCAGGCTGCCCGGACTGCCGACGACACCCTGGGCGGCGCGCAGCACGTACACCGGATAGTCGTCATCCGGGTCGTAGGCGGCGGGGCCGCAGTCAACGGCCTCGTGGCCGGCCTCGCCGAGCCAGGCCGCCAGGGCCGACTTGAGCTCGAGGCCAGCGTGATCAGATGCCAGATATACGCGCACCGGGTTAGTCTGCCAGACCGCCGGCGCGCGCGCCGCGCGCGGGTTGGGGGTGTCCGCGTTTTCGGCGGACACCCCCGGGGGTCGTGGGGGCGGGCAGCCCCCACGGAGTTGGGGGGTTCCGGGGGGCTTGGCCCCCGGGGGCAAACACCGTCACGTCTGATGACTATTCGGACACTCCGTGTAATACTGACGGGAAAGCATCTGGGACGCGTGGGTAGCATGGCCTAGCTACAAGCGTGAAGATCCACATCGAACACAAGTCGATTGCGAAAGGGCCACCTGGTGACAGCTAACCTCACCCGCGATGAGGCACGTGCCCGTGCCGAGTTGATCACCGTCGGCTCCTACCAGATAGCGCTCGATCTGACCGGCGGGGACACGACCTTCCGCTCGGTATCGACGATTGCGTTCAACTGCGCGCGGCCCGGTGAGGGCACCTTCCTGAACCTCACGGCGCCGCTTGTGCACGCGATGACGCTCAACGGCGTCCCGGTCCCGGCCAGCGCGTTCGACGGCGACCGGATCACCCTCGACGCCCTCGCGGCCGAGAACACGCTGGTAGTTGACGCCGAGTGCGGCTACTCGCGCAGCGGCGAGGGCCTGCACCGGTTCGCCGACCCGGCCGACGGCAACGTCTATATGTACTCCGACCTGGAGACGTTCGACGCGAACCGGGTCTACGCCTGCTTCGACCAGCCCGACATGAAGGCGCACTTCGAGTTCACCGTGCGCGCGCCGCAGGACTGGACGGTCGTGTCCAACCTGGCAGCCGACGCCGAGGGCGGCCCGCCCGACGGCGAGGGCGTCCGGCGCTGGCATTTCCCGCCGACGCCGCTGATGTCGACCTACATCACCCACGTGTCGGCCGGGCCGTGGCACATCGTGCGGGACTCCCACGACGGCATACCGCTCGGCATCCTCTGCCGCCAGTCGCTCGCCAGGTACCTCGACCCGGACGAGATCTTCGAGGTGACCAGGCAGGGCTTCGACTTCTTCCACCAGGCGTTCGGGATCAAGTACCCGTTCGGCAAGTACGACCAGCTCTTCGTGCCCGAGTTCAAGGAAGGCGCGATGGAGAACGCGGGCGCGGTCACCATCCTCGAGGACTACGTCTTCAGGTCGCGGGTGACCGATTTCCGGCGCGAGGTGCGCGCCGAGACCATCCTCCACGAGATGGCGCACATGTGGTTCGGTGACCTGGTCACCATGCGCTGGTGGGACGACCTGTGGCTGAACGAGTCGTTCGCGACCTGGGCGGGCACCGCCGCGCAGGCCGAGGCTACTCGCTGGACCCAGGCCTGGACCACCTTCACCACCGCCTGGAAGGCCTGGGCGTACAAGCAGGACCAGCTCCCCTCGACGCACCCGATCGCGGCCGACATCCCGGACATCCACGCGGTCGAGGTGAACTTCGACGGGATCACCTACGCCAAGGGCGCGGCCGTCCTCAAGCAGCTCGTGGCCTACGTCGGCCGGGAGAACTTCCTGGCCGGGGTGCGGAAGTACTTCGCCGCGCACGCCTACGGCAACGCGACCCTGGCCGACCTGCTCTCCGCACTCGAGGACGTCTCCGGGCGCGACCTGGCGGCCTGGTCGCGGGAGTGGCTGGAGACGGCCGGGGTCAACACGCTCCGGCCCTCGTACACGGTCGACGTCGACGGCCGCTTCACCTCGTTCTCGGTGCTGCAGGACGCGGCCCCGTCGCACCCGGTGCTGCGCTCGCACCGCATCGCGATCGGCCTGTACTCGCTGACCGACGGTCGCCTCACCCGGACCGAGGTCATCGAGACCGACGTGTCCGGTGCCGCCACCGAGGTGCCGGCCCTGGCCGGGCACGCCCGGCCCGACCTCGTGCTCGTCAACGACGACGACCTCACCTACGCCAAGATCCGGCTCGACGAGCACTCGCTCGCCACCGCGATCGCCTCGATCGGCTCGTTCACCTCGTCGCTGCCGGCCGCGCTGGTCTGGGCGGCGGGCTGGGACATGTGCCGGGACGGCGAGATGGCCGCCCGGGACTACGTGCGGCTGGTGCTCGGCGGCGTGGACTCGGTCCGCGACATCAGCGTGGTGCAGACGCTGCTGCGGCAGGCGGCGCTGGCGGTGCGGCGCTACGCCGTCCCGTCTTGGCGCGGGGAGGGTCTCGCGCTGATGGCGGCGTCGCTGCGGGCGCTGCTCTCCTCCGCCCCGGCCGGGTCCGATCACCAGCTCGCCTACCTGCGCGCGTTCACTGATGTGGCCACCGCACCGGACGACCTGTCGCTGCTGGCCGGGCTGCTCGACGGGTCGGCCGTGCTCGACGGGCTCGCGGTCGACACCGACCTGCGCTGGACCCTGCTCCACCGCCTGGTCAGCCGCGGGGCGCTGGGCGAGGAGGCGATCGACGCCGAGCTCTCCTCCGACGCGACCGACGCGGGTGAGCGGCAGGCGGCGGCGTGCCGGGCGGCGGTGCCCTCGGTCACCGCCAAGCGCGAGACCTGGGAGACGCTGACCGACGGAAAGCTGACGATCGCGATGTTCCGGGCCACGCTGACCGGGTTCGCCGACCCGGACCAGCGCGAGCTGGTCGAGCCGTACCGGCCGGAGTACTTCGCGGCGGTCGGCGAGGTCTGGCGGGAGTGGTCGTCCGCGATCGCGCAGGACTTCGTGGAGGGCGGCTACTCGGTCTGCGCCGTCGACGCGGCCACGATCGAGGCCACCGACGCCTGCCTGGCGTCGGTCCCCGAGCCGCCCGCCGCGCTGCGCCGGCTGCTCAACGAGGGCAAGGACGAGGTGCTGCGCGCCCTTCGCAACCAGGCCCGCGACCGCGAGGCAGCGTCCCTGGAGGCGTAGCCGCGGCAGCACCATAGCGTTTCCGTCACCAGGACCAGGACGACGGAAACGCCATCGTGCTCGCTGATGGCTAGCGGTTGGCGGGCCCGTCCGACGGCCACTGGGGCGGCGCCCAGTCGTTGTCCGGGTCGGTCGTCTGACCCACCTCGATGAGGTAGCCGTCGGGATCGCGCATATAGCACCGGATCTCGTATTCGTGCTGCTTCGGCGGCGTCAGGAACTCCGCCCCGCGGGCGCTCCACTCGGCGTGCACGGCGTGGATGTCCCGGACCCGGATGTTGAGGAAGCTGCTGACCCGGTCCGGATCGCGCGGCGTCTCCAGGGTGACGGTCGGCTTGTCGTCGGTCGGCCCGCCGCCGACGTTGATGATGATCCACGTGTTGGCCAGCGCGACGTAGGTCAGCCCGCCGGGGCCGGAGAACGCCAGCCGACCGCCGAGCACCTCGGTGTAGAAGCGCTTGGAGCGCTCGACGTCATCGGAGACGATGAAGTGGGCCAGCACGATATCCACGGGAGCCGACGACTGATCGGCCATGGGGCACCTCCGCTGATCTGGGTCTCGCACCCGCCCGCGACGGGTCCTGCGGCCGATGCTACTGACCGTCTCCGCGAGGCAACCCAGCGCCATCCTCGCCAATGCAGAACCAGATGTCGAACTTCAATAAGTTTGAAGGCATATTCAAACTTATGAGATCTGCGCCGTCCGCGCTGCTCCCTATCTTGCGCTCGCAGGTGGCAGGGGACTTGCTAGCTCTCCTCTATCTGCACCCTGAGGGCGAGTACAGCCTGACCGAGGCGGCGAGCGTCATCGGAGCGGGCCTACCCACTCTGCACTACGAGGTGAAAAAGCTGTCCGAGGGAGGCCTGATCAGCACCCGCAAGCGCGGGAACCTGCGCCTCGTGAGGGCGGTCACCGACTCCCCGCTCAGCCGCCCACTGACTGACCTGCTCGCTGTCACCTACGGACCGCTGCCGGTGCTGTCCGACATGCTGGCCGACGTCGAGGGGATCACCACGGCTTACCTATACGGATCATGGGCCGCGCGCTATCAGGGCGAGCCAGGGCCGCCCCCACGGGACGTCGATGTTCTCGTCGTCGGCACCGCAGATTATGACGACCTTGAGCAAGTGACCGAGCAAGCGCAGCGGGCGCTTCACCGGCCGGTAAACGTCCGTCGAGTCAGGCCCGAGACATGGAGCGACGCCGACCCGGCCGATCCGTTTCTTCAGTCGGTTAGGTCCCGGCCGCTGGTGCGGATAGGAGTCGGGACCAGATGAGATGGGAACAGGGCCGCACAGTAATCGAGCGGTGCTGGCAGACGGCGAGCTGCAGCGCGTACCCGCCAGCCGGGCGCAGGCCGATCGACTACTAGCCCAGGCGCGAGTCCATGTGGCCTCGGCCCTCAAGGTGCGCGACGAGGACCCGGCCGGGGGCTACGCACTGGCCTACGACGGCGCCCGCAAGGCGCTGACTGCGATCCTCGGGAATGAAGGCCTGCGGCCGACGACGCGCGGTGGTCACCTCGCGGTACTCCAGGCCGTTCGGGCGTAAGTGGATCCCCCGATGGGCCGGGCCCTTCGCCAATTCAACCGGATGCGGACTCGCCGGCACGACGCGGAGTACCCGCCGACAGATTCGCCCGAGATCACCGCGGCCGATGTAAGAGAGGACCAGGCACACGCCGACAGCCTCGTTAGCATCGCGATCCGGCTCCTCGACGAAATGTCCCCGTTCTGACCGGCAGGACCAGACGTTGACGTTAGGCGGCGAGGGCGGCGGCGACGGCCTCGCGGACGTGCTTGGCGATGTCGTCGAGCGGCACGACCTCGGTCTGGCCGCTGGCGCGGTCGGTCAGCTCGGCGGTGCCGGCGGCGACGCCGCGCTTGCCGATCGTGATCCGGAACGGGATGCCGACGAGCTCGGCGTCGCTGAACTTGACCCCGGCCCGGTCGGGGCGGTCATCGATGATCACGTCCACCCCGGCGTCGAGCAGGGCCTGGTAGGCCCGCTCCCCCGCCTCGGCCACGGTCGCGTCGTTCTGCTGCGCGACCACGACGACCGCCTCGAACGGGGCGACGCTGACCGGCCAGACGATGCCCTTGTCGTCGTGGTGCACCTCAATGCAGGCGGCCATCGCGCGCTCCACCCCGATGCCGTAGCAGCCCATGATCGGCTTGACCGGCTTGCCGTCGGGACCGGAAACCGTGATGTCGAAGGCGTCGGTGTACTTGTAGCCGAGCTTGAAGATGTGCCCGATCTCGATGCCCTTGATGACGGTCAGCGGCTGCCCGCAGCTCAGGCAGGCCTCTCCGGCCGCGACCGCCCGCAGGTCCGCCCACTGGCCGACGTTGACGTCCCTGGCCAGGTCGACCCCGCGCAGGTGCACGTTGTCGGTGTTGGCGCCGGTCACCATGCCGGACCGGTCCCGCAGGGCCAGGTCGGCGATGACCGGCAGGTCGGCCACGCCAACCGAGCCGAGCGAGCCCGGGTGGGCGCCGAGGGCGGCGAAGATCTCGTCCGCGTCGGCCGGCCGCACTGCCCTCGCGCCGGTGGCGTCGATCAGCTTCTGCTCCTCCAGGCCGTGGTCGCCGCGGACCAGGACCAGCGTGAGGGCGCCGTCGAGCACGTAGACAAGGGTCTTGATCTGCCGGTCGGCGGGGGCGTCATAACCGGTCGCGAGGTCCTCGATCGTGCGCACGCCGGGCGTGTCGAATCGCGCGGGCGCCGCCAGCCCCAGGGTCGCGTCGGCCGCCGGGTCGAAGGGCGCCAGCCGCGACACCGCGGCCTCGCTGTTGGCCGCGTACCCGCACTCCGGGCAGTGCACGATGTCGTCCTCGCCGGTCTCCGACGGGCAGATGAACTCGGTCGACCCGGAGCCGCCCATCGCGCCGTTGGACGCCTGGACCGGGATGGCCGGGATGCCGATCCGCGCGTACGCGCGGATGTAGGCGGCCCGGTGGGCGTCGAACGACGCGTCCAGCCCCGCGGCGTCGAGGTCGAAGCTGTAGGAGTCCTTCATCGTGAACTCGCGGGTCCGCATCAGCCCCGCCTTCGGCCGCGGCTCGTCGCGCAGCTTGGTCTGGAACTGGTACCACATCTGCGGCAGCTCGCGGTAGGAGCTCAGCTCGCCCGCCAGCAGGGTGATGACCTCTTCGCTGGTCATGCTCAGCACCTGCTCGGCGCCCTTGCGGTCGTGCAGCCGGAACTGCTCGTCGCCCATGATCGCGTAACGCCCGCTGCGCTGCCAGATGTCGGCCGGCTGCATGACCGGCATCACGAACTCCTGGGCCCCGATCCGGTTCATCTCCTCGCGGATGATGCCGATGACCTTGAGGCGCACCCGGACCGCGAGCGGTAGCAGCGAGTAGTGCCCCGCCATCAACTGGCGGACGTACCCGGCCCGCAGCAGCAGCCGGTGGCTGGGCGCGCCCGCCTCGGCGGGGTCATCCCGCAACGTCGGGATGTGCATGGTCGACCAGCGCACGTTAGCTCCGCCTTGTCAAGTCTTGGCCCGTCATGTCCTGGCCGGATTCTATCGCCGGCCCAGCGTCACCGTGGACGGCATTGGCGCTGGCCGGGCCGCCCAACGCGATTTACAGTGCAATTAACAACGACCAATGTCCGATTTAAACCCGGATACGCTGGGAACATGGATTAAAGAGCGCCGCATTAGAGGCGGCGAAATCGGTACGCTGAGATGGTGAGATGGATGGCTTGGCCCCGAATCAAGAACTCCAGGTCATCAGCGCAGCCAGGGACGCAGCCGCACACCGGCGTGCAGGCAACGGTAACTCCGGCCGCTGACGCTGACCCGCCCCCCCGCAGCAGCCAGAACACCGGCGTCGGCGGCACCACCTACGCCGTGGCCGAGAACCCGGGCCAGGACGCCCGGTCCCCCCGGCACGACCGGAGCGCGGGCCGGCGCCTCGGGCCGATCAGGCACGCGCACTCCGGTGTCGATGACGCGCCGTCGAACCCGTCGTTCGCCTCGGCGGCATCGCCGGAGACGGCCGACACGGCCGAGCCCGGGCAGGGCCCGGTCCCGGCCGACGACGGCATCTCGATCTTCGGCGACATGGCCACCACCGAGGTGCCAGCCGACGAGGAGCCGATCCTGGACTTCCGGGCGCCGCACCGCTCCCCGGCCGGCGGCCAGCCCGCCCAGGACCGCGATCCGGTCGCGGCCGGCCCGGCCGATCCGATCCCCGTCGGCGGGTCGTGGAACCGGCCGGCGGCGTCGTCCGTCCGGCCGGTGGACCCGGCGGCGGAGAGCAAGCCGGGACCGTTCGGGAGAAGGATAGGCGGCCAGCGGCCCCCCGCGCCGGCCCGCGACGACCAGCCCCGGGTGAGCGTGCGCGATCTTCCCCCGGATGTGCAGATTCGGTTCTGGCGGACCCGCGCGATCATCATGATCGTCGTCGGGCTGCTGTTCGGAATTCTGACCAAGAACTGGATGGTCGGACTGACGCTGGCCATTCTGGCCGGGATCATCGACACCGTGTACCGGTCGCGGAACGCGGCCGACTACCAGAACGGCGCGAGCCAGGCCGGCGCCCAGAAGCGCACCCGCAAGCAGCTGAAGCGGATGCGGCGGGACGGGTACTTCGCCCTCGACGCCCGGCCCATCCCGGACAGCCGGGAGTTCATCGACCACCTCGTCATCGGCCCGACCGGCGTCTACGCGATCGACTCGGAGAAGTGGGACGCCAAGGTCCCGGTCCGGACCCTGAACGGCAAGCGGCTCTACCGCGGCCCCGAGTCCCAGAAGGAACGGCTCGAGCACGCCGCGTGGGAGGCGGGTCAGGCCAGCGAGATCCTCTCGGCCGCGCTCGGGACCGAGATCTCGGTCCGGCCGGCGCTCGCCATCTACGGGCCGCGGATCCCGTGGGACATCGCCACGATCAGGAACGTCGACGTGTTCAGCGGGCCCACGCTGCGCAAGTACCTCAGGCGACGCGCCCGGCAGCGCGACGGCGCGCCGAAGCTCACCCGCGAGCAGATCCGCACGATCTACGACACGGCGGCGAGGATGCTGCCGGACGTCGCGCCGACGAGGACGGCCGCGCCTGTAGGCTGAACTTCCCATGTCTTTATGGTGAGGGGAGTTCGGCGATGCCGCCGTTGAGGTCACGCACGGTCACGCACGGTCGGAACATGGCGGGAGCGCGCGCGCTGCTGCGCGCCACCGGCGTAGCGTCCGAGGACTTCGGCAAGCCCATTATCGCGGTCGCGAACAGCTTCACCGAGTTCGTGCCCGGCCACGTCCACCTGGCCGACGTCGGACGGGTGATCGCCGACGCGGTGCGGGCGGCCGGGGCGATCCCGCGCGAGTTCAACACGATCGCGGTCGACGACGGCATCGCGATGGGCCACGGCGGCATGCTCTACTCGCTGCCGTCCCGCGAGCTCATCGCCGACTCGGTCGAGTACATGGTCAACGCGCACTGCGCGGACGCGCTGATCTGCGTCTCCAACTGCGACAAGATCACCCCGGGGATGCTGATCGCCGCGATGCGGCTCAACATCCCGACGGTGTTCGTGTCGGGCGGGCCGATGGAGGCGGGGAAGGTCGTGGCAACCGTGGACGGGTCGTCCGGCGTCCGCAAGCTTGACCTGATCGACTCGATGGTCGCGGCCGCCGATCCCTCGGTGTCGGAGTCGGACCTGCTCTCGCTGGAGGAGGAGGCGTGCCCGACCTGCGGCTCCTGCTCGGGGATGTTCACCGCCAACTCGATGAACTGCCTGACCGAGGCGATCGGGCTGGCGCTGCCCGGCAACGGGACCACGCTGGCCACGCACACGGCCCGGCGTTCGCTGTTCGAGCGGGCGGCCGCGGTCGCGGTCGAGATCACCAAGCGGTACTACGACTCCGGCGACGAGTCGGTGCTGCCGCGGTCGATCGCGTCCCGTGAGGCGTTCGAGAACGCGATGGCGCTCGACGTGGCGATGGGCGGCTCCACCAACACGGTGCTGCACCTGCTCGCGGCCGCGCGCGAGGCCGGGGTCGACTTCGGGCTCAAGGAGATCGACGAGCTGTCCCGGCGGGTGCCGTGCATCTGCAAGGTCGCGCCGAGCGGGTCCTACCACGTCGAGGACGTGCACCGGGCGGGCGGCATCTACACGATCCTGGGCGAGCTCGACCGGGCGGGGCTGCTGAACCGGTCCGTGACCACGGTCCACGGTGACCCGATCGCTGCCTGGGACCTGCGGTCGGAGTCGGTCCGGCCGGAGGCGGTGGAGTTGTACCACGCGGCCCCGGGCGGGGTGCGGACGGTCAAGGGCTACTCGCAGTCGGCGGCCTGGGAGTCGCTGGACCGCGACGCCGCCGGCGGCTGCATCCGCGACGTCCCGCACGCCTACACCGCCGACGGCGGGCTCTGCATGCTGTACGGGAACCTGGCGCCGGACGGCGCGGTGGTGAAGACCGCGGGCGTGCCCGAGGAGCTGTGGACGTTCTCCGGCCCGGCCAAGGTGTTCGAGTCGCAGGAGGACGCGGTCTCCGGGATCCTCGGCGGCGGGGTGGTCGCCGGCGACGTCGTGGTGATCCGCTACGAGGGGCCGCGGGGCGGGCCGGGGATGCAGGAGATGCTGTACCCGACCAGCTTCCTCAAGGGCAAGGGCCTCGGCCGGGCGTGCGCGCTCGTCACCGACGGGCGGTTCTCCGGCGGCACCTCCGGGCTGTCGATCGGGCACATCTCCCCCGAGGCGGCCGGCGGCGGCGCCCTCGCCCTGGTCAACGACGGCGACACCGTCGTGATCGACATCCCGCGCCGGGAGTTGCGGCTTGACGTGCCGGACCTCGAGCTGGCGGAGCGCCGCGCGGCGCTGCTCGCCTCGCTCGGCGGCTACCGCCCGGCCGACCGCCAGCGCCCGGTCAGCGCGGCCCTCCAGGTCTACGCGGCGCTGGCGACGTCGGCGTCGACGGGCGCGTCGCGCGACATCTCGGTCCTCGCGCGGCTGGCGCCGGAGACGCCGTGACCGGCGGGTTCGTCCGGGCCGCGCGCGCCTCGGACGCGCCCGGGCTGGCGCGCGTGCAGGTGGCGAGCTGGCGGGCGACGCTGGCCTCGCTGGTGCCGGACGAGGTGCTGGCCGAGCTGACCAGCCCGGCCGCGCTCGACCAGTTCACCGAGCGCTGGCGGGAGGCGATCGTCAGCCCGCCGACGTCGCGGCACCGGGTGCACGTCGCGGTCGCCGAGCCGGGATCGGCCAAGGTGGCCGGGTTCGCCGCGGCCGGGCCCGCGACCGACGAGGACCTGTGGGCCGGGACCGACGCGGAGCTGTACGAACTGCACGTGCTGCCGGATCTGGCCGCCGCCCCCGCCACGGTCGGCGAGGA
>Ga0335075_10013624_pt1 | contig 12236 bp, 8 predicted proteins | sample Lox_Sample_24_FD_206723 | JGI IMG/M metagenome (GOLD analysis project Ga0335075, IMG submission 206723) | Soil microbial communities from Loxahatchee National Wildlife Refuge, Florida, United States - Lox_Sample_2.4 | ecosystem: Environmental > Terrestrial > Soil > Wetlands | place: USA: Florida... | reverse complement strand
CGCCCGACGTGTCGACCAGCGTGTAGCCGGTCGCCTTGTGGAAGGCCGGTCCGACCGTCTTGGTCATGAGGGTGTCCAGCGACCCGGCCGACAGCACGTCCACGTTGCCGCTTGGCATCTTCGCAGCCGTGGAGCTAGGGGTGGAGCTGCCGCAGCCAGCGGCGGCGAGCCCGATGCAGGTAATGGATACGAACGCGGCGATCTGTGCACCGCGGCGCCTAGTTAGAGCCACCATTCGGCTGATATTAGCCAGTGTGGGTTGCGCATCACAAGAATGATGGACATCTGTGACCTTGCTCTGTGTCACGCTTTGCCGACTCACCGCACGCGCCGGGCGGGGGCGGGCAAGGGCGCCAGGTCGATATGCGCGTCGCGGGTGCTGTTCAGCGCGGGCCGTGTGCGAACAGCGCGACCGCGTCAGCGATGAGCCCGTCGATCTGCCTGGCGTCGACGCCGCCCGAGGTGACGAGCCCGGCGATTCCCTGGACGGTGGCCAGAAGCAGCAGCCGGACCCGGTCGCTGTCGCCTGGCAGTAGCTTGCCTGCCGCCTGGCCCTGGCCGAGCAGGTCATTGAACGTGCTGAACAGGCGGCCAAACGCCTCGTCCACCGCCGCCGAGTGCTGGCCGCGCTTGACGACATACATCAGCTCGAGAAGGGCGGCGTCGCGAATCGCGAAGCCCACGTAGGCAGTCGCGGCCGCCCGGAGCCGCGCCTCAAGGTCGTCTCCGGCCGCGTCGATCGCCGCCCGCATCTCGTCGCCCAGGCGCAGGTATCCGAGCTCAGCGAGGGCGTCCAGAAGAGCCTGACGATCAGCGAAGTGGCGGCGCGGTGCCGCGTGGCTGACTCCCGCCTGGCGAGCCAGATCGCGCAGCGATAGCTGGTCGATGCCCTGGTCGCGCAGCGTGCGCTCAGCCTCCGCCAGCAGGGTTGCGCGCAGATTGCCGTGGTGGTAGGGGCGGGCATCCATGGCGCACAGCATAGCGTCAATGTTGTCGTTGACAGCTTAGTTGTCTCCGCCTACATTGTAGTCATCAGCTACATCGTGCTACCTACAGGGGGCAGTTTCCGTGCAGGTATTCGTCACCGGGGCCTCTGGCCATATCGCTTCCGCTGTCATCCCTGAGCTCGTCGCCGCTGGGCACGAGGTCCTTGGTCTGGCGCGTTCCGACGCGTCCGCGGCGGCAGTGGAGGCCCTCGGAGCCAAGGTGCACCGCGGCTCGCTCGACGAGCTGGAGGGTCTGAAGGAAGCAGCCGCTGCCGCGGATGGCGTGATCCACCTCGCGTTCAAGCACGACGAGGTGCAGACCCGCAACTTCGCGGCAGCGATCGCGGCCGATCTGCGCGCCAAGGAGGCGATGGCCGAGGCACTCGCCGGAACCGGCAAGCCGTTCATCGGCGTCTCGGGAACGCTGGCACTGGCGCTCGGCGGCCTCGAAGGTACCGGGACTGAAGCAGACACACCAGGAACCGGGCCCCAGGCTGATGGTGAGAACGCGGTGATCGCCCTTGCAGAGCGCGGGATCCGGTCGTCGGTAGTGCGCCTCCCGCCGACTGTGCACAGTTTTCTCGACCACCGCGGCTACGTGCCGGCCCTGATCGGCATCGCCCGCGCGCGCGGCAGGGCGGGTTATCCCGGCGACGGGGCGAACCGGTGGCCGGCGGTTCACACGCTGGACGCGGCGCGCCTGTTCCGGCTCGCGGTTGAGTCAGCACCGCCCGGATCACGACTGCACGCCGTGGCGGACGAGGGCGTGCCGTTCCGGGAGATCGCGAGGACCATCGGGCGGCAACTCGGCATGCCGGCCGTCAGTATCCCGGCAGAGGAAGCCGAAAGCTACTTCGGGTTCCTCGCGATGTTCGTCTCCCTCGACAATCCTGCATCAAGCGCGCTGACTCGCGCGCTGCTCGGCTGGCAGCCGGAGCAGCCAGGGCTGCTGGATGACCTCGGTCAGGATCACTACTATCTAGCGGAGTCATAGTCCAGCAGATCATCACTGCCTGCCGGACGTGTGAAACCCGATCGCATCGTCGAGGTCCTCGTCGAAGAACGGGCGGACCTCGATCGGCCGCAGGCACGCGGACGCGGCCTGCTTGGCCCACTCCAGGGCCGCGTCCAGGTCGGCAGCGTTGATGATCCAGCACCCGGCGAGGTGCTCCTCAGCCTCGGCGTACGGCCCGTCGGTCAGCTGGAAGTCACCGCCGGACTGGCGCACCACGGTCGCCGCCTCGGAGCCGCCGTGCAGGCCGCTCTGGAACACGAACGCGCCAGCGTCCGCCATCCTCTGATTCAGCGCGCCCACGTCGGCCCATACCTGCCGCGTCTGTTCCGGGGAATACCGATAATCGTCGGCCATGTGAAGTGCGAGCAGGTATTGAGTCATCAGGTTCCCTCCCGGTTGTCGCCCGGAGCCGGCCGCTGGCCGGCCCTCACTTCGGCTACGAAGTCCCCGTCGCCGAATCGACGCCGCCGCTACGATGCCGGAAAACCTGACGTCCTGACCTTCTGACGGGCTTTACTTGTCTTGCATGACAAGACATCATGTCAGGCATGGCGGCAGAGGGCAGCATGACCGAGCTCCGCAGGGGCGTCCTTGGGCCATGCGTGCTCGCTCTGCTCGCGGTCCGGCCGCGGTTCGGCCTGGAGCTTGTTCGTGATCTGGCCGCCGCGGACGGGCTGCTGACGAGCGACGGCACGGTATATCCCCTGCTGAACCGGCTGCGCGACGCTGGCCTTGTCAGCAGCGCTTGGCGCGATGAAGAAGGCGAGCGCGCCCGCCGGTACTACTCGATTACTCCGGCGGGTCAGAAGAGCCTGGCTGAATTCCGAGCTGGCTGGGCGCAGTTCGCGGCGACGGTGGGCAATGTGCTCGACCCCGGCACTGCCCGCGTCGGCATGGCAAGGGAAGGACGCGAGCAATGAGCGGCACAGCACTCGACAATCCTCTGGTTCGCGAGTACCTGCGCGAACTGGAGACCGCTTTCGCACGGTTGCCTGCTGGGCAAGCCAGTGAGTTGCGAGAGCAGATCACCGCCCACATCACCGACGCCCTCCCGCGAGACGCCTCAGATGAGCAGGTGGCGGCAGTGCTGGACCGGCTCGGCTTGCCGTCGGAATTGGCCGCCGAGGCGGTCGCTGGCGCAACAGTCGATGCGCCACGCGGCAATGCGGCCGACCGGCCGCGGGAGCGCGCCCCGCGGATCTGGCGCAACCGGTGGTTCTGGCTCGCGGCTGCCGCCATCGTCGCCGTGATTGCGGTCGTGGCCACGAATCTCATTTCCGCTGAGGCCGCGCCGGTACTAGCCGTGGACGGCTCGTCGGGCTGGTGGTATCCGCAGGACAGTGCGCGTCAGGTTGATACCAGCGCGGACGGCGCGGAGCAGACGACAGTACCAATCCGGTCCGGCCAGTGGCAGGGCTTCTTTGTCGAGCTATTCAACGAATCTGGCCAGACGCAGACGGTTCTCGGGCCGGCATACGGCAATGGGCTGCCGACAGCGTTTGTCGGCGCGAGCCCTCCCCAGGGCGTCATCAGCGTGAGCGCTCCGAACCGCGAGGTCGACGAGGGGAGCGACATATTCAAGGGAGTCAGGTTCGCCCTTCCTGGCGTCATCCCCGCACACCAGCTCAGGTTCCTGCGTGTGCTGTGGCGTTCGACGACGTGTCTTCTGGCTGGTGGAGCATCAGGAAACGACGAACTGGCTCTGCGGGTCCGAGTCGGCTGGATCACCCGCACCGAAGTCATCTCGCTAGGCCAAGGCTGGTTTGTGGCGGGCCCGAGCACCGGGAAGTACGCGGACTCAGGTCCGTATTGCCAGCGGTAGCGGCCAGCGCGACCCCTGCTACGGTCCTGCGGTCTGTTTCAGTCTGACAGCAGGTCGACAAGCTCGTGGCCGCGGGCACTGCGCCTGACCCAGACGCTCGGCCCGGACTTCTCGCGCGTGATCAGGCCGGCCGCGGCAAGCTGGTTGAGGTGGTAGGTAGCCGTGGTGGGCGCGCAGCATACGACTGCCGCCAGCTCGCTGACGGTCAGCGGCTGGCGAAGAGCCTGAAGCATGGCGGCGCCTATCGGGCCGAGGATTGCGGCGAGCGCGCCGTCACTCGATCGATCAAGAAGGGATCCGTCAGGCTCTGGAACAGATTCGCGCACGCGGCTTTGCCGGCATCAGGCTCACACACCTCGAAAGCCGACTGCACCTGCACCAGCGGGCCGCCGACGCTCCCACCCAGCGCCGCCCCGCCGGGCTGGGCCAGCCCGGCTCTCCGGGCCGCACCCACCGGGCTGGCCGCAAGGACTCGACCGCTGGCACAGCCAATCCGCTCCGAGAGGCGCAGCGACCCGCTGACCGTTGCGCCAGCGCAGAGTGCGGGTGAAGGCTGGTCCACGTGGACTACTTCCCGGCCATCGCGGCGGAACGACTGGCCGTCGCCGACATGCTCGATGGACTCAGCCCGCAGCAGTGGGAAACTCAGAGCCTGTGCGCCGGCTGGAATGTCCGGCACGTGGCCGCGCACCTGAGTGTGGTGCTGACGCGCGGCATGGGAACGTTCCTGGTGGCGGCGATCAGGGCTGGCGGCAACCTGGACCGCGCCAACACCATCGTCACCTCCCGGGAGGCGACCCGGGCCATCCCCGACATAATCGGCGACCTGCGAGCTAACGCCGACAGCCGGTTCACGCCGCCCACATTCGGCTCTGAGGCGCCGCTCACCGAGGTGCTGCTGCACGGCGAGGACATGCGCGTCCCGCTCGGCATCGCCGACGGCCCCGCCGAGCGATGGCAGGCCGCGCTTGACTTCCTTGTCTCGCCGAAGGCTCGGCGAGGGTTCGCAGCCAAGGGACTGCCGAGCCTCCGTTATGTGGCCACCGACACCGAATGGGCGCACGGCAGCGGCGACGAGGTACGCGGGCCCGCAGCGGCGCTCGCGCTCGCCTTCTCAGGCCGTCCCGCGCGACTTGGCGAGCTGAGCGGACCGGGACTAGCGACGGTTCGCGCCTGGGCAGCCAGGTGATTTTGCGTCACGGCCGGGCGGGTAGCGGTCTGGTCGCATATTTCAGGCGCACCATCAGGCGCGTGATGCACGGGGCGGGCTCTCCGCTCAGGCTGCGCACCACGACAGCACTGCCCCCGTTGCTGATCGGAACGTAGACGTCGCGCTGGCCGGCCGACAGCGTTACGTCCCTGGCCGACGTTCCGAGCTCAAGCCGCAGCGTGGTCGCAGGGCCGGAATACGCGACCTGGATGATCCAGGCGTAGCGGAAGAGGTAAGTGCTGAGCGGAATCGTCGTTCCGGCCGATCGTATGGGCCAGCATGTCCTTGAGCCTGGAGGGCGCACGCTCGACGCGCCCATGTCAAGGGCCGGCCGCAGTTGCCCCTGGCTATCGAACATCATCATGCTCGTGACCGGTCCCTTTGGAACCATCACGAACCGGATCCCGGCACCTTTCGGCGCGAGCGGCGCGAGCACGCGCGACGTCTCCGATACCAGGTCCAGGAACCCCGCGGACATCACGTACTCCGGAACGCTCGCCGACAAGATCACCGTGCCTGGTCTCGCGCGAGCTAGCGCCGACCGGGCAGTGTCGATGTACGAGCGCGTCCTGGAACTGGATGTGCTGCTGAGGTAAGTGACGCCGGACCAGATCGAGCCCACCAGGAACGCTGCCGTCAGGGCGAGCGCGCCGACTGCCAGCGCGCCCGACCGCGGTCGTCTGACGCGGTAGGGATCCTGCTCACCGGTGACAGGCCAGAACGCGAGTCCGACACAGACGGCGAGGACGGGTGCCGAGTCGGCCAGGTAGTAGGTGTCGGCACCTAGCAGGCTGACGGGAAACTCGGTGACCCGCGCGATCGCGACCGGTGCAAAGTCGGCCAGCAGCAGCCAGCCGGCCAGCATCAGCCAGGACCGCAGCGCATGCCGCCGGTACCACAGGCTCGTGCCGACAATGAGTGCAGCGAGCACCCAGGTGACCTGGGTTAGCACGGGAGTCTCGGCGGCGAGGCCGTACTGGCCGCCGGGCACGTACCAGCGCCACAATCCGCCAACGGCGGCCGGCACAAAGCTGACCCGGAGCATGGTCGCAGCGAGCGACAGCACGCTCGAGATGTGTTTCGGGTTGATGGGCTGCTGAGTTGACGTCTGCAGCTTGATGAAAAAAAGGACGAGGTACGCGGCGGTCAGCACCACGTAAATCGTCCACGCTCTCCGGAAGCTCCGGAGGGTCCGCCAGGCCGCGGCCGGCCAGCGTCCGGGCACTAGGTATGCCGACGTGAGGGCGAAGAGAAGAAGCGGAACCAGGGCGCCTTGCACGTCGAAGAGCAAGCCCGCACCGAGCCACACGGCTGCGGCGACAAGATGGCGGGCACGACCAGAGCGGACGTACCTGACGTGGGAACAGATCGCTGCCAGCATCGTCAGCTGCAACGGCAGCCAGTCCGTGACAGTGGTCCAGAACGATAGCCCGGCCAGCGTCAGCGGGGTGAACAGGAAGACGATCAGCGGGATCAGGATCGCCGGGCGACTGCCGAACAGGATGAGAAGCAGCCGCAGCATCAGCACGCCTGCCGCCGCCAGTCCCGCGATGGTCACGATCGAGGCGAGCAGCCAGTTGTACGGCGACTGCCGGGTCACCAGCCAGAACAGGACCAGGCCGCCCGGCCTCAGATGGCCGCCGCTAAAGCTGAACAGGTAGTTCACATTCAGCCGGTAATACAGCGCGCGGTCCAGCAGCAGGAAGTCATCCTGCTGGAAGTAGAAGTGCGAGAGAAGGAATGCCTTCCAGCACAACTGCGCGACGATCAGCACGACGGCCAGGAGGATCGCAGGGTTCGCGCGAACCCACCGGGCTGAGCCGACGACGGCGTACTGAACTGATGGGGCACGCATCTGCCCGACATCCGCCACGGCCCGTAGCCTCCCACGCCTCCAGGCGAGTCACCATGCTTCACCATCAACCTGCGAGGTGTGTAGGTTCCCATAAGACTCGTCGCGTGGCGACTGGCTGACCTGGGTTTATGGCTCGCTCGGGAGGCAGCAGGGGCGGATGGGGACTGCGAATCCCGATCCGCCCGCTGGCTGATGCCGGTGGTGCCCGCCGTGGTGAAGGACTCCTAGTCCGCCACGCCGGTATCCATCATGACAAGGATTTCGTCTACGCCCTCCTCCAGCTCTCCTTCGACCGCTTCCTCATCCGCAAGGTCTTCAAGAGCACCGTCCTGGTCCATCTCCACGACGACCCTTATCCCGGCTAGCTCTTGGGCTGATGGCATCTCAGCCGGGTCAAGTCCGGCCAGCCCGGCGAATTCTTCCGCCTGCTGATCATCCTGGGCTTGTGTCGCACCCGCCGCCTGTGCCTGGGCTTCTGTTACAGCGGCCTGCGCTTCTTCAGCTAGTGCGCCACCCACCTGCTGGTCTTCCTGTTGACCCGTGGTCTCTTCAGAGGCCTCCTGTTGTTTCTCCAGCTGTTGCAAATACTTCTCGTGCTCCTCCCAGATCGCGCGGGCGGAGCGTACCTCCAGATAATTCCCATTCGCCTCCATGACGTCCTGCGGGTCAAGGAGTGCCACGTTAGGCCCTCCGGTGAACCGCGGCTGAGGGAGTGCGTTCTTCGGAGAGCTGCCGCAGCTGTCCTGCAGGTAGCACGACACGTGGTTGGGATACACATCAGAGGAGGGTGGGGAGGCTGATCCGCCACCGCCGCCACCGCCGCCACCTCCGCTACCGCCGCCACCTCCGCTGCCACCGCTGCCACCGCTGCCACCGCTGGAGACGCCGGCGATGCAGGTCAGGTTCTGCGTGCCGCAGCCGTTGTCGAAGGTGAGCTGACCGGTGGGGTCGCTGCCGGTAACGGGGTTGTCAGCCGCGTAGGAGTAGCCGCCCATCTGCTGCGGGCTGCCGGCCTCGAGTACTGGGTCGAGGCCGGTGAAGCTTCCGGTCGCCGGGTTGTACTGGCGGGCGCCGAGCAGGTCGAGCCCTGTGGTGGAGTCCGCGGGCTTGGCGACGTATCCGAGGTCGTCTGGCCAGCTGCCCGGTGCTGTGCCGACGGGGTTACCCCACGGGTCGTAGTAGCGGCGGATAACCGTCAGGGTGGATGCACTAATCGAATCCAGCGCGGTGTTGAGCTGGTTGGCGGTGGTGTAATAGATCGCTCCGCTGGAGGATCTGACGACGTCAGTTCCGTCGGGGGCGGCCAGTATGCGCGCTCCGGACAGGGTCGAGCCGCTGGCCGTGATCTGCTCGGCCCCACCGTCCGCATACAGGATGGACGTGCCGCCAGGGTCGGTCTGCAGCAGCAGGTTCCCGCTCGCGTCGTAGAGGTAGGTGGATGTACCCGCCGCGGTGGTGACGCTGGCGACCTGGCCCTGCGCGTTATAGGAGATCCCGGTGAACTTGTCCGGGCTAGCGGGCGGGCTGGTACCGGTGGAGGAGCTAGTGACGCTCGTCTCCTGCCCGTCAGCGTTGTAACCGGGCGTTGCCGTGGTCGTGCCGCCAGGGCTCTGGGTGACGATCGAGGTCGCGCTGTCTGGCTGCGGCTCGGCGCTGGTCGGTGCATTAGATGTCGGCGAGTTGCTGAGGTTGCCGCCGGGGTAGGTGATCTCCTGGGTGGTCGCGTTGGCGAGGGTGTCCTGGCTGGCAGGCAGCGAAGTGTTGTAGCTGGTCTCCGACGTACGGTCACCGAGCAGGTCGTAGGTATACGTCTCCCAGTAGGTGGCCGGGCCGCCGATGTTGGCGGCGGACGGGCTGGTGTTGTTGCAGCTGCCGAGGGCGCCCGGCGGGAGGTTGTCGCCACTGCCGCTGGTGGCCGTCGTCCCTCCGGTGTCGGTCCAGGCGGCAGTGAGTTCGTTGAGTTCGTCGCTGCTGGTGTTGTAGGCGTAGCACTGGGTTTCAGTGCTTCCGCTGCTCTGGGTGTCGGAGGTGGATGTGACGTCACCGGCCTCGTTGTAGGTGTAGTCGGTCACGTCGGCGGGTTCGCTGAGGTTCTCCAGGTTGGTAATGGACTGCAGCATCCGGTTGGTCGCTGAGTCGTAGGTGTAGTCCTGGACGAGCTGATCCGGGGAGGGGCCGAACGTCGTGGACAGAATCAGGCCCGTCGGGGAGTAGCTAGTGCTGTCGAGGTAGTCGGTGGCGTCGCCGAACTCGGTGAGCAGTCCGTCGGTGTTGTAGGTGTTCTGCACCGTCTCAGCGGAAAGGCCGCCGTCGGCTGAGTACTCGGTGTATTCCGGTAGGCCGGTGCGCGGCGTGTATGCCGTCGCGGTTGTGTACTGGGTACTCGCCGTGCCGCTGGCGAGGGCTCCGGCGTCGGATGGAACCGTCAGGGACGTGCCCGTGGCCTGATAGGCGATGTTGTAGCCGGTGACCGTCTCGGTGTAGGCCTGGCCGCTGGCGTCATAGGTTGTCGAGGACGTGGGCTGGCCGAGTGCGTCGGCGTCGGCGCCGCCGGTGAGGGGCGTCTGGTCGTAGGTCCAGGACGCGAGCTTGACCGGCTCGCCCGCCAGTCCGGGGGTTGCGTTGTACTCCGTGGTCTGACGGTTCAGCGCGTCGTAGGTGTAGGTGAGCACCGTGCCTTTCGGATCCGTGGTGGACAGCAGGTTCCCGTCACCGTCGTAGGCGTAGCTGGTTGAGCCGGTCATGCCGGGGTCGGTCGAGGAAACCTTCTGGCCGAGCAGGTTGTAGGTGTAGGCCCAGGCGTTGCCGTTGTTGTCGGTGAGCTTGGAAAGCTCTCCTGCGGCGTTGTAGCTGTAGCTGGTGGTGTCGGTAGTGCCGCTGGAACTCGCGACCGCAATGGACTGCGATGTCTGCCCGGCCGAGTTGGTCATCGTCGTTGTCGTGGTGCCGCCGCTGGGAGGCGTCACGGTTGTGGTGTCCATGCCGGGGTAGGCGTCGGTCGTCTGCCATTCATAGACGCCATCGGCCCACAGCGCTGCGGATATGACACGGCCCTGGCCGTCATAGGTGTCAACGGTCTGCGACGGGATCTCGTCAGTTTGCGGCTCGAACCAGGTTGCGCTCGGGGCCGTCGACGATTCGTAATAGGGACTATTGGTGGCTGAGGTCTGCCAGCCGTCGGAGTTGTAGGTGTAGTCGGTGATCAGCGCGCCTGCGGCCCCGTTCTCGGTGGACGTCTGCTCCTGGACGATCTGGAGCATCCCGTCGTAGATCAGGACGTCGGAGGCGTAGCCTCCGCTTTCCAGCAGTGTCTTCGTGGTGATGGCTGACGGGCTAGTGCCGGTAATGCTGTAGGCGTAGGTGTAGGTGGCCTTGTAGCCCTGATCGCGCGGCAAGGTCACCGAGGTCAGGCGACCCAGCGCGTCGTAGGTCTCGGAGGTGACCGCGCCATTTGGGTCGGTCACCGACAGCGGCAGCTGCCGGGCCTGGTCCAGGGTGGTGGCCGTCTTCCAGCCCACCGGGTTCGTCACCGTCTCCGACGTGGGCAGCTGCTCGCTCGCTGGGCTGTAACTGGTCGTGGTGGCATCACCGTTGGCGTTCGCCTGATAGGTAGCCCGGCCGTAGCTGTCATACTCCGTCGCGGACTGCGGCTGCCATTGCTCGCTGCCACCCGATGGCCACGACGAAGCCTTCGTCACTCCGGTGGCCAGTCCGCCCGGACTAGCCAGCGTGCCCCAGGTGCCAAGGTTCGCGCCGGCCGAGGTGATCGTCGCCTGCTCGTCGTCGTAGTAGGTCTTGGTGTCCAAGACAATGTCGGAACTCGTGGACGCCGGGCACACACCCCCCGATGCCGATCCGGTGACAGTCGTGACCTGATCGGGATAGTCCTCCATCATCGGGTTACCCGATGAGGTGGCGTAGCTGGTCGTGGTGCACGTCTCGGCCAGCCCCGCGGGCGCGTCGTCAACGACTACGGCTTGCGCGCTGGAGTTGTAATAGGTCGTGCTGGTGCTGGTCTGCCAGCTCCCGGACGCCAGCAGCCGCCGCGTCCTGGTCTGCTCCTGAGCGAGCATGTTGGCGGTGAGAGAGCCCAGACCGCTCGCCGACGGCGGAGTCATGGATGCCGTCTGGTTGTAGGTCCACGGCCCATTGATCTGCTCGGTGTCCGGGCTGCCGCCTGCCTCGGTATAGGTGTCGGCCTCCAGGACCTGCCCGGCCAGGTAGTTGTAGTCGTTGTAGGAGTCGCCGAGCGAGTCGGTGACCTGGGTGGTGGTAGTCGCGCCGGAGCCGTTTGCATCCCCGTACATCCCGCGCATATACCAGGTCATCGTCTCGGTGACCGGGTCCGGCGCTATCCCGGTCGTGGTCTCGACCTGCAGATAGCCGCGGAACTCGTCCCAGGTCCGCCACGCGGACGGGACTGCAGGGTTCTCGTCCTGATGCCAGGCGGCCCCGCCCAGGTAGGTGTAGTTCGTAACGTGCGTTGGTGACCCGATGCCCGTGCCATCTGACTCGGTGACCGCCGACACCGTGTACTGGTTGAACCAGTCCATGCTGTCCGGATCGCCTGGCGGCCCCCAGTACTGCGGGTAGCAGTCCAGCGTGTTCGTCGGTGCGTCAGCGTCGGTGATGTTCCCGCCGCTGCCCTGAGTGCACTCGGGCGCGTTGTAGGTGACGGCGATCGACGCTCCGGCCTCGGTCGTGATACCGGTAATGCGCGGCCGCCATAGCTCGGGCTCCGAGGTCCCGCTCACCCGGTTGTTCATCATCGTCACCGAGAACGTCGTCGGCGGCAGCGACACCGCGGTACCGTCCTCGCCCTTCCTGGTGATCGAGGTGAGGGCCATCACCGCCGTGCTATCGCCGGTCGCGGTGAGGAACTCCTGTGCCAGGGCGTAGCTATCGACGTCGTTGTAAGTGCCCGACGACTGGGAGGCGAGGACCTCGGTGGTGATCGACGTCGTGCGCTCTTCAGAGAAGTACGTCGGCGAGGCGTTATCGCAGGACGTATCGCCCGACGCGCAGATCTCGTCTGTTGGCACGTCCGGGTAGTTCGTGCTGTTCACCGTTGTACAGCTCGACGCCGTGCAGCGAGGCGAGGAGCCGATCACGACCTGGTCGGCCGGCAGCACGGCCGGGCTCGCGGTGGCGTCGGACAGGTGCCAGCCGTACTCGAAGTCGGTCAGGTAACCGTCACGCACGTATTGGGTCAGCGTGCCCGCACCCGTCGCCCCGCCGCGCATGTAGTAGTTGGTTTCTGTCGCGTACTGGTAGACGGTCAGGTTGTTGTCGGGGTCGACGACGTAGTCGAGGTTCCACCGGTACGGCAGCTGCGCCCACGACGACGT
>Ga0335075_10013623_pt1 | contig 12237 bp, 9 predicted proteins | sample Lox_Sample_24_FD_206723 | JGI IMG/M metagenome (GOLD analysis project Ga0335075, IMG submission 206723) | Soil microbial communities from Loxahatchee National Wildlife Refuge, Florida, United States - Lox_Sample_2.4 | ecosystem: Environmental > Terrestrial > Soil > Wetlands | place: USA: Florida... | reverse complement strand
TGCGGAACGCAGCGCCGCCCCCGACCTGAGCACGGTGAAGTGAGTCTGCAGGCCGTCGCGATGCACGTCGACCGCGCGCACGTCGGCTTGCGCGGCAAACCCATAGGTCACCACCGGGCGGCCCACGCGCGGCAGGACGCTGCGCACCTGCTCATCGTCGAGACAGAGAATCGCGAGACCGTAGAACGGCAGGTTGTGCAGGAAGTCGACGAAGCTCTCTTTCAGGCGCTCGAAGCTGCCCTCGTGGGTCGCGAGGTGATCGTTGTCGATGTTGGTGACGATCGCGATCAGTGGCTGCAAGTGCGTGAAGGAGGCGTCGCTCTCGTCCGCTTCGGCCACCAGATAGCGTCCGGCTCCGAGCCGCGCGTTGCTCCCGGCGCTGTTGAGCCGTCCGCCGATCACGAAGGTCGGGTCCGCGCCGCCCTCGGCGAGCACGCTCGCGACGAGGCTCGTCGTGGTTGTCTTGCCGTGCGTGCCCGCGACCGCGATCGAATAGCGAAAGCGCATCAGTTCCGCGAGCATCTCCGCGCGCTGCACGACCGGGATGCGCTCGGCGATCGCCGCACGCACCTCGACGTTGTCCCCCGGCACCGCGGTCGAGACCACCACCACGTCGGCACCGCGGACATTCTCGGCCGCGTGCCCGATGATGACCCGCGCTCCGAGCTCCACGAGCCGGCGTGTGATGGCGTTCGCGCGCACGTCGGAGCCTTGGACGCTGTAGCCGAGATTGAGCAGCACCTCGGCGATGCCGCCCATGCCGACGCCCCCGATTCCGACGAAATGAATCGTGTTGATGCGGCGCATGCGATCGGCGCTGCCGGCAGCCGGCGCACCGGGGGATGCGCGTCGCGGTCCGCCCGCTGGCGCTTGCGCCATCATGCGGGGCTCCCACAGTATTTGAGACACGCTTGCGCCAAGTCCTCCGTCGCCCGGGGCCGGGCGAGCGAGCGGGCGCGCTCCGCCATCGCGAGCAGCTGCGCGCGGCTCGCGCAGAGCCGCGCGAGCTCCTGCGCGAGCCGCTCCGCGCTCAGCTCGCCGTCGGCGATCAGCACGGCTGCGCCGGCGCCGACCAGATAGCGCGCGTTCGCGGTCTGGTGGTCGTCGACCGCGGCGGGAAATGGCACGAGGATCGCGCCCACGCCCGCGGCTGCGAGCTCGGAGATCGTGAGCGCACCGGCGCGGCAGACGACGAGATCGGCCCAGCCGTAGACGTGGGCCATGTCCTCGATGAACGGGACCACCTCCGCGCGAGCCCCTGCGGCGGCATAGCTCGCGCGCGTCGCCTCCTGCGAGCGCGCGCCGGATTGGTGCCGCACCTCGAGCGCGAAGGCCCGCGCGAGCTGCGCCACGGCCGCGGGCACGATCGTATTGAGACGCGCGGCGCCCTGGCTGCCTCCGACCACCAGGATGCGGATGGGACCGCCGCGCCCGGCGAAGCGCGCCGCCGGTGCGTCGATCGCCTGGATGTCGCTGCGCACCGGATTGCCGATCGCGCGGGCGTGTACCGCCTCACCGAAGCTCCCCGGGAACGCCTCGAGCACCTCGCGAGCGAAGTGCGCCAGGCAGCGGTTGGTGAATCCCGCGATCGCGTTCTGTTCGTGGATGATGAGCGGCCGGCGCGAGAGCCAGGCGGCCACGCCCCCGGGACCGGTGACGAAGCCGCCGAGTCCGACCACGGCGAGCGGACGGCGGCGCCACATCACCCGCAGCGCCTGCAGGAGCGCGAACCCGATGCGAAACGGCGCCGCAAGGAGCGTGAGCGCACCCTTGCCACGCAATCCGCCCACCGACAGCCACTCAATCGCAATGCGCTCGGCGGGCACGATGCGTGCTTCGAGACCGCGCCGTGTCCCGAGCCAGACCACCTCGATCGCACGCTCCTTGAGGAGCCGCGCGAGGGCGAGCGCGGGGAAGACGTGCCCCCCGGTGCCGCCCGCCATGATGAGAACCGGCCGGCTCATGCGTCGCTCTCCCTGCCAGCGCGCGCGTGCTCGAAGCCGCTCTCCTCGCGGATCGAGGCGGCTCCGCGACCCTGCACGGTCGCCTCGTGGTACACCCGCATCGTGAGTCCGACCCACGCGAGCGCGACGATCATGCTCGAGCGGCCGTAGCTCATGAGCGGCAGAGTCAGACCCTTCGTCGGCAGCACGCCCATGTTCACGCCGATGTTGATGAACGCCTGGATGCCGATCCACATCCCGAAGCCGCTCGCGAGGTAGGCGGGGAACTTGAGACCCGCATCCGCGGCGAGCCGCGCGACGTGCATGCTCCGCCATACGAGCGCGAGGAACAGTCCGAGCGTCAGGATCACTCCGGCGAGACCGAGCTCCTCGGCGAGCACCGCGAACAGGAAATCGGTGTGTGCCTCCGGGAGATAGAACAGCTTCTGGACGCTGTCGCCTAGACCGACCCCGAACCAGGAGCCGCGCCCGATCGCGATCAACGACTGCGTGAGCTGAAAGCCGCTGTGATAGGGATCGGCCCACGGGTCGAGAAATCCGGTCAGACGACGCAGCCGGTAGCCCGAGGTGACCGCGAGCGCCGCGAAGGAGCCGCCGGCGACGAGCGTCATCGCGAGGACGTAACGCAGCCGCGCGCCCGCGAGAAACGTGAGCGCGAACCCGGTCGCGAAGAGCACGATCGCCGCGCCGAAATCCGGCTCCGCGAGCAGCAGCACCGCCGCGCAGGCGAGCAGCCCCAGGGGCTTCAGCAATCCGCCGAACGTGCCGCGCAGCTCCTCCTCGCGGCGCACCGCGTAGCTCGCCACGTAGATGAGGATGAACACGCGCGCGAGCTCGGAGACCTGAAAGCCGAGCCCGGCGAGATGCAGCCAGCGGCGGCTGCCGTTGACCGCGTAACCGAGGCCCGGAACCAGCACCACGGTGAGCAGCGCGAAGGCGGCGATCAGCAGCGGCATCGCGAGCCGCTCGATCAGCTCGGTGCGCACGAGGAGCAGCACGGCGCCGGCCGCCGCCCCGATCAGCGTGAGGGTGAGCTGCCGAGTGAGGTAGGTGAAGCTGTGGCCGGTCTCCTCGCTCGCGATCGAGATCGAGGCCGAGGTCACCATGATGAGCCCGAGCAGCACGATCGCGAGCACCAGAGCGAGCGTGACCGTATCGATGCGCAGGCCGCCGTTGCGCGCGCGCGAGCGGGCGTGACCGAGGCCGAGCGTGCCCGCTGCGCTCATGCGGCAAGCTCCCTCACGGCCTGGGAGAAGACGGCGCCGCGATGCGCATAGTCGCGGAACATGTCGAGGCTCGCGCACGCCGGGGAGAGCAGCACCGTGTCGCCCGGGTGCGCCACACCGGCGGCGGCGCGCACGGCCTCTGCGAGCGAGTCGCAGCGCTCGAGTGCGCATACGCCGGCGAGCGCCGCGGCGAGCGCCTCGCGGTCGCGGCCGATCAGCAGCGCGTGGCGCACCTTGCCACGGAACGCCTGAGCGAGCGGCGAGAAGTCCTGCTGCTTGCCCTCGCCGCCCAGGATCATGATGAGGGGCCCCGGGAGCCCTGCGACCGCCGCGAGCGTGGCTCCGACGTTGGTGCCCTTGGAGTCATCGATGTAGGCGACCCCCTTTACGTCCGCGACGAACTGCGTGCGATGCGGCAGACCGGGGAATTCGCGGAGCTCCGCGAGCATCGGCGCGAGGTTGAGACCGAGCGCCTCGCCGAGCGCGAGCGCGGCGAGCGCGTTCGCCGCGTTGTGCAGCCCCCGGATGCGCAGCTCGCTCAGCGCGAGGAGCGGTGCGCCGCGACGGGTGATTGAGCTCGCCCCGCCCGCCGCAGCGAACGCAATCGCGTAATCCGCGCCGATCGCCGCGCGCAGCGAGAAGGTGAGGGTGCGCTGTCCCGGTGCGGGCATCGTCGCGACCAGGGGATCGTCGAGATTGACGATCGCCGTGTCGCAGCGCGCGAAAATGCGCGCCTTGGCCGCGGCGTACTCGCGCACCCCGGGATAGCGATCGAGGTGGTCCGCGCTCACGTTGAGCACGGCGGCTGCTTGCAGATCGAGCGAATGGGTCGCCTCGAGCTGGTAGCTCGAGAGCTCCAGGACGTAGAGATCCGTGGGTCGCGCATCGCTCTGAGCGGCGGTGAGCAGATCGAGCGCGGGCTCACCGAGATTCCCGCCGACGCGCACCCGCAGCCCCGCGCGCGCGGCCATGCGGCCGACGAGCGTCGTGACGGTGCTCTTGCCGTTGGTGCCCGTGATTCCGGCCACCGGTGCGTCGACCGCGCGCGCAAACAGCTCGATGTCGCCCACGATCTCGAGACCGCGGCGGCGCGCCGCGGCGAAGAACGGGTCGCTCAGGGCGAGGCCCGGCGAGGCGACGACGCATACCGCCTCGTCGAGCAGCCGCGCATCGAGTGCGCCGAGCCGTACCGGGATCGCGGGATCGAGCGCCGTCAGGCGCGCGAGCTCGGGTGGCTTCTCGCGCGTGTCGGTGACCGCGATGCGCCAGCCGCGCGCGCGCAGATACGCGGCGCACGAATACCCGGTGCGACCGAGACCCACGATCACCGCGGCGGAAGGCTTGGCGGCTCGGTCGCTCATCGCAGTTTCAGCGTCGCGAGGCCGCAGAGCACGAGCAGCAGCGTGATGATCCAGAACCGCACGATCACCTTGGGCTCCGCCCACCCCTTGAGCTCGAAGTGATGGTGGATCGGCGCCATGCGGAAGATGCGCCGGCCGGTGAGCTTGAAGGAGGCGACCTGCAGGATGACCGAGGCCGTCTCGAGCACGAACACTCCGCCCATGACGAGCGCGATGAGCTCCTGACGCACGATGACGGCGATGACGCCGATCGCCGCGCCCAGGGCGAGCGCGCCCATGTCGCCCATGAAGATCTGCGCCGGATAGGTGTTGAACCACAGGAAGCCGAGCCCCGCCCCGCCGAGCGCGGAGCAGAAGACGAGCAGCTCGCCGGCGCGCGGAATCGCCGGTATTTCCAGATAGCTCGCATACACCGCGTTGCCGCTCACGTAGGCGAAGAGCCCGAGCGCGGCAGTGACCAGCACGGCGGGCATGATCGCGAGTCCGTCGAGACCGTCGGTGAGATTCACGGCGTTGCTCATGCCCGTGATCATGAGGTAGGCGATCACGATGAAGATCGGCGCCGAAAGCGGCTCGGCGAATTTCTTCACGAACGGCAGATAGAGTGTCGTCTCCGTGGGAGCCTGCGCGGTGTAGTACAGCGTCGCCGCCGCGCACAGCCCCGCGACCGACTGCCAGAGATACTTCCAGCGCGGCACGAGCCCCTTCGAGTTGCCGACGACGAGCTTCAGGTAATCGTCGTAGAAGCCGATGAGGCCGTACGCAAACGTCACTCCGAGCACCGTCCAGACGAACCGGTCGCGCAGGTCCACCCACAGCAGCGTCCCGAAGGCGAGCGCGGCCAGGATGAGCGCGCCCCCCATCGTGGGCGTGCCTGCCTTCGGCAGATGAGACTTCGGCCCGTCCTCGCGGACCACCTGGCCGATCTGGTAGCGCCCGAGCTTCGCGATCATCGTCGGTCCCGCGACGAGCGAGAACGTGAGCGCGGAGACTGCGGCCAGGATCGCGCGGAACGTGAGGTACGAGAATACGTTGAAGCCCGAGTAGACCCGAGTGAGCTCCTGGGTGATCCAGAAGAGCACGGCTCAAGCCCCCCCGTGCGGCCCGACGAGCGCGGCGACGACGCGCTCGAGGCGGTTGACGCGCGAGCCCTTGACGAGCAAGCGCACTTCGGCGCCCGCTTGCGCCTCGAGCGCGCGCGCGAGGGCTTCACCGTCCGGATACCATGCCCCGCCCGCCCCGAAGCTCTCCACCGCGAGCTGCGCGAGACTGCCGGTTGCGAACAGGCGCTCGACCCCGTGCTCGCGCGCGAACGTGCCAATCTCCGCGTGACTCGTGTGCGCGAATTCGCCGAGCTCGGCCATGTCGCCGAGCACCAGCCAGCGATGTCCTCCGAGCTCCTCGAGCACCTCGATGCCGGCACGGACCGAGCTCGGATTGGCGTTGTAGGAATCATCGATGAGCCAGGCGCCGCTGCGCGCGCGCTTGAGCTCGAGCCGGCCGTGCACTGCGCGCATCGCCGCGAGTCCCGCGCGCACGTGCTCGAGGGTCGCGCCCGCGGCCACGCTCGCGGCCGCTGCGGCGAGCGCGTTCGCGACGTTGTGCCGCCCGGCGAGCCGCAACTCGACCGCCGCCGACCCTTGGTCGCACTCCAGGCGGAAGGTGGTGCGGAACGCTCCCTCGACGATGCGCGCTGCCACGTCGCGTGCACGGAATTCCGCCGGCTCGCGCAGTCCGAAGGTCACGACGCGGGCGCGGGTCGCGGCGCGCCACAGCGGCAGGAACGGGTCATCCGCGTTGAGAACCGCGACCGCACTCGCCTCGAGCCCCTCGACCATCTCGCCTTCCGCGCGCGCGACCGCCTCCAGGCTTCCGAAGCCCTCGAGGTGCTCCGCTCCCGCGTTGGTGATGAGCCCAATCGTGGGCCGCGCGATCCGCGCGAGCGCCGCGACCTCGCCCGCGTGGTTCGTGCCGATCTCCACCACCGCGAAGTGGTGCGTCGGCTCGACACGCAGCAGCGTGAGCGGCACGCCGATCTGGTTGTTGAGGTTGCCCCGCGTGACGAGGCACGTACCGGCCTGCGACAGGATCGCTCCGATCATCTCCTTCGCGGTGGTCTTGCCGTTGCTGCCGGCGACGCCGACCAGAGGCAGGCGGAAGGCGCCGCGCCACGCCGCGGCCGCGCGGCCGAGCGCACGCTCGGTGTCCTCGACGAGAATCTGCGCGAGCGCGGCGGGTTGGCGCGCATCGACCAGCGTGCCGGCCGCACCGGCCGCCGCAGCCGCGGCAACGAAGTGGTGGCCGTCGAAGCGCGGGCCGCGGAGCGCTACGAAGAGCTCCCCGGACTTGAGCGTGCGCGTATCGGTCGATACGCCGAGATACGTGCGGTCAGCGCCCTCGAGCCGGCCGCCGCAGTCGTGGGCGAACCGCCCGAGGGTGCGCTTGGCCGGCTCGATCGCTGCGTTCATGGCCGCCCCCGTGACCGGGAGAAGAATTCCTGAGCGACCGCTCGGTCGCTGAATGCACGCGCATCGCTCGCGTAGAGCTGCTGCTGCTCGTGGCCCTTGCCGGCGATCAGCACCACGTCACCGGAGACGGAGCGCTCGAGGGCGCCGCGGATCGCCGCGGCCCGGTCGTGCTCGATCGAGACGCCGCGCGCGTCCTCGATGCCGCCCAGAATATCCGCCGTGATGCGCTCCGGGTCCTCGCTCCGCGGGTTGTCATCGGTCAGGATCACCTCGTCGGCAAGCGCGCGGGCTACGCGGCCCATGAGCGGCCGCTTGCCGGCATCGCGGTCCCCGCCGCAGCCGAAGACGACGCGTAGCGCGCCGCGGCAGTGGGCGCGCGCGGCCGTAAGGGCCTGCTCGAGCGCATCCGGCGTGTGTGCGTAATCGACGATCGCGATCACCGCTCCGTCAGGCGAGCCCACGACCTCCATCCGTCCGGGCGCGGCCCGGCAGCGAGCGAGCGCGTCGACCGCGCGCGCGAGGGGGACCTCGAGCGCGAGCAGCGCCGCGAGCACGGTGAGCGCGTTGTCGACATTGAAGCCGCCGATGAGCGGCAGGCGCAGGCTCGCTTGGCCGGCGCTCGAGTCGATCTCGATGCGCGATCCGGCCGGCTCGATCGCGACGCGGCGCGCAGCCACGAGCTCCGCGTGGGGCAGCGCTGCTCGGTGCGACTGCGCCTGCGCGCCGCGCGTCGTCACGAGAAGCCGCGCCCCGCTCGCGTCGAAGCGCCGCGCCAGGGCGAGTCCGAACGGATCGTCGATGTTGATGATGCGCGCGGCGAGTCCCTGCCACTCGAACAGGCGCGCCTTCGCCGCCGCGTAGGCCTCCATCGAGCCGTGAAAGTCGAGATGATCGCGCGTGAGGTTCGTGAACGCCGCGGCATGGAAGCGAACCGCATCGACCCGCCCCTGCTCGAGCGCGTGCGAGGAAACCTCCATGCACACGCACTCCGCACCGAGCGCTCTCAGGCGCGCGAGCTGCCGGTGAACCGTCACCGCATCCGCGGTGGTGAGACCAAAGGGAGCAATCGCATCCGGTAGACCGCAGCCGAGCGTGCCGATGTAGCCCGCCGCACGGCCGATGAGCGTGAGCGACTGCGCAAGCAAGTACGCACAGGTGGTCTTGCCGTTCGTGCCGGTGACCGCCGCGACGGTCAGCAGCTGCGAGGGAGCGCCGAAGAATCGGTCGGCGATCGTGCCGATGTGGCTGCTGAGCCCAGGTACCTCCGCGACAAACAACGCGTGGCCGGGATCGAGCCCGCGCGCGGGCGGTGGCGCTGCGCTTGGGTCGGGCTCGTAGAGAATCGCGCGCGCGCCCGCCGCGACCGCCTGCTGCGCAAAGGTGAGGCCGTGATGCGCGCGCCCGCGACAGGCGAGGAACAATGAGCCGGGCCGCACCTCGCGGCTGTCGAGCGTCACGTCCGTCACGGCGAGATCGTGCGGCACCTCGACCAGTCCGGCGGTGAGTGCGGCGAGCGGCAGCTCGCGCACGAAGAGCTCGGATCGCGTCACGTCGCGGCTCATCGGCGCGCCACCGTGATTCCGTGCGTGACACGTGCCGCGTGCCGCGGCATGGTCTGCGCGGTCTCGGTCGCCGGCGCATCCCCGATGGGCTGATCCGGGGGCACCGCGAGCAGCCGCAATGCGCCGCCCATGACGGCCGAGAATACCGGTGCGGCGACCAGGCCTCCCGAGTGTTCGCCTGCGCTCGGCTCGTCGATCACCACCGCCGCGGCCAAGCGGGGGTTGGATGCGGGCGCGATTCCGGCAAACACGGACATGTAGAGATTGGTCGAGTACCCGCCCGCGATCGCCTTGAAAGCCGTACCGGTCTTGCCCGCCACGCTGTAGCCGGGGATATAGGCCCGCGCGCCGGTCGCGCCCTCGGCGAGGACCACCGACTTGAGCATGCCGATGAGCTCGCGGCAGACGCGCTCATCGAGCACGCGCTGTCCGGCGGGCGCGGAATCCGCACGTAGAAAGGAGACCGGACGCAGGATCCCGAGCGAGCCCAAGGTGGCATACGCATGCGCGAGCTGGAGCGGTGTCACCGAGATGCCGTAACCGTGCGACATCGTCGCCACGTCGATCGCCCTCCAGTGCGCGTACGAGCTCAACAGCCCCGCCGATTCCCCCGGAAACCCGCTCGCCGTCACGCGTCCGAACCCCACATCGGTGAGCGTCGTCCAGATCTGCTTGGGCTCGAGCGACAGCGCGATGTGCGCCATGCCGACGTTGGAGCTGCGCGCGAGGATGGTCGCGATGTCGATGCGGCCGAGATTGCCGCCGTCCTCCTCGAAGACGCGCGAGCCCACTCGGATGTAGCCGGGCGAGGTGTCGATGATGCTGCGATCGTTGTACTTGCCCGAGGCGATGCCGGCTGCGACGAAGAACGGCTTCATCGTCGAGCCCGGCTCGAAGATGTCCGTCGCGGCCCGATTGCGGTAGAAGTCGGGCTCCATCTGCTCGCGGTCGTTCGGGTTGAACGATGGCTGGTTCACCATCGCCAGAATCTCGCCCGAGTTCACGTCGATGAGCACGATCGAGCCGGAGCGCGCGCGCTGGTCGCGCACGGCGCGCTTGAGCTCGCGATAGGCGAGGTACTGCAGTCTGAGATCGATCGACAGCACCAGATCGCGGCCCGGGCGCGCCGGACGGATGCTCTCAACGTCCTGGACGACGCGCCCGTAGCGGTCCTGGATCACCCGCTTCTCGCCGTCTTCGCCTGCGAGCCAGTGATCGAAGGCGAGCTCGAGACCGTCCTGGCCCGCATCGTTTACGTCCGTGAATCCGAGTAGCTGGCCCGTCACCTCACCCGCCGGATAGTAGCGCTGGTACTCGCGCGTGAGGTACACGCCGGAGATGTCGAGATCGCTCACGCGCTGCGCCTCGGCCGGAGAGCGGTGCCGCGCGACGTACAGAAACGAGCGGTCGAGGTTGCTCGTCACGCGGCGGGCGAGCTCCTGGGGGTCGAGCTGCAGCGCCGCCGCGAGCCGCGCGATCGGCCCCGAGTCGAGTGTGAGCTCCTGCGGGTTCACCCAGACCGAATCGACGGGCGTGCTGATCGCGAGCGGCTCGCCATAGCGGTCCGTGATCGTGCCGCGATGCGCCGGAATGGTCGCAATGCGCGAGAAGCGGGCGTCGCCCTGGCTCGAGAGGAATCCGTGGTCGACGAGCTGCAGGTTCACGGCGCGCCACAGGAGCGCGGCTGCGGCGGCGGCGATGACCACGAAGGAGAGGTGCGAGCGCCAGCGGAAGTGGCGGGGCGCTGCGGAGGGGCCGCCACTGCCGGCTGGGGCGCCTCCGCGCCCGCGCGCGCGCCAGCCGGCGCGCGATCGTCGGCCATCGGAATTGGGGGCAGGCGTGCGCGTCACGGGGAGACGAGCCTCACGTCCTGCGGCGGCGGATTGATCATGTGAAGCTTGGCGCGCGCCACGTTCTCGACGAAGGCGTGAGTCGACCACGCGCTCTGCTCGAGCTGCAGCTGTCCGTACTCGATGTCGAGGTTGTCGCGCTGCGTCTGCAGAGCCTCGAGCTCGCGGAACAGCTCGCGCGAGCGATGCTTGCAGTAGATTGCCCCGGCGGCCGAGCCGAGCGCCGCGAACCACAGGAGCGGCACCGTGATCACGAGCGTTCGTGGACTCGTCCATCTCATGCGAGCTTCTCCGCCACCCTGATGAGCGCGCTGCGCGCGCGCGGGTTGCGCGCCGACTCCTGCGACCCGGGCCGGGTCTTGCGGCCGACGAGCCTCAGGCGGGGCTGCGCGGCGGGGGGCAGTTGCGGCAGACTCGCGAGCGCCGGATCGACGCTCGAGGCCTGCCTGAGAAAGCCCTTGACCACCCGGTCCTCGACCGAATGAAAGCTGATCACGGCGAGGCGGCCCCCGGGAGTGAGCACCTCGACCGCGGCGGCGAGACCCCGCTCGAGCTCACCGAGCTCGTCGTTCGCGTGCATGCGCAGCGCCTGGAACGTCCGCGTGGCCGGATGCTTGCCGGGCTCGCGCGTGCGGACCTCCCGGGCCGCGAGCGCGGCGAGCTCCCCGGTGCGCGCGAGCGGGTGAATGCGGCGCGCAGCCACGATCGCCCGGGCGATGCGGCGCGCGAAGCGCTCTTCGCCCAGGGTCGCGATCACCTCGCGAATCTCGTCGAGGCCCGCCCGAGCGAGCCAGGCAGAGACCGGCTCGCCGCGTGTCGGGTCCATGCGCATGTCGAGCGGACCGTCGCCGCGGAAACTGAACCCGCGGCTCGGATCGTCGAGCTGCGGTGAGGAAACACCGAGATCGAAGAGCACGCCACGGCATGGGCGCCCATGCGCATGCGCCGGCACCAGCTCGCGCAAGTGAGAAAACGGCGCGTGGACGAGCGCGAGCCGCATCTCGCCCGCAAAGCGGCGCCGCCCGGCCTCGATCGCTTGCGGATCCCGATCAATCGCGAGCACGCGGCCCGCTCCACCCACGGCCTCGAGAATCCGTGCCGCGTGACCGCCGCGCCCGAACGTCGCATCGACATAGTAACCACCCGGCTCGATCGCCAGTGCCGCCAGCGCCTCTTCGACGAGCACCGGCTCGTGCTCGTAGTCCATTGGAGAATTGCAGCGGTTCCGCCCGCCCCCTGAAGGTGCTGCGTTGTTCCGGACGAGGCTCGCCGCCGCGCGCCTCGTCGCCCGTTATCCCCGTGCCGCCGCGCGCGCTCGCTACAGCGAGAGCGAATCGAGCAGCGAAGGCAGATCGGTCGTCTCTTCCTCGCTCTTCAGCCACTGACCGCGCCGCTCGCTCCAGCGCGTCTCATCCCACAGCTCGAAGCGATTGCCCTGACCGATCAGCATCGCGAAGCGCTGGAGCCCCGCGAACTCGCGCAGCTCCGGCGGCAGCAGTACCCTTCCGTGCCCGTCGAGCTCCAAGTCGGTGGCATGTCCCACCATCAGGCGTTGCAGCCTTCGCGATTGCGCGTGCAGGCTCGGCAGCGCCATGAGCTTGTGCTCGGTTTGCTCCCATTCGGGCAGGGGATAGATGAGGAGGCATTGATCGCGGTCTACCGTGACCACCAGCCGCCCTTGGGCGCTCCCCTGGATCGACTCCCGATAACGGGTCGGCAGCACCATGCGACCCTTATCGTCAAGGGTGACCTTTGTTGCACCGCGGAACACGTCTCTCGGAGCGAGGAATCGCCCACTTCCCCCCA
>Ga0335075_10013622_pt1 | contig 12237 bp, 13 predicted proteins | sample Lox_Sample_24_FD_206723 | JGI IMG/M metagenome (GOLD analysis project Ga0335075, IMG submission 206723) | Soil microbial communities from Loxahatchee National Wildlife Refuge, Florida, United States - Lox_Sample_2.4 | ecosystem: Environmental > Terrestrial > Soil > Wetlands | place: USA... | reverse complement strand
CTGGGGCTGGTCGACGATGCCCCTCCACCCGGGCTGGTGGCGCCGCCCCCGGGCGACTTGCTGGTGGTGTGGGTGGACCCCGCACTCGACGACTTCCCGGCGGGCGGCGTCGCCTTGCCCCCGCCTCCGCCGCCGCCGGGCGCCGGCTGCGTGCCCGACGTCGGCTGCGCCGCCGCCGGGGGTGGGGTGATCACGATCGGAGCCGTGCACGCGACCTTGTACGTGGCCGGCTGGGAGGCGGCGGCGACCGGGCTGGTCACCACCAGCACCGCCTCACCGGAGGCGGGAAGCGCGGCCGGCTGGATCTTGAGCGGCGGCACGCTCATGGTGCCCGCGGCCTTGAACACGAGCGTCCGGACGGCGGAACGCTGGCCGTTGGCGAGCGCCCAGTAGTAGCGCAGCGTCCCCGCCTTCTTGCTCTTGATCGAGCCGGTGGCGGTGAGGGGCGGCGGCGTGTCCGCGCACGAGCCCACCGTCTGCGTCTTCGGCTGCACCGACGCCGCCAGCGTCACCCCGCTCTTGACCGTGCTGCAATCGAGCTGATAGCTAGCCCGGTTGGAGACCTTCCCGGCGCCGCCAAGCAGCTTGATCTCACCCCAGCCCTCGCCGCTCGCGGTCGCGCTGACGGTTCCGCCGTTTACCTGCCGGGTGCCCGCGGCGGCGAAGTACACGGACTGCGCCGCCCCCGGCCCCGACGAGTACACCCACTCGTAGATCAGCGTGCCCGGCTCCTCGGCGGTGATCGTGCCGGTGTACGTGAACGTGCTCGGGGTGGCGCAGGTGGACGCGGCCACTGGCGGCGAGACGATGACCTGAGCCGCCTCGGCCGCAGGGACCACCAGGCTCAGCTGGGAGCCGCTCTTCCCCGACTTGAACACCGCCGGCAGCGCCATCGCCGCCACCACGATGACGACGAGCCCGACCGCGGCCGCTATCACCGCCGGCGGAAAGCGCACCGGCTTGCGCCGGCGCCGCCGGGCGGCCTTCACCGCTGCGCTTCCCCCGCCGGCCGACTCGGGAAGCAGCGCGGCCGCGCGCTCCCCGAGGGCGATGCGGCCCCGCTCGGACCAGTCCTGCCCGTAGGCGTCGGTCGCCGCCGCCTCAAGATCGTGGATGAATGACCGCGCACTCTGCGGCCGGTCGGCTGGATGCTTGGCCATACCCGAGGCGATGAGACCCTGGATGGCATTGTCGACCCAGTCGAGTTGCCCCGGCCCGGACTTGCGCCCCCGTCGCTCGTCCCTGGGCGCCTCGGAAAACGGCGGCCGTCCGGTGACGCTCTCCCACAGCACGGCGGTCGCGGCGTAGATGTCGGTCGTCGGAGAGGCCGGTGCGCCGAACTGTAGTTCCGGCGCCATGTAGGGGGCCATCCCCTCCGCCGGTATCGCCTTGCCGGTCTTCATCGTCAGGTCGACGCCGGTCAGCATGCACGAGCCGTTAGCGTCGATCAGCACGTTGTCCGGCCTGAGGTGGTCACCGTGCGGCAGCGGAAGCGAATGCGCGGCGGCCAGCCCGAGCAGTGAGTCCCTGAGCATCACCAGCGCCGCCTCAGGTCCCAGCGGTCCCCCGTGGGTGAGGATGTCGCGCAGCGATACCCCGTCAACCAGCGCGATCACGATGGCGGCGCCTCGGCCGGGCTCCTCCACGAAGTCGCGGATCCGCGCTACGTGGGTGGAGTCAAGAGACTTCATCTGTTCGGCGTGAGAGCGGAGCCCGTCGAGGAAGTCGTTGTCGTTGAGGTCCTCTTCGGAGTCGAAGTACATGATCGCCACGCGCTCGCCGGTGGCCTTGTTGACCGCGGCGACGACACGGCCGGCTGCCCCGCGGCCGAGCGGTTGCACCACGTGGTAGCCGGGAGCCGACCACAGCTCATCGTCCGGCGGCTCCGAGGCGTCCGCCGGCCCCTCGGTGTGCTGTCTTGTCCCCTCGCTCATGGGAGAGCTCCTTGCTTGGCCAGATGCCCAGTGCGGCGCTGCAAGATGACGAACTCCCCCCGGGCTCGGTCACCGTCGGCCAGAACGCGATGAGCGCCCGCAGTACCCGGCGATAACACATTTCATGCAACAGCGGTGAGGAGATTGTAGGTGATGTCTTCATTCGGGGATAACCTGCCAGCAAAGGAGTGACAATAGTGACACCCGCCACCGGGGTCGCCGGTTAATAACAGCAAGAAGTGTCAGGCGCCGGCGCCCCCGTCGACCGGGATGATCGCCCCGGTCACCATCGACGCCCGATCGCTCAGCAGCCACGCGGCCGCCTCGGCGATCTCGCCCGGCTCGGCCATCCGGCCCAGCGGGATCAGCGCGGTCAGCCGCTCGACCACGCCGGGGACGGCCGCCTCCCAGGCGTCGATCATCTCCGTCGCGGTGCCACCGGGGGTGATGCCGTTGACCCGGATGCCCTGCCGCGCCCAGGTCACCGCCGCGGTCTCGGTGATGCTGTTGAGCGCCCGCTTCATCGCGCCGTAGGCGGGCAGGTCCCGGTTCGCCCGGCGGCTGCCGATGCTCGAGGTGTTGACGATCGCCCCGCCGCCGCCGCGCCGCATCAGCGCCGCCTCGGCCGTCATCGCGGTCCAGTGGCCGCGGAAGTTCACCGCGAACTGCCGGTCGATGTCCTCGTCGCTGGTGGCGTCGAGCGGTCCTGGGTGCTGAATCGCCGCCCCGTTGTTGAACGCCCCGTCCAGCCGCCCGTGCAGCGCGGCGACCCGGTCGACCGCGCCGAGGATGCTGCCGCGGTCGGCCAGGTCGAGCGCGACCGCGTCGGCGACGCCGCCGTCGGCCCGGACGTCCGCGACGACCTGCTCGAGCGCGTCGGCGGTGCGGGCCGCGAGCACGACCGCGGCGCCCTCCCGGGCGAACAGCCGCGCCGCGGCCGCGCCGATGCCGCGGCTGGCACCGGTGATGAACACGACCTTGCCCGCCAGCAGGCCGATCGGGGCGGCGCCGGTCGGGGCGGCGGGGGACCACGAAGTAGATGTCATGCCGTCAGCCTGGCCGCGTCGGCCGAGCCGGATCCAGGCACAGCCGGTACTACGATCCCCGGCCGGAGCGAAGGCAGACTTGACCCATGGACAAGCAAGAGCTCGGCGCGTTCCTCCGCAGCCGGCGGGAGCGGCTCCGCCCGGAGGACGTCGGCCTCCCGTCGGGGCCGCGACGGCGGACGCCGGGGCTGCGGCGGGAGGAGATCGCGGTGCTCGCGCACATCTCCACCGAGTACTACGTCCGGCTCGAGCAGGGGCGGGCGCCCCGCCCGTCGGGCGAGGTGCTGGCCGGGATCGCGGGCGCGCTCCGGCTGTCCGACGCCGAATCCGACCACCTCCATGTGCTCGCGGGCACCGCGCCGACCCGGACCGGCCTGGTCCGCCGCGACGTCCGCCCGAGCATCCTCGCGCTGATCGAACGGCTGCCGCAGACCGCCGCCTTCGTCACGTCGGCCGTGTTCGAGGTGCTGGCCTGGAACGACCTCGCGGCCGCGCTGATGGAGGACTTCGGCCCGCTCGCGCCGGAAGAGCGCAACCTCGCCCGCCGGGCGTTCCTCGACCCGACGCCCGGCCGATCCTCGAGCGCGCCGCTGTACGGCGTCTCCGACGGCGTCGAGTTCCGGCACCACGTCGTCGCCCAGCTCCGGGCCGTGCGCGGCCGCTACCCGGCCGACCCCGCCGTGACCGGGCTGATCGACGAACTCGAGGCCGGCAGCCCCGAATTCGCCCGGCTCTGGCGGCGGCACGACGTCCACGGGGCCCCGATGCTGACCAAGACGTTCAGGCACCCGGTCGTCGGCGTGATCACGGTCGACTGCGACGGCCTCGCGCTGACCGACCGCGACCAGCATCTGGTCCTGTACAGCGCGCCGCCGGGCTCGGCCAGCGCCGACGCCCTCGCGCTGCTGAACGTGCTCGGACCCGACGGCGTCCGCGTGCGCTAGCGGCGGCTGAGCCGCAGCACCGGGATCGTCCGGATCCCCGCGGTCTGCTGCGCGTACTCGCCGAAGCCGGGCATCCGCTTGACCTGCTCCGCGTAGATCCGGTCCCGTTCCGGACCGGCCACCTCGGTCACCGTGACCGGGAACGTCTCCGTCCCGACCTCGACCGTCGCCTCGCCCGCCGCCACCAGGTTCCCGTACCAGGCGGGGTTGGTCGGCGCGCCGCCCTTGGAGGCGAAGATGTACAGCGAGCGGTCGTCGCCCTCGCCCGCCAGGTACACCAGCGGGGTGGTGTACTGCTTGCCGCTGGTCCGGCCGACGTGATGGACCAAGATCATGGTCGCGCCCTCGAACGGCCCGCCGACGCGGCCCTGGTTGGCGCGGAACTCCGTGATGATGCCTTGGTTCCAGTCATTGGGATCGGGCATGGCTGGCCATCCATCCTGGGTCGAGGCCCTGTGAACCTGTCCCGGCCAGGCTATCGGTGCCGCTGGTAACTCGAGGAACCGGCGGTACGGGTAGCTCGCCCTGATCGCGCGGCCGAGCGCCTCGGCGTCGGTCTCGTAGTCGTACACCTGATGGTCGCGCAGCATGAAGACCGGTCGGCCGGGGTCGCCCTTGCGCATCAGCGCCACCGGCACCCCGGCCGCGCGCGCCGCGCCGATCTCGACGTAGACGTTAGCGCTGTCGCCGGACACATCGGCCAGCAGCACCGAGGCATTCTTGACCAAGTGCAGGATTTCATTCTGCACATGCGACCCCCGGACGTACTCGCCGGTGCGGCAGGCCAGACCAGTGGTCGCCTCGATGCTCTCCGTGATGAGGTGACGGAGCTCCCGCCCATTGAATCCGAAGTCGGTCGCGTAGAAAATATACGGCACATACTCCGGATCGCGCCATTTCTCAGAGAGATCAACGGCGTACTCGGTCAGCAGGCTCGGGTCGTCGGTCGATTTCATGAGGCCGGGACGACTCGTGAATTCAACGGGCAGCGTGACGGCTGGATCCGGTATAGCCAGGCAGGGCAGCCCGCGTTGGGCGGCGAGCTCCCATTCGCGCAAGACATATTCGGACGTCCCGAATTTCGCGGCCGCGCGACGCGGCAGCACGGCGACGAACGCGCCGCAGCTGTCGAGAATGCGGCCGACCCGTTCCTCGCGCCACGAGGGCTGGTCGGGCGCGTCGCCGACCGGGCGCAGGCCGACGCCCGACAGGGCGGCCGACACCCGCTCGGCCAGCGGCAAGTCGGACGGATGCCAGCCGCGGCTCACGTACACGTGCCGTCCGTGGTCGGGGTTGACCGCCTGCGCGGGCTGATACAGCGATCGCATGATGTGCGCCGCCGCCCGCGGGTCAAGCCGCTCCGGGTCGACCAGCAGATTGGAGTAGTTCTGCAGGAAATCGGGCGGCTCGACGTCGTCCAGCCGTAGCGGTACGACGCGGAAATCCGGGTACTTGGTCTGATGATTAATCGCCGCGCGATATTCCTGCTGTACCCAGCCGCGTGATACAGACTGCCGCGAAAGCAAGATAAACGCCGCCCGGCTGTTCTCGATCGCCTGGAACAGGCTATCGACCACCGTCGCCCCCGGCGGCAAATGCTCGGCGTCATACCAGACCGGGATATTGGCGATATCGGACAGAAAGCCGTAGAGCTTATCGACCTTCTGGCGATCGACGTGCGCGTGGCTCAGGAACGCATGGTATTCGCGTTTTGCAACCACTACCTCCGTCATTGAAACTCCACAATATTAAGCAAGATGCGTAAAATCCAAACAAAATGGGCGCGGTAGGCGGCGCTATATTATGGCCGCTAACGGTACCACTAAACGCACCGAGCGACTCGCGCCCCACCCGCGCAGAATCGCCGCAGCACCACTGCATCGCCGCAGCACACCCGCCCCGGACCGCCCGCCGCCCCGGGCCGGCCGCCGCGGGCGGGCGGGCCACACTAGGACCCGTGCACTACTGCCAAGCCTGCGACGAGCCCCGCCTGATGACGCCGAGCCCGGCCGACGGCACCGTCCGCTGTCCGGCCTGCGGCAGCGCCGCCCCCCAGGCCGTCATCCGCCCGCTGTTCGTGGCCACCGGCGCGTCCGGCGCGGGCAAGACCACGATCTTCCCCGAGCTCCTGGCCCGGCTGCGGGGAACGGCCGCCGTCTTCGACGCCGACTCGCTCATCGACCCGCTCGGCCGCGCGGCCGCCGGCGGCCAGATCAACTGGACCGCGTTCACTGACACCTGGCTGCACGTCGCCCACGGCGTCGCCCAGAACGGCCTGCCGACCCTGCTGCTGGCGCCGTTCATCCCCGAGAACCTCGACCCGCTGCCGGGCCGGGCCTGGGTCGGGGACATTCACTACCTGGTCCTCGACTGCCCCGACGACGAACGACGACGCCGGATGGAGGCCAGGCCGCGATGGCGGGCGCGGGACATCGACGAGCAGACCGCGTTCGGCCGCTGGCTCCGCGCCAACCTGGAGCCGGTCGTCGACACCACGACGCGCTCGCCCGCCGAGGTCGCGGCGGCGGTGGCCGGATGGGTCCGGTCGCACCTGCCGCCGCAACCCCCGTCGCCTTAGGCGAGGCCGGGCGGCACCCGGGTGTGCTCGATCTGCACCGCCTCAAGCGACCACGGGCTGAGCCCGAGCAGCCGCAGGATCGTGGGCGCGACCTGGGTGATCTCGACCGGCGCGGCCACCGTCACCTTCTTGCCCTGTCCGGGTTAGTCGGCGCCTGACCCTGCTTGGAGGTGATGACGAGGGCGGTCGAGCCGGCCAGTCCCTCCTTCTTGAGCTGGGCGACGATCTCGCCGAGGGCGCTGTCGACGTAGTCGTAGGCCTTGGTCAGGGCCGGCCCGGGCACCTTCCCGCCCGGCCGGTAGCCGCCGCCAAGCCCGTCCGAGCACCGACTGGACCTTGTACTGGTCGTAGGTGATGTTCGCGTCGACGTCGGTGTTGTAGCCAGGCAGGGCAAACGCCGGGTCGGCGCCCGCCTCAAGGGTTCTAGCTATCAGCCCGGAACGACGGAATGGCGGAGCGTCCGCTAATAGAAAGCGACTTCTGGACCGCCGAAATCTGTCCAAAGAATTTCCAAAGAACTTCAAAACTTTTGTCCGAACGGTTCGCGGTTTCACCTCGAACGCCCGGCGCGCCAGCCTTCGGCTAGCCCGGCAGCGCCCCGGATTCCCCGACCCCGAAGGTGATCGTGATCTCCCGGCCGTTGGCGTAGCTGACGACCGGCCGCAGCAGGGCGTCCCCCGCCCGCCGGGCGACCCGCTGGAACAGCTCCACCATCTCCGGGCTGTCGGCGCTCACTCGGAACCGGCCCGTGCTGGCCAGCGCCTCGGCGACGTAGGGAACGAAGTTCGCCTCCGCCCGGGCCGTCTCATCCGCGCTGAGCGGGGTGCGCAGCGTCGCGGGGGCGCCGGGGGGCTGGGTCATCGCTGGTCTCCTCGTGGTCGCGGCCCCTCTAGGATGCCACCTCGGCGGCCGGCCGCAGGCCGGGCTCGGTCACATCGTCGGCGGCCGCCCTGGCCGGCGTTGGCCGCAGGACCGCCACCGACACCCCGATCGCGGCCACCACCAGCGCGAACGCGATCCAGAAGGCGAGCCGGTAGCCGCCCGTGAGCGCGGCCGGCGCGGCCGCGTGCCGGGCCAGCAGCGCGCTCGTCCGGCCGGCCGACACGGTCGCGAGCACCGCCAGGCCGAGCGCGCCGCCGATCTGCCCGGTGGTGTTGACGAGGCCGGACGCCAGGCCGGCGTCCTCGGCGGTCGCGCCCGACATCGCCAGCGCCATCAGCGCCGGGAAGCACAGCCCGGCCCCGCCCCCGGCCAGCGTCATGACCGGGAACACGCCGGGCAGGTACCCGACGCCGGCCGGGACGATCGCGAACAGCGCCAGCCCGGCCCCGATCAGCATCAGGCCGGAGATCATCATCGCCCGGGCGCCGAACCGCAGCGCCAGCCGGTCGGTGTAGCGGACCGAGAGCACGCCCATCACGACCGCGACCGGCAGGAACGCCAGCCCGATCTGCAGCGGGTCGTAGCCGAAGACCCGCCGCAGGTAGAGCGACCCGAGGAAGGACATCCCGAACATCCCCACGCTGCCGAGCACCTGGACCAGGTTGGCGCCGGCCACGTTGCGCGCGGCCAGGATCCGCAGCGGCATCAGCGGGGTGCGGGCCGCGCGCTGCCTGACGACGAAGCCGGCCAGCAGCGCCAGCGCGCACCCGCCGAGCGCGAGCGTCCGCCCCGCCAGCCAGCCCCGCTGCGCGGCCGGGTCGACGATCGTGAACACCCCGAGCATCATCGCGGCGGTGATCAGCACCGCGCCGAGCACGTCGGCCCCGCCGCGCAGGCCCGAGCCGCGCTCGGGCCGGATCAGGCGGCGGGCGGCGAGCGCGGTGAGAGCGCCGATCGGCAGGTTCACGAAGAAGATCCAGTGCCAGTTCAGGAGCTGGGTGAGGACGCCGCCCGCGAGCAGGCCGACGGCGGCGCCGGCCGACGCGACGCAGGCGAACACGCCGATCGCGCGGGCCTGCTCGCGCGGGTCTGGGAACATCGTCACGATCATGCCGAGGATGACGGCCGAGGTCAGCGCGCCGCCGATGCCCTGCAGGAACCGCGCCGCGATGAGCATGTCCTGGTTGACCGCGAGCCCGCACAGCAGTGAGGCGGCCGAGAACAGGCCCAGGCCGGCCAGGAACACCCGCCGCCGCCCGGCCAGGTCGCCCAGCCGCCCGGCCAGCAGGAGCAGCCCGGCGAACGCGATCAGATAGGCGTTCACCACCCAGGCCAGGCTGGCCTGGGAGAACCCGAGGTCGGCCTGGATCGACGGCAGGGCCACGTTCACGATCGTCATGTCGAGGACGATCATGAGCATCCCGGTGCACAGCACCACCAGGGCAATCCAGCGCGAGCGATCAGTCATCGGGCTTCCTTCCGTACTCGTAGGTCGCGGACCCTCACGCACCTACGTCGGATCGGAAGCTAGGAAATCGACATCACAAGAGAAATTCCGCTCAGCCGCCGCCCGGCAGCCTGCTCTCGTGCCGCCAGTTCTGGCCGAGCTCGTTGTCGTGCAGCCGGCGCAGCGCGTGGGCGTAGTGGTCGAGCCGGTCGGCCGCGCGCTTCATCGCGTCGAAGTCCTCGCCGTGGTCGCGGGCCGGGGTCTTCTCCTCGCGATCGCCCGGTCACCCGTCGGCCAGGCACGCCCGCGCCCGCCGCTGCAGGTACCGCTTCTCGGGCGCGCTGGCGGTCCGCCGGGCGGCCTCGGCGAACGCGGTCGCGGCGGCGGCGGGCGACCCCGCCATCTCCAGCAGGTGCCCGCGCATCGCCAGTAGCCGGTGGTGCCGCGCCACCCGCTCGTCCCCGTCCAGCGTCGCCAGCAGCTCGAGCCCGGCCGGCGCCCCGTCGACCATCGCCACCGCCAGCGCCCGGTTCACGGTCGCCATCGGATTGGGCGCGACCCGGTCGAGCAGCTCGTACAGCGCGAGGATCTCCGCCCACTCGGTGTCGTCCGCGCTCGGCGCCTCGCAGTGCACGGCCGCGATCGCCGCCTGGAGCTGGTACGCGCCGACCGGCCCGGACGCCAGCGCCGCGGTCACCAGCGCGACGCCCTCGGCGATCAGCTCCCGGTCCCACAAGCCGCGGTCCTGGTCGGCCAGCGACACCAGCTCGCCCGCCGGGTCGACCCGGGCCGCCCGCCGCGCCTCGGTCAGCAGCATCAGCGCCAGCAGCCCGGCGACCTCGCCGTCGCCCGGCCGCACTCGCTGCAGCTGCCTGGTCAGCCTGATCGCCTCCGCGGTGAGGTCGGTTCGGGAGATCTGCGCGCCGGACGAGGTCGTGTACCCCTCGTTGAAGATCAGGTAGAGCACGTGCAGCACCGCCCGCAGCCGCTCCTCGAGCACGTCCGCCGGCGGCATCGCGAACGTCGCCCCGGCCTCCCTGATCCGCTGCTTGGCCCGGCTGACCCGCTGCGCCATCGTCGGCTCGGGCACGAAGAACGCCCGCGCGATCTCGGCCGTCGACAGCCCGCCGACCGCCTTCAGCGTCAGCGCGATCTGCGACGGCGACGTCAGCGCTGGATGGCAGCACAGCAGCAACAGGACCAGGGTGTCGTCCTGGTCGGGGTCGTGCTCGTCGCCCGGGACCCGGCTCAGCTCGGCCGGCGGCGAGCCGAACACCAGCCGGTCCTCGCGGTCCCGGCGCGAGCTCTCGTTCCTGACCGCGTCGATCAGCCGCCGGGTGGCGACGGTGACTAGCCACGCCCGTGGGTTGTCGGGCAGGCCCGCCTTCGGCCAGTCGACCGCCGCCGCCAGCAGCGCCTCCTGGACCGCGTCCTCGCACAGGTCGAGGGCCTGGTGGCGGCGCAGCAGCACGCCGAGGACCTGCGGCGCCAGCTCGCGCAGCAGGTCCTCGACGTCGGTCGCGGCGGTCAGAGGTCCCCCCCGGACTCGTGCAGGATCGGCCACACCTCGATCGCGTTGTAGGTCGCGAACGGGTGCTCGGCCACGATCTCGAGCGCCCGCTGCTCGCTCTCGACGTCGAGCAGATAGAAGCTCGACACGAACTCCTTCGCCTCCAGGTACGGCCCGTCGGTCACGGCCGGGACGCCGCCGGAGACCCGGACCGTCCGCGCCATCACCTCGTCCGCCAGCCCGTAGGCGCCGAGCAGCTCACCGGAGGCTGTGTAGCGCTTGTTGTACGCGTCCACCTCGCCGATCGCCTTGGCCGCGACCTCGGGCGGGAACGACTCCCACATCTCCTTGTTGCCGTAGATGATCGCCATGTACTTCACGAGCGTTCTCCCTGTCCTGTCTCACCGAATGACGCCCGGCTGGGCGCTTCACCCGGTAGTCGAAGCCGCCCGCTCGATCCTCGACATCGGCCGCGAGACGAAATCAGACGGCCGGCCATGCCGCTAGCGCGGCACCAGCTTCAGCGTGGTCTGCTGGGCCGGGGCCGCCACCATCGGGTCGACGTACTCGCCGCCGAACCGCCGGTACTTCGCCTTGTAGGCCTCGTCGATCGGCCCGTCGAGGTCGCGCCCGACGTCCACGAACGTCACGTCCTTGTCGATCCCGCCCGCCTGCACGTGCCCCTGGTGGCTGGCCTGGGTGCCCCGGTACCAGCCGGCGCTGGCACCCTTGTACGACCGCACGTACAGCTCATTGTCCTTCCGCACCACCCAGATCGTGACCGGGTTGCGCAGCGTCCCGTCCGGCCGCAGGGCGGCGATCCGCAGTTCGTCCGCGTCGCCGATCGCGTCGAGCTCCTCATTCGTCCACGTCGTCATCGTGCTCCCCCTGGTGGTCTCCCGTTGCCGCGGCCCGCCCTGCGGGCCGGCCCAGTCAAACGCTACGCGACGACCCCCTCGAGGTAGGAGCTGAGCGGCGTCGCCGGGCGTCCGATGAGCTCGCTCAGGGCCGGGCTGACGACGTCGAACTCGCCCCGCCGGGCGGCCCGGAACATCCCCAGCAGCATCGTCGCCTGCGGCGCGGGCACCCCCTGGCCGGCCAGCGCGGCCGCCCACTCGTCGTCGTCGGCCACCGTCCGGCGGATGGTCCGCCCGGTCAGCCGGGTCAAGATCGCGGCCACGTCGTCCAGGTCGAGTGCCTCCGCCCCGGTCAGCGGGGGAGTGGCGCCGTCCAGTCGGCGGGGCTCGGCCAGGATGGCGGCGGCCGCCTCGGCCAGGTCCGCGTGCGTGGTCCACGACACCGGCCCGTCGGCCGGGGCGACGATTTCCCCGGTGGTGAGCGCCGGCCCGATGAGGAACGGGACCGTGCTCGCGTAGAACCCGTTCCGCAGCGACGTGTACGGCTGGCCCGAGGCCGCCAGGTGCCGCTCGCCCGCCGCGTGGACCGGCATCGGGGCGAACAGCGAGTCCTCGGCCACGCCCTGGTGGCTGGTGTAGAGGACGCGCTCCGCCCCGGCCGCCCGGGCGGCGTCGATCGCGGTCGTGTTGGACTCGATCGCGGTCGAGCCGAGCTCGCTGGCGGAGACGACGAGAACCTGGCTGGCGCCCGCGAACGCGTCCGCCAGCGTGTCCGGCCGGTGGAAGTCGCCCGCCCGGACCCGGACCCCGCGTTCGGCCAGCCCGGCTGCGCGCCCGGGGTCGCGCACGCTAACCCCGACCTGCCCGGCCGGGACGCGGTCGAGCAGCGCCGCGACGATCTGCGAGCCGAGCTGTCCGGTGGCGCCGGTGACGACGATCATGAGAAGCCTCCTGATATCGATGGAATCAAAGTCACGCTATCACCGATAATTCACTGATACCAATTTTGCGCTATCGTTGGAACATGGCAGAGACCAGG
>Ga0335075_10013621_pt1 | contig 12237 bp, 10 predicted proteins | sample Lox_Sample_24_FD_206723 | JGI IMG/M metagenome (GOLD analysis project Ga0335075, IMG submission 206723) | Soil microbial communities from Loxahatchee National Wildlife Refuge, Florida, United States - Lox_Sample_2.4 | ecosystem: Environmental > Terrestrial > Soil > Wetlands | place: USA... | reverse complement strand
ATTTTTCATGGATTTTTGGGGGGATTCTAGGTAGGACGGGAAATCGCAGACGTCCATTATAAGAGAATGAAGGATCGATTTTTACATCTCTACCACTCTGCCACTGAGCATAAAGGCCCAGCAAACCATCCGAAGCATTCAACATTAATCCCCATTCTAACAGCGAGGCTCAAAACTATCCAGTGGCTTAACTGGAGATTTCTAAATCTTCAAAGACACCAGCGAATGCGGACAGGAATACGTCGACAAACTTGCTATGACTGAAGCTCCTAGCGGTATAGTGCATAGAAACTCGTGACAGAAAATACTTCTAGTCGCTAGGAATGGATGTCATGTAAATGTCCGTCGTCACAGTAGGCATTTCCTCCTGCTGGAGAAAGGGATGTGTGCCGTATTCACACTAGATTTTATGTACTATTGAAGAACCAGCAGCAAGTCTCACGAGAGATGGTGAGAATAGGGTCGGTGAATGTATTTGAATTCGTTTGAACTCGGAATAATATTTACCAAAATCCAGTATAGAATATATACTATCCTTTATGCACCCCAAATCCGTCTCAACAGAGGTGATTTCTCACTCGGAACCTCCACCCAAGCCTCATTATCCCGTCCCTCCTGCGTCCTCTCTCCATCCCCCAAAAACTTCTTAAAGAAATTATCATAGCTCACCCACACCCCCTCAAACACTGCAGACTTCACAGTAATCATCCATTTCGGCAAGCGTCCTTTGTCATCTACGAATATATTGCTGGCTGCAAACATCGCGAGGGTGATAGGCATCCAGATACTCAGGAATATGAATTGCCCTAGCCTCTGGCGTGCTGAGGTTATAGTATATGGCCGCAACTGGTACAAGAACGCCTTATAGTCATTTGGTAGACCATGCTCCTCCGCTCCATCCGTGATGAGCCTCAAGTACCGTGCCGAAGGCTGCGCATAGCTCGGATCTGGCCTCGATATTCGCCCGCCGCTACTTGGAGGCGGCGTGCCGGGCTCTCGAGGCGGGAGAGCGGGGGCGAAGAGCGTGTGGGCTTTGAAGGGCGCGGCGATGGGATGCGGATCAACTTCCTTACTGCCTTGGGGAATCTCGTAGCACTGGACGATTATGTCTTGGTAGCCGGAGCCGCCTCCCTCTGTAGCAATTATTGTAACATAATCAGCTTTAGTAACTTCGTAGACTACTCCTACAAGACCTTTATGCCATCGGTCTTTGTGGTAGTCTTTCGATTCCGCTAGCGTATGCTCTGTTCGATACCGGGTATTCGCGAAGCAGGGCTCCAAGTATGGTATTCCTGGAAGGTCGAAGGTGAGATCAAGCTCAGGAACGAGTACGTTGACTTGGCTGAGGGGCTTGATGCCTCTTGTGCCTTTGAAGGTCTCTGCGGATAAGTTCGAGCCGTATGCAAGGTACAGGACCGTCTCTTTTCTAGCCGCTTCCTCATTTCGACGGACTTCTTCGACGAGCTGTGCGGTATCAAATGGTGTCTCGCTCAGTGACTCGGATCGGCGCTGCTTTGTAGGAGAGCAAAGAGAGGACGAAGTATTAGCTTGGAGTATCATTATCCCAGAACTTGGAGACCGCGGAAAACGCGCGTTTCACCGTTGGAATTTCGACGCTTTGCAACCTCTGTGCTCACGTGACCCCGCGCCGCCTTTGCTCACGCCCGGCTCAGCTTCGGCTCAGGTCTGCTCACGCACCGCTGCACAAGACCCGTCTCGTTCAATTTTTTACAGTAACGAGGAGCCTGAATCGGCCTCACCTACCATTGTACAATTCACAACCTCTGCCAGCCAGAACTCATCCCCAGACAGTTATCCCCGTCTGCCTGTCCATGCAGGGACGTTATCTGCGTTTTAGCTATAGCTGCGCATTCTAAAAACGTCTGTCTCCCTCTTGCCTTTGCATTTCCCTTCCCCTCTTCTCACCCATCTTTCCTCCCATCTTCTCTCCTACCTCTCCAGCAAGATCTTTTTCTCTTGTTCCCACTCTGATATTTGCATCTGCGCATACAGAACTCTGCACATTATAAGCATCAAGCAGGCAAAAGGACGTTGGAGAGGACTCAATCTAGACGAGCAGATAAAGGCGGCCCTTTGTGTGCTAGCGCACGAAAATTTGCGAGATGCGCGGTCCCACCTATATTGTGTCCTTTAAGGTTAACCTAGGCGCTAAGTCTAAGGTGGCCAACGACTTTTTGATCGCATAACAGCGCTTCGCCAAACGCCAACTCCGCAGTAAAACTACCTTATGTAAAGCACATGTGGCAAAGGTCAGCACGTCTCATATTCACCCTCACATATCATCTACGTCCTTCCAACTATATCACCTTCTATCCTATTTTGAAGTCTAGCTGGCCTCATTATTAATTTTTGTTTGATCGTCTTTCGCCCCCTTACAACCCTCATCTTACCTCGACTTCAAGCAAAAAGTCATCTCTAAGAAGACAGCAGCCAAAATGGATAGCGATCGAGCAAATTACAACAACGTCGCATAGGACAGAAATGATATGGCTTGAGAAGATTCACACAAAGAGCTTCCACTCTTATTTACTCGTTGCCGTGTAGAATCTCTCGCGGAGAAGAAGCTTGGAAAACCTGCAACCTTAAGTCCCCAAAATAATTTTCAGCGGTTATAACGCTCTATATAGGATACGCCTTAAGGGAGTCTCCCCAGTCGACTAGGATGCGCTCCTTTGACTCCTCCATCTTCCTCTCCACAAATGGTTTCATAGCTTCTCTTTCTTTGTCGCTTAGGAGATGCACTCTCGTTCTCTATAGATCAGGTTTAGGGACATCTCTTCCCCTGTTACCAAAGAATCTCTCATCCAAGTACTTCCAGAATATAGTGTCAAATGCCCAGCTCTTTCTTGCAGCAGAGTTCAGCTAGAATCGGCCAGTCTCCCAACTCTCTCGCATATAGGTAGATAGTACAAATAGCAAAGAATTAGGTCCTATACTCTCCTCAGCCTGCTCTATAGCTAACAGCCAAGTCTTCAATTACATGTCGTAGACCTTCTGCTAATCATCAAGCAGGTGATAGTGTTTCAAGAGCGGCTTCTCTTGCAAGCGACCATCACAATCGAACGATTACTAGCTACCTGCTAGCCGCGCATTCTTAGCTTCAAATCAGGGCCCGCATGAAAACCCCCCTCGCTCAGCTTAGGAAGGTCAGGCCTGCTGGTCCTCTGTCCGCATGAATCTGCCCTGCTCTGACAGCTTGCGAGTCCAGGCTGAATGTCTCTCCCTTGTCGTTAGCGCTGCACCTGCATAAATCCCCCTCGCTCAAACAGCTTGTGAATGTTATGCCCGCCTTATCTAGTTCTTCCTCCGCTATGAACTAGCTTCTGCCTAGATAGCCTGTAATGTCTAGGTTAAGGCTTCAATCTATCGGCAGCGCCGTGTTTGTCATGTGTCTGCCTTGTCTAGACAGCATATAGAGTCTAGCGCCTGTGTGTTATGAATATCCCTGCCTTGCCCACACGGCTGGTAGAGGCCAGGCCAGGTTCTGCTATTCATTGTTAGCGGTGGCGGTAACGCCATCCGCATGAAGCCCCTCTGCTCAGACAGCTTATAGAGTCAGCGCCGTGTTTGCATGAATCCTCCTCGCTCAGACAGCTTGTAAAGGTCTAACCTGCTTAATCTAGCTCCCCATTCGTCATCAGCGCCATTTCTGCATGAATTCTCCTTGCTGTGGATTCTTTCATTCGTCGCCAACGCCCTGTCCGTAGAGCCAAGGCCAGGTTCTCTAATTCATCGCCAGCGCCGTATCTGCATGTATCCAACTTGCACCGTCTAGATGGCAAACTTCTTCTTCAGCGCTATGTAGTAAAGCCCCTTTGCATGAAACCCGTTCTTACCCTCAACCCTACCATTTCTACTGCGAGTTTTCTAGCAAGCGGCAAACCTGTAAATAAAGCAAAACTGTCAAATTGTTAGTTAAGAGGGACATAAAAGTAGAAATTTATATAGATATACTTGTTAAGATGCCCTGGAAATACTATACACAACACTGTTAAAAGGGTAAACGTTGGATAGACGTGGAAGTCTTTGGAGTTGGCTGAAAAGTCAATAGCAAACGTAAGACGGAAGAGGCTCGGCAAAATTTTAGGCGAAACAGTAAGGTTACAGGGAAGCAGGTGTATTTTATGTCGGGGTAGTTTCAGAGGACCCAACCGCAATCAAACAATACAAAACAACCTACTAGTGCGAAGCAAGCGATGCAAACTACAATTAAATTTCGTCCTGGGTAAAAACAAGGCACTAGCGAAAAGCCATCCAAGTGGGTCCTCCGAAACTACCCCGACATAATCCAACGCCCACCCCAGGGAAGCTATAACCGAGTCTCAATGCGCGTGCTCAGGCTGGCTCACCCACAGCTCAGGTCCAAAGACGGAAATGGAAAATGCTCATGTCGAGATTCCGACGTCCAACTGCCTGTATGCCAGTCATGTTGTAGGGAGCTGTTGAGCACTGAATGAGGTGTATGAGACGCCGCAGACGCTCGAATCTGTGGGAATTAGTCTATGACATATGTAGAGCAATGAATCTTTGACCATCAGGCCATTTGGCCGCGTCTATGATGGCGAGTTTCAAACCATTGTTGGAGCCTCGGACGCGGTGCTTTAACAAAGCCGATCGACGACCGTCGATGCCTAAGCTTATATCCACGTCTATCCTGAAGTTACGACATCGCATTTGATGCATTTTCGAAGTTGTCAAAGTGTGATTGTCGTGATCCGCTGCCAGGAGCTGCAAATGAACTTGTTTAGAGGCTTACAGTAAGCAAAGGGCGTGACTGTACCCGATTGGCAAGCTCTACTGCACTTTCATAGCAGAGTTGATACCCCTCAATAGGTACAGTCGATGAAGCTTTTGATCAAAGATAGGATGCTCTGCAGCGGTCAAAGTCTCAAGTCCATGTGGTGTCTTGGGATGAGTCTTCCAATGATGTGTAATCGCATTCTTCTATTCCACAAGACAGCATATTCACACCTCCATTGGATGGTAAAGTAGTGGACTGAATAGCAGATTAGCTCTTCACCAAGATGAATGACATTCAAATGAATTGTCTGTCATATATAAATTTCGACTTTGTTTCCTCAATTTGCTCAGACTTCGCAAGTACCTTACGCCTGAGGTCAGGTCATATCATGTTTACTATTGACTCTCGAGCATTCCTAATCGAAAGCCTTGGGGAAGCGAGAGAACTTGGCTATCGACAAATGGCTGGAGCTAGGTTGGTATCTCATTACCAACTTGTGCGTTTTGTTTAAGATGTGCTCAGGGTTTACGAAGCAGCATCTTCAACAACATCTCATCAACGTCTGCTCTCTGAGTAGATTTTAGATCCTGCATCGGAAGCCACAAACATGTATATTTCTGGCTTCTAGATTTCTGCTAATAGCATCATATTTTCTGTGGTACATATTGAGGCTGTAGGAAATTCAAGTAAGCTTTTCAACCCGAGCTGAAATTTCATTGTCCCATAAATTTACTCGGCCATGAAGTTGAAGTCTAGTGTGCGGACGTGAGCTTTTGCCCTCGCTTAGGTTACTTTTGTCCAAACTGCCAGATTTATAACGCAGTCAACAAATACCATCATTCCGAGAGCCACTGTCCTTCAGAGTGTCTGTAGTGTTGACTATTCGAACAGATTCCCGATGAGGTTGTAGAAGCTCCAACTCTTCCAAGCAGGGTACCCACTCTATGCCTGCACATGTCCACCGTTATTATTATTCTGAGATTGGTCTCATCAAATACTCTCAGTCAATCGAGATGAGTCCATGATACTGTACTACACATACTAATGAGCCCCGTTCTTCCTGATTTACAGAGTTGCACTCCATTGGTTCAAAGGGGATGACTGGACGCCGGTGCCAATTCGTATGCCGTTGTTTCTGGAGAGTACAGAATATAAATCAAGATGCCTCGGAGTAGCTCAAGCGCCCCAGGGATTGACCCAATTGAGTTGCTTTCTCAACAAATCGTGCCAGCCGCGAAGAGGAAGGGCAGTATCAAGTACGCATCTAGAACACATCGGATGCGGCACAACAGCTAATTAAGCATAGACTTGGCACTAAACTTGTCAAAGACGTCAAAGACGAATTGAAAACAGTGCGGAGGAGTAAGAGATATGTTCTCGATACCCTTGTCGTCACTATTGTTTCCGCGCTCGAAAACTACGATAAAACATGCAGCCGCCTTGACTCAGCCACTTTCAGCATAATTCTCCAAACCCTCTTACATGCCAAATACTCTCGACAAAAGGAGCGTGGCATACTTCTACTTACAGTGAGAGCACACCCTTCGCTACATTGGAACATCATTCACAATTCTAGGGATCACTGTATCATGATGCTCATAAGACGCCGCCCCTAAGAACTATCAAAGCTAGAAAGACTGCTATTGGAAAAGAATGTCTTCAAGCACTGCTGTCATGCTTCACGGATACTCTTGAAAATGCTCGCATAAGAAGATGGGTACAAAAACTCTCTTCAATTTTACCGTGTTGCTTCCTGATTCTGGTGTAGGTTGGAGTTTTGATTCCCCAACTCCTGGAGGGTAGCGACCACAACACGATGGCATTCGAGTTAAGTCCCGAAGACAGCAAGTATAATTCCCCATTGGAGAGTTTTACATTCATTATCTAAGACTTTTGAGCAGACGTAGGCTTGGAACTATGGTCGTCGAAGAACACAATGAGATCTTGAGAGTTACATGTGGTCAATTAATAAAAGCTCTGATGGCTTGGGATATCCCACCGGAGGACCTTTGGCCCGTAGGTACCGACTCGATTCATTACAGAAACTTCCCAACGTCATCTCAGAGTGAAAAACACTGGGTTAACGCCTTCCAAATATACATCGATAAATTGCTTGACAGCTCCAACATCCCACAAGGGTCAGTAATTCCATGTGCCTTAGATCAGTAGTACTAATTCTGTAGTAGCTCTGGAAGACTGTATTTTGCTCAAGCACTAGCTGTAAGTCCGATGGGAAGTAAGACTTCTGAGGGCATTATCAGCATTTTGGTAGACGGTGATATTTCCATATGCACACGATCTAGCGATATCTCTTTCACCGAGAGTCTTGAGATTCCGTTTCAACTGATTTCAGAAGCCAGAATTGAGGACACGCTACTGGAAGGCCTTGCGTCATCTACAACGTCAGCAGTCGATCTTGTTGTCGAGTTGAAAATTAGTTGCGATGTTTCCTGCTATATGAATGCTCTTCCGGTCAATATTGCCAGCCTTCGGATCACGGTCAAGGACGAAGATTTTGCAAACGTCTTAGGGCAGGAATTTCTCAGCTTGAAATCAATTCAGAAGGTCAGCCAGTCACAGGAAACCATAACCATTGCTTCTGGATTCATTGATGCCATTCCCCCCCAGGAGAGCGAGGTTGTCGGAGATTCCCATAAAGAGCTTACAAAATTCCGTAATGATGACACTTTGAAACGCCCGAGGGAGGGAAACCAAGACAACGCAAAGAGCGTCGAGTTCAGCAATTTCTTCGAGCAGTCTCCGCAGGATAATCAAACTCGAGAAACTGGTATACGAGTAAGCCCAGGACTGGAAAAACCTATGGCTGAGGATGTTGATTCGGCTGGGAAGCCAATATCCGAGGATAATCAAAATGAGGCAGGCGACCACGTACCTTTTCGGCCATCAGCGCCCGCTAGACTATCACACGACACTGGAAATGATACAAGAGCTTCGGCAGACAAAGACAACGACAGAAGACAAGATGTCGACCTACAGGACAAGGTTTCAAAGTGCACTCGCCGTGCACAGCCTTCTGTACAATTACCAACAGTTCCAGAACCACACTCTCATCAGTATTTCGAGGAAATTTTCGAATCACCTGCAAACCCAAATGCATCTCCTATCGCGCTCGCAGAGTCAAAACCTAACTTTACGCGTACAAAAGTTAAAGCCAAGCTAAGGGAGAAGAAAACTGTACTCAAAGCTGACGATTGGAAAGAAGAGATCAAAGAGGTGAAGAAATACAGTTTGAAACCCAAAGCAGCAGTGCCAGCCACTAAAGCACCCGCCTCTAAACGAGCTTCTGCCCCTAAAACTTCAACTGCCAGAGTTTCAATTTCCAAAGCAGCTCTAAAGGTCTCAGCTCCAGAGCCAAACCTAACTCCTAAACCAGCCTTAGGTCTGGTAGTCAGAGCTGCTAAGAAAACGACTTCAAAGTTGTTGGTATCCAAAAAGCCCGCCGTGGAGGATATTCCAAAGCAGCCAAACCGTCAATCACAAGCCATCTTCCCAGGATTGGATCTGAAATCTCAGGAAAGGCAAAACGCTCCTGCAAGACCGGAGGGACACGCTATAATGAGTTTAGACGTAAGTACTCAAGTGGTTCCAATGCAGGAAGGGAGAGCAATAAACTGTCGTGCGTCCCGACTTTCAGATGCGCTAGCAGATATAGATGACATTGAACAACTCGATGCAAGTTTTGGAGAGCTAGTACAAACGAGCCTCATTTATCAGCCGCTACAAGTGGCTACGCAGATGAAAATCTCCTTATCCCCTGTGGCTGAAAGCACTCCCTTACCAGCACAAGGAGATGCAGATTCCCCGAGACAATTCGTTCCAGAAATCATAACTGTACTATGCAAGAATTACGAAAATCAGCCACTTCACGCAAGAATAGAGTCAGAAAACTCACCATCCTCGCTGGTTCGAGTCACTCCTGCACCACTTCTGGCGCAAGAAGCGAGTCCCGCCGAATACTCCATCCCAGAAGTCACCACCGTGCCATCCAAGCTTCTTGCAGAATCTATTGGGCGGAGACGTAGCCCTCGTTTGGCTTCACGTTACAGCGCTAGAGAGGTCTCTGTGACTTCTCTTCTAGCAGGGAATCCTGTTATCATTAACATGACTAACAATGACGAGCCCCAATATGAAGGTGGGATTTCGGATAACAATAGACCTTTAACGGTAGATGAAGCACCCCTGTTTGATGAATACCTGGCCCGCAAGACGCCATTAATTAGCTTTGGGACAAAAGGTCCTCGAAATCAAGGAATTAGTAGTTCGAAGAAATCTTTACAAAAAATTGGAGGAATACAACAAGTTGAGAAACCTGAAACTCACCCTCCGCAGACGTATAAGCGTATACAATCGGGTAAGCGGAAGCGTGACAAAGAGGATGCTCCTGTGATGGAGAACAGCAAACGACGCCAAATGTCTAGACTTCAGAAGTCCGAAGATATGACTTCCATAGCAAAAAAAATATTACCGCTCGCCTTTCGTGAGGAGGAGGATCTTATTATGCCCAAAAATCATCCAGTTGCGCGAAACACTGCTAGATTTGGATCTCAAGGATCACGGGTCAATGAAAATGGCAGTCCTCGTGGAGGCAGTAATAGCCTTCATGAACATACGGATTATAAGGCAATTGTGAGAAAGGTGTTAATGGATGCGCATCCGTCAGTAATGGATGGTGAAGAGAATGGCAACGGGCCCTACCACTATGGCGACGACGAAGGATTAAACGTGATCGAATCTGATCAGGAATTTCTTTCAAAGCTCCCTACGATCTCGTCCAGTTGCTTTAGAGTTCGGCCAAGGTCGCCGCGTCCCGAACAGGAAGTCGTCAAGCAGTACCTTACTCACCAAAAAAACACAAACCTTCAGCATCCGGAAGATGGACCAAATGCGGTTTGTCACCAACAATATAAGCTAGTAGATCCATTTCTCAATGAGAGTTCCGAAATTGGTTTCAGTTGTTTCGCTCGGCGTCTTCAATGCCACGGCCAGACTGCAATTCAAAAGGCTAAGGACGATCCAACCGCTCCTATTCTGCAGAAGACAAGATCTACTATGGACGGAGATCCAGAAGCAACTCTTGTCAATGTTGAAAATGACATTCCAGTACGCGATTTCTCTTCGTCAAGCGACATGATTACAGAGAGCTCTGATGAAGCTCAGGATCAGAAGACACATAAAGCCGCCATAGAAGTTCATCAAGCACATGAAGAGTGGAGGATGGCATTGAAGCCTCATCAAAGAGGAATACTTGATGTCCTCAATCAAGTGTCAATTGTGGGTATCATTCGTTCCATATATGTTGAAAATACTGACCTACTTTCTAGGATCTTGTGCGCCATCTTATCAACCATGAACAGGCTGTCGAGGACGTGCTCACAGAATATGAACAAGGCGGCATCAAGCTTATGAAGAACCTTGAGAGGGCCCATCAAGACGACAGGCGCCGCATCCAGCATGAAGTGGATAAAGTTAAGAAAATAATGGCTAATGGTTACAAGGAAGCCCGTCAAGAGATCTCTCGCATCACCAAAGCTATCAGAGCCCAACCAGTACGTGACCTGGAGCAGGGATGGATGCAGGAGCAAGATCAAATGCAGAGACTTATTGAAGAGGGTATGAGAAAGTGTAGATGATTCGAGCTGTGGATTAACAAAATGGAGCTTAGTGGAGTTTGCTGCCACCGCTACAAGATGTCAAGCTATATCGTGATGACGTAGACTCGTCACAAGTTGACTGTTTTGCTCTTATAGCTTTAGCAATATACAGTTTTAGCAATAACACATAGAAATTCTCTTAATTATCAAAGACAAATTAAGGAGCGAAAGCAGGAGGTAGTCAATCAAGCGCTTAAAGGCTGTGCAAGGAAAAGGACAAAGTATGGAAAACCTTATGAAGCAGCTTCCTTAATTCAAATGAGTGATTTGTACCAAGACTTTAGAGGCAGTAATCAAATCTTGATGCAAAACGATACCAAAGAGCATCCACAGCACAACAAACAACTATCAAAGACACAAGAGACGACAGCTTTGCCCGACTTTGGTGCACCTTCAATCCTTCTCGACGCTCCCTCCTCAAATTGGCCTAACCCTCGATCGTTTTAATCCTCAGCAAGTCCCTCCATTCGCGACCAAACGGTCTCTCTTCCTGCGGTATATATTTCTTCGTCTCTGTCAATTCACGCCTGCCTCCACAAGCTTCTCAAGTACCGTCCAAACGAACTCCGGACAATTCCAGGTGGGATCGTCATTCCGAATTCTTGCACGTCGAGCAGTTTGCCTAAGCAGTGAGAGATTGTCCTGGTGCACATGACCCCCTTGTATCGCTTCTAGCATGGTCGAAGACGCCTGAGCATCGGAACGTCTCTGCTCGTAACGGAATGTGCCTGATGCTCCCTGGACATGAACTATAAAGCTTCTTGTTGGGTCTTCCTCATCTTCAACGAAAAATGGACCAGTGTTTGAAGATACCGCCACCCTTACAGATAGCGACCCAAGCAGGATGCTATTCTCCCGCTGGTGCTCCCTCCTCTATGGGCGCTTCCTCTTCTGGCGTCGCTGCTCTGAGACGTTTACTAGAATGAAGTGTACCCGCATGCGCTTCTTCTTCCACCGACGCTTCCTCTTTTGGTGTCGCTGGTCTGAGACGCTTACCAGAACGAAGTTTACTCATTTCCTAAATTTTGTGATGTATGGGTAGTTTCGAGTTGAGAAAGAGATATTAGTTCTTATTGAATTTTGCAAAGCTTGATTCCCCATTCCGGTTGAGGCTCTGATTATGTATAAAAAAAATAGAGTTTGCAATCTCTGCAAGCTATACTAGCATACCCGCTGTTATGACGTTTAATGAATTTTAATCTTCTACCAATTTAGGAAGTTGCTTCATCTACCGTAACATATATAAACTATCAAGCGTAGTTAATGCAGTGATCCCAAAGCCGATTAACAAGCCATCGCTCCGGATTTCTTGCAGGAGCAATGCAAGCCGGCAAGTCCGCATACCATTCAGTTTCTGTGCGCATGTTGAAGGTGAACAAATAATTTCGACGATTCATAATAGTCTGGATAGAATCCACTAGTCTCCCAGTCGATGATGCTAGTCACCACATAATTATTGCAGTCACTTAATTTCACCGTGATGTTGGCTCTCCGAACGTCACCATGAGTAAAAACGGAGCCTTCTTCTGCAACAGGCAGGAGGCTACGGAGAAAGTTGATCCATGATCTACTTCCATGAAGTGGTACTGAGAATTGGAAGTCTTCCAATTCTGCGGTAGTAATGATGACTTTGTCGCTCCTGTATGGCTCCCGATGATCGTCTTTCACCCCCTCCCACCTAAGCGGTGACCGCCCTCGTTTTTCAACATTCTTAGCCTGCTGAAAATACCATTTAGCTGATGCTGAACTAAGACCTTGTTCTCGTGGGTGAGCTTCGCCCACGCTTGCTCCAATGTCCTTGAT
>Ga0335075_10013620_pt1 | contig 12238 bp, 10 predicted proteins | sample Lox_Sample_24_FD_206723 | JGI IMG/M metagenome (GOLD analysis project Ga0335075, IMG submission 206723) | Soil microbial communities from Loxahatchee National Wildlife Refuge, Florida, United States - Lox_Sample_2.4 | ecosystem: Environmental > Terrestrial > Soil > Wetlands | place: USA... | reverse complement strand
TTGCGGGGGTCGCTGCGGTTGCCGCGACCGCTTTGCTGGCCGCGGGGTGCGGCTCCAGCAGCAGTTCAGGCACTGGTACGAGCAGCGGCTCGGTGAAGGACGCGGTGGCGACGTTGCCTATCGTGACTGGCACCGGGGCGAACTGCATCTTCCCGTTTGAGGGAACCCAGTGCTACAGCGTGGCCAACTACGAGGACTTCGAGTACCAGATGGTGCTCCCGCTGTATGCGTTCGGCGGTGACAGCGAGACCAACGTCACAGTTGACTACGCGCTGTCCCCGGCGGACCAGCCGGTCTACAAGAACGGCGGCAAGACCGTTGTCATCAACCTCAAGGGCTGGAAGTGGTCGAACGGCCAGACGGTCAACGCCAAGGACCTGATCTTCTTCCTGAACATGCTGGAGGCGGAGAAGACCGCGTTCGCGGGCTACTCGCCCGGGCTTTTGCCCGACAACATGTCGTCGTACTCGGCGACCGGCCCTGACCAGGTGACGCTGAACCTGAAGCAGGCCTACGGCGCCACCTGGTTCACCTACAACCAGCTGGCGATCCTCACCCCCATGCCACTGGCGTGGGACGTGACGAGCCTGACCGGCGCGCCGGGCAGCGGCGGGTGCGCTACCGACAGCGCAGCCGACGGCTGGGCCAAGTGCAAGGCCGTGTACACGTTCTTGAGCAACCAGAACAAGGACACCGCCACCTATGACAGCAGCCCGCTGTGGAAGGTCGTGGACGGCCCCTACAAGCTGGTCTCCTACAACGTGAACGGCGACATCTTGATGAAGCCGAACGCGGACTACTCGGGCAGCCCGAAGGCCGGAGTCACGCTGAAGTTCCAGGAGTACACCAGTGACACCGCGGTCTACACCGGCCTGCGGACTGGTGCGCTGACTACTGACGGCCCGAACGTCTCGGTGCCGAGCACGGACCTGGCACCGGCCGGCAAGGGCTTCCTCCCGCCGTCGAACCCGCTGGCTTCAGCCGGGTACACCCTCGAGCCGGCTTACCAGTACGGCATCGGCTATGCCTACATCAACTTCAACAACCCCACCTACGGCCCGGCGTTCAAGCAGCTGTACTTCCGCCAGGCGCTGATGGAGCTGAACAACCAGAAGTCGATGTCGTCGTCGGTCGGCCGTGGCTACTACTACCCGACCTCCGCAGGTGTCCCGCCCGAGCCGCCGAGCCAGTTCTCCGACGCGTCGGCGATGACCGAGAACGGCGGCCAGGGCCCGTATCCGTACGACCCGAGCAAGGCTGAGGCGCTGCTGGCGGCGCACGGCTGGAAGGTCGTGGGCGGCGTGCTGACGTGTGAGTCGGCCGGCACGGGCAGTTCTGACTGTGGCGCGGGCGTCGCGAAGGGCACGCAGGCCAAGTTCACGATCGCCTACACCTCGGGCCTGACGGTCCAGGCCGACTTCGTGCAGATCCTCAAGTCCGGTTTCGCGCAGGCGGGCATCCAGCTCACCGCAGAGCCGGAGACCTTCGACGACCTGCTCGCCGACACGGTGCCGTGCAAGCCGACGGCAGCCAGTTGCAAGTGGACGTTCCTCTACCTGGGCGCCTGGCTGTTCAACGGACCCGGCTTCGAGCCGACCGGTGAGCCGCTGTACCAGACCGGATCGCCGAACAACTCTGGTAGCTACTCCAACCCGGAGATGGACAAGCTGATCAACGACACGCACACCAGCGCGAGCATGACTGTCTTCCACACTTACGCCAACTACACCGCTACTCAGGTGCCGTCGCTGTTCATGCCGTTCTTCACGAGCGTCGACGCGATCAGCAACGACCTGCACAACGCGCAATGGAGCCCGTTCCTCACGTTCTACCCCCAGTACTGGACGTGCAGCACGGCCACCTGCGGCACGCATTAGGCAGGAGCAGGAGAACACCCTGGTCCGGCTCAGGACCAGGGTGTTCTCTCTCGACCGCACAAACCCGCTCAAACCGAAACTGACGCAGCAGACGAACGGCGATGCTATCGTCGCAGTTCGGTGAAAGCGGACACTCGGCCAGCCAAGCGCGCGAGTGCCTCGCCCCGCCCTGCGGTGCAGGCACTGCTCGGCGCTGCCTGCATTTCGCCAATGCCAGTACTGGTCACGCTGGCTAATGCCGGACCCGTCCCAACCGTCGTGTACCGGTGCGGACTCGCGCTGCCGGTGCTGGGCTTGCTCGCGGCCGCTGAGCAGCGCCGCAACGGCCCGCGACCGCTGGCGCGCCGTGGGCACGCGTTCCTGGCCGGTGTTTTCCTGGCTGTCGATCTCGTCCTCTTCAACCACACGATCACGGACGCCGGCGCGGGCGTCTCCACGGTTATCGGCAGCCTGTACGTGCCGATCGTCGCCGTGCTCGCCTGGGCAGTGCTGCGCGAGCGACCCGGTCGCCGTTACCTGCTGACGCTCCCGATCGTGATGCTCGGCATCGTCCTGGCATCAGGGATGGTCGGCGGTAGCGGCACCGGGCTCCGCCCCGACGCGGGCTTGGCCTATTGCGCCGCGGCTAACATCGCCTATGCGTGCTACCTGCTCATACTCCGGCAAGCTGCGGCGGACGCCCGGCACCTGGCCGGCCAGGTGTTCGATGCAACGGCAGGCGCCACTGCCGGGGCGTTGCTTTTTGGCCTGGCATTCGGCGGATTGCGGCTTGCCGTTGGATGGCCTGCATTCGGGTGGCTACTGCTGCTGGCGCTGGTAGTTCAGGTAGCCGGCTGGCTCCTCATCACGTCCTCGCTGCCCGGGCTGCCAGCCGCAGTGTCCTCGATGCTGCTCTTGCTCCAGCCAGCGCTGGCGATGGTACTGGCAGTGATCATCTTGCATCAGCGACCGACAGTTGTTCAGCTCGTCGGCGCCGCGATCGCATGCGGCGGCGTCGTTGCCGCCGCCCTCACGCAGGGCAAGCGCGGAAATCGTGCAAATATCGATCACGGCCGCATCAACGCTGCCGGTGGCGAGCGGGAGGCGGACCGTGGATCTGAAGCACTGGCTGAGTGAAGCGGCTCTGGCGGTTCAGGACTGGCAGGAGGGATTCGGCAGTTACGCCCCGCATGACTCGATGCGGGTCAGCGACGAGCGCTTCGGAGCCGCGTTCGCCGAGCTTGCCAGCCGGCTGACGAACAACTACCCGTTCTTCCACCCGGCTTACGCAGGGCAGATGCTGAAGCCACCGCATCCGGCAGCCGTGGCCGGCTATCTCGCCGCCATGCTGATCAACCCGAACAACCACGCCCTCGACGGCGGGCCGGCGACTGGCGCCATGGAGAAGGAGGTCGTCAGCCAACTGGCGGCGATGTTCGGCTTCCGCGAGCACCTGGGGCATCTCACCACCAGCGGCACGATCGCCAACCTCGAGGCGCTCTACGTAGCCAGGGAATCGCATCCGGGCCTCGGCATCGCCTATAGCACAGAGGCGCACTACACGCATGGCCGGATGTGCGGGGTCCTCGGCATTGAAGGCACTGCCGTCGGCACCGACGCGGCTGGCCGCATGGACCTCAGCGAACTGGACGAGCTGCTGGCTGGCGGCCGGATCGGCACGGTGGTAGCGACGGCCGGCACGACAGCTCTCGGTGCGATTGACCCGGTACACGAGGTGCTGGCAGTTGCCAGGCGGCATGGAGCGCGCGTGCATGTCGACGCGGCTTACGGAGGGTTCTTCACGCTGCTGGCCGGGCAGGACGGCCCGGCCGGGCTCGATCCCGCACCGTGGCGGGCCATCCCCGATTGCGACTCGGTCGTCGTCGACCCGCACAAGCACGGACTGCAGCCATACGGCTGCGGCGCTGTGCTGTTCGCCGATCCGGCCGTCGGACGGTTTTACCTGCACGACTCGCCGTACACCTACTTCACCTCCGGCGAGCTCCACCTGGGCGAGATCAGCCTGGAATGCTCGCGGGCCGGGGCAGCGGCTGCCGCGCTCTGGCTGACGTTGCGGCTCCTGCCACCATCGCCAGACGGGCTCGGACAGGTACTTGCGGCAGGCCGCCGGGCGGCGCTTGACTGGGCGGCGCTGCTCAGATCATCGGCCGACCTCGATCTGTACCAGCAGCCCGAGCTCGACATCGTCTGTTACTTCCCGGTTGGGCTCGACGGCAGTGCCGCCGCCATCGATGCCGCCTCGGCACGGGTGATGCAGGCCGGCATGACCGATCCGGACGCGCCGGTCTTTCTCAGCACATTGCGGGTCAGCGCAGACGCCTTTCGGCGCAGGCACCCGGCGATCACCGCAGACTCGGCCGAAGCCAGGATCCTTCGAAGCGTGCTGATGAAACCGGAGCATGAGGCGTTCGTGCCCCGGTTGCACACGCGGCTGGAGCAGCTAGCGCGGCAATCCAGCTGAAGCCGGGTCGGCAGCGGCCGGATCAAAGTCCAAGGCCGGTCCTTTCAAGCTGAGAATCTCGGTGGCGCCCGATTTATACCTTTCGCTCGGCTCCGCGTGGCCGCGGCCCCGTTATGGATGTGCGGTTACTGTTGCCAGCACAACATTAACCGGACATCCATCAAGATCATTTGGCATCAAGATCATCCGCTGGAAGGCCAAGAGGCGGGTGCTCGGCAGGATATGTTGGCGCGGTGATCCCTGGGGACTACCGCGAAATGCTCATGGCGATCGCGACAGCGGCTTCCGCGCTAACCGGACTCCTCTTCGTTGCGCTATCGGTGGCACCGCGCCAGCAGCGCGAAATCGGCCCCCGGATAATCCGGCAGATCAGGGCAGCAGCAGCGCTGCTGGCATTCAGCAACGCACTGAGTGTCTCGCTGTTCGGTCTTGTGCCCGGCACGAACGTCGGCTACCCGTCGGTTGCGCTCGGCGTAATCGGCATCGCTTACACCGCTGCCGCAATGCGCTCCATCGTGACCAGCCCGGCTACGGCAGGACAGAAACGCGGTCAGCTCAGCCTGATATCGCTACTACTGCTGATCTTCGGAACCGAGCTGATCGCCGGCATCGTCGCCATCATCCGGCCGGTCGACAAGCCCCCGGTCCTGATCGGCTACGCCCTTGCCGCCTCGCTGGTTCTCGGCATCTCCCGCGCCTGGGAGCTTGTCGGCGACATCGATACCGGCCTGATGGCGTCGATCACCGCGCTAACCGGGCGCGGGCCGCTAGTGCCGCCAGACGACCCGGCTGCTACCGACCACCCTGCCGCTGCCGAAGAGCAGGCAGCGCAGCCCGGTTCTGACGATCAGGGCGTTAGTCCGTCATGATCGGTGGTGCCCATCCCGGCCGCCTGATGAGGCAGAAGGGATGCCCGGCGGGGTCGGCATAGACCTCACCGGCCAGCCGAGTCGCGCCCAGCGCGAGCACGAGCGCGCCGGCCGCCGCCGGATCCTCGACCATGATGTCGAAGTGCACTTGCTGCGGCAGCGCCGGATCTGGCCAGGTCGGGGCCCGGTGGTCGGGAGCCAGCTGGAACGCCAGGCCGGACGAGGTGTCATCGACTGCCACCACAACCCAGTCCGCGCTGCGGTAGGTCACCGGCCAGCCAAGGATCTGCGCGTAGAAGTCCGCGAGCGCAGCCGGGTCGGGGCAGTCGAATACGGCGTGGTGCAGCCGGCCGATCATGTTTCCATCGTGCCAGCCGCAGCTGCAGCGGGGTCGCTTACTTCAGCAGCAGTTTGCTGATCCGGCGGCCGGCTATCGCGAGGCCGCCTGTGCCCATGACGGCCAGGTACAGCACGTGCCAGAGTAGGCCCGGGCTGACGTCGCCGAGGGTGATGCCGCGCAGCACCGCGATGCCCTGATACAGCGGAGTGCAGTCGACTATCACCTGGATCGCTCGCGGATACACGCTCAGCGGGTAGAACGTCGTCGAGAACAAGAACATCGGCAGCGTCGCCAGCGTCACGTACTCGAAGTCCTGCCAGCTGCGGATGAACGTGGTGGCGGCCATCCCCGCGCCGGCGAAGGCGAACCCGATCAGCAGTGCGACCGGAATGGCGAATACAGCCCAGACCGAGTGCACGAGGCCCATCGCCAGCATGACGACCATGAACGCGCACGCGTACAGGCCGCCGCGGATCAGCGCCCAGCCGATCTCGCCGAGCGCGACGTCGCCGGCCCGCATCGGCGTCGCCAGCGTCGCGTCGTAGAGCTTGGCGTACTTGAGCCGGAAGAAGATGTTGAACGTCGAGTCGAAGATCGCCCCGTTCATGGCCGACGTCGCCAGTAGCGCCGGCGCGACGAAGCTGGTGAAGCCCACGTGATGCCCGGCGAACGTGACCTTGCCGACCAGCTCGCCGATGCCGACGCCGATCGATAGCAGATAGAACAGCGGCTCGAAGAAGCCCGACGCCAGTACCAGCCAGGTGTGCCGGTACGCCCGCGCGTGCCGCTCGATCAGGTGCGCGCTACCGCGCCCGCCCAGACTGCCGCGGCGGGCCAGCAGCAAGGGCGCCGGCAGAATGCGCAGCGGCAGTGCCCGCAGCGCTTGCCCAGACAGGGGCTGGTCAGACATGCAGCCTCCGCCGGTAAGCGCGGTCGCCCGCGACCAGGCCTGCGGCGGCGACCGCAATGAGGTAAGCGAGGTGACCGAGCGCGCCAGGCAGGTCGGCGGTTCCTAGGCTGAGCTCGCGGCAGAGCGCGACACCGTGCCATAGCGGCGTCACGTACGCCAGCGGCCGGATCCAGCCTGGCAGCTGCGTCACCGGAAAGAATGTGCCGGAGAACAGGAACAGCGGGATCATGCCGAACCTGAAGATGACGTTGAAGGACTGGTCATTCTTCTTGCGGGTGACTGCGAACGCATCCAGCGGCGTCGCGAACGCGAGCCCGGTCAGTACCGCCACCGGAACGGCGGCCACTACCCAGGCCGACCTGACGGCGCCGAACAGCGATATGACAACCAGGAAGATGATCATGTTCATGATCAGTCGCATCGTGGTAAACAGCAGATGGCCGCGGAAGATGTCGCCTGGCCTCAGCGGCGTGGCGGCTGCGGCCTGATAGGTCTTGTCCCATTTCACCGCGGCGAAAACCGGGTACATGGACTCGGCAACCGCGGTCTGCATGGCGGCAGCCGCCATCAGCCCCGGCGCGAGGAAGACCAGGTAGCTCACCCGGCCAAGGCCTGCAGTGCCGTGCTGATCGACCAGCGTGCCGAGACCCAGGCCCATGGCACCCAGGTACAGGATCGGCTGCAGGACGCTGGAGTAGATCGACCCTCGCCAGGTGCGCCGGTAGTTCACCAGCCAGGCCTGAAACGCCCGGACCGCCATCTGCCAGGTCCCCGCAACCCCGGTGGCCGGCCGGGGCTGTCGGGCCCGCAGAGCCGGGACGGTCATCCGTCCTCCAGGCGCCGGCCGGTTAGTCGCAGGAAGACGTCCTCCAGGGTGCTTCGGCGCACTAGTGAGGTCACCGGGTCGAGGCCGAGGGCACGGACCGACGCAATGGCCGCGTCGCCGTCAGCCACGTACAGCAAGACGCGGTCGGCCAGCGCCTCGATCCGCTCGGCCGGCACTGCCGTCAGCTTCTCGGCCGCCTGGTCGTGCTCGAACGTGTTAAACCTCAGCTCCAGCACCTCGCGGCTGGAATAGGTCTCGATCAGCTCGCGAGGCGAGCCCTCCGCGGCGATCTTGCCGCCGTCCATCACCACCAGCCGGTCGCACAGCTGCTCGGCCTCGTCCATGTAGTGAGTGGTCAGGATCAGCGTCACGCCCTGTTGCTTCAGCCGGAACAGCCGGTCCCAGACCACGTGCCTGGCCTGCGGGTCAAGGCCGGTGGTCGGCTCGTCCAGGATCAGTATCTCCGGCTCGTTGATCAGGGACCTGGCGATCGTCAGCCGGCGCTTCATCCCGCCCGACAACGGCTCGACTTGATCGCCAGCGCGCTCGGTGAGCTGCACGAAGTCCAGCAGCCGCCCGGTGCGCTCGGCGATGACAGGCCTCGGCAGGCCGAAATAGCGGCCGTAGACCAGCAGGTTCTCCCGCACGGTCAGCTCGACGTCCAGGGTGTCTTCCTGCGGCACCACTCCGAGCCTGGCCCGGATAGCCGCGCCATCGGTCACCGGGTTGAGACCCAGTATGGTGAGTTCGCCGCCGCTCGGCGGCGACACGCAGCCGATCATCCGCATCGTCGAGGACTTGCCAGCGCCGTTGGGCCCGAGGAAGCCGAACGCCTCGCCGCGCCGGAGCTCGAAATCGATCCCGTCAACTGCTGTGAACTGCCCGAACCGCTTCGTCAGGCCCCGGGCACGGATGAGGACGTCGGGATCTGGCACGTGGGTGACCTTACCTAACAGGTCTGACAGTTCGAAAACGAATAACCCGGCTGTCAGGGTATTTTGGCAGGGCATGCGGGCACCCCCTAAGTGACGGGCGGCACGCGGTAGTCTCACATCGTCACCAACGACTCCGGACAGGTCAGGAGGCTGGTCCCTGCGGTGAGCACCATCAGCGCGCTCTACGAGCGGTTCCGCCAGCTGATCCACGAGGGCGCGAAGTTCCTCGTAGTCGGCCTGATCGGCACGATAGTCACCTTCGGCCTCGCCAACGCCCTTAAGAGTATGGGCGAGTACAAAGCCATTGCGATCGCCACGATCGTGGCCACGATCGTCACGTATCTCGGCAACGGCCGCTGGGCTTTCAAGAACCGCCAGGGCCAGGGCACCGCCCGTGACTCGGTCATGTTCTTCGTGCTCAACGGGGTTGGCCTGCTCATCTACTGGGGCTGCATCGGCGTGACCGACCTGGCCGGGGTCCGGCATGAGGTCCTCTGGTACAACGTGGCCCTTGTCGTCGGCACCGGGCTCGGCACGCTGTTCCGGTTCTGGTCCTACCGCAAGTGGGTCTGGGTCGCCGGCGCCACTCCTGTCCTCGCGGCAGCGGAGTCCCCCGAAGACCGTGCGCAGGACCTGGCCGCGGTGGTCGGCGCCGCGCCGATCACTCACCATTCGTCTGGGGAGCACAGCTCCCTCGCCGACGACGGCGATGAGGTCGATGGACGCCTGCGCACGCCGGGAGCACACCGGCGGAGCTGACTCGCCGGACGGCAGCGATAGCCGCTAGCCAGCGCAGGCGCCCGCGTTCGCCAGCAGCGTGCTGAGCGGAATCCTCAGGTAGGCATTGGCCCTGGACTGGCTGACCGCCCCGACCGCCACTAGCCTGCCCATTACATGCTGCTCACGGGCGAGTCCGGCGGCCGGGTGATCGATCGGATCATCTTCGGTCGGGCCCTGGACAAGCCCGGCCAGCAGGGCCGCCTGCGGCCATGACAACCTGTCCGGCCGCACCCCGAAGTAGCCGCAGCTTGCTTCAGCCAGCCCGTAGAACCCGTTGCCGAAGTAGGCCACGTCGGCGTACAACCGGAGGATCTCCGCGCCGCTGTAGGAGTACTTGAGCTTGATCGCGAGGGCTACTTGCTCCGCCTCCGCGCCCAGGTTAGTGCGGCCGGGCGTGTAGAGCATCTTGGCAAGCTGCTGGTAGAGCGTGGCGCCGCCCTCATCGCCCTTGCGGGTTACGGCTCCGTAGATGACCCGCATGACCGCGATTGGGTCGACGCCGGGCTCCTCCTTGAAGCGGTGATCTTCGGTCGCCTCGAGCGCCGTAGCAAAGCGGTAGGGCACTACGACGCCGGGATAGGGCGCGCCGTGCTGGCGGTCGAACGTCTGAGCAAGCCGCCTGGCGTTGCCGGCAGTAGGCGTGGCCAGCATGATCGCGCCGAACACCAGAGCGCCGACGAGTACGAGTGCCATGGCGACCAGCACGGCCTTCTTCGCCGTTCGAACCGCGCGCTGGCGCCGGGCGGAGCGGTCAGGGCCCGGCGCCTGCCCGTACGCGGGAATGCTGGCCTGCGCGGGCGGCGTCGAGCGTCCCGACCAATTCATTGACGTTGACAATCCCATCGTCTAAGCCAACGGCCCTCCGCCGCCCGTAGTGCCAGCCGGGATCCAGCTGACCTCATCGTGACATACCGACTAGCCGGTATGCAGATCCAGACCGCGTGGTGCACAGTCACGCGAGCGCGGTTGAGCACGCGACCGCCGTCCGCTGCCGACGTGCCGATCGGAGTGTGGCTGACCAGCCGCTGATCCGACCGACAGCCCAGCTTAAGGCGGCCTGGCCGGTGCGCTTGCCGCATGCCGTACTGCTGGTAACGGCCCTAACGGACGGCGAGGCCGCCGATCAGCAGCTCAGTGAACAGGTCGCCGACCTGAGCGGGCGACAACGACCCGTCGGCCTTGTACCAGGAACCGAGCTGATTCACCACGCTCAGGAAATAGTGCACGACGATATCCGAGGAAATGTCGTCGCGGAACGTGCCGGCCGCGACGCCCTCGTCGACCAGTGCCTTGAACTTCTCGTGGTAAGCGCGGCGCTCGGCCCGGACCTGGGTCTGCTTGTCTTCCGGCAGCATGTGCAGTGACCGGAAGAACACGATCATGTCGTCCAGGTTGTCCGCGCTGGTCTGCACGACGTCCGTAGCCGCGGCCCGCACGCGCTCCTCGGCGGTCCCGGGGCCGGCCGCGATCTCTTCGAGGTGCGAGGTCTGGATCGTCAGGATCTGGCGGTACACCTCGTAGAGCAGGTCATCCTTGGAGCCGTAGTAGTGGTACATGGCGCCCTTGGTGACACCGGCCGCGTCCACGATGTCCTGGACCGAGGTGCCCTCGAAGCCGTGCCTGGCGAAGAGCCGGGTCGCGACGTGCAATAGCCGTTCCTTCACCGGCGGGCGGGCAGCCTTGCTGCCGGCCCGTCCGGGCGCCTCCTTGGACCTCAGCACCATGTGCCACGCTCCGGCTCATTCGTCTCCGGCCCGAGTCATACCGGCCGGTCGGTCTTAAATTAGGCACGCGAGGACCGTGCGGTCAACTCGGCAGCTCGTCTCCATTTTGCAGGCCTTTGCGGGCGATGCCGCAATTGCCAAACCGTCCGGCGCGTGCCGTGCCGCTACCCGTCGGCCAGCTGCCCGAGATGGACGGCAACGTCCTGGATCTGGTAGCCGGGCCGGTGGCGGCGCGGCCCAGTGCCCCCCTCCTGCCACGGCCGTGGACCGGCGAGCGGCCGGTACTCAAGTCCCACGGCATCCAGCCTGCTCAGGTGCGCCGCGATCCGGTCTAGCAACGGCGGGCGGCCGGCGCCAGCAGCGCCGTCTCCGATCGGCGTAACAGGCCCGCCCGACCACGCGACGTCAGATAGCGCGCATGCCCGCGGGAAGATCATGTACTCCAGCGCCCGGCCGTCCGGGATGTACTCGGTCCACACCTGGAACTGCGTGCCGATGACGCGGTCGCGTGCCCGCTGCGGCCAGTCCTGCGGCACCGGGGCGAACGCCGCAACGTCGCCAAGCCGGACTGGCCCGCCGATGGCGACCGGCTCGGTTTGAGCGCGTTCCTGGTAGTAATCGAAGTAGGTCGGGAACACCGGGGCAGCGACCACGTCATGCCCCGCCTCCGCGGCTTCCTGGGCGACCCGCATACCGCGCCACGCCATGACGACCGTGTCCTGCCTGAGCATCCCTGACCGTCCCGCGGAGCTGGCAAAACCCTCGTCCCACACCACGGCCCTGGCACCAAAGTCCGTCGCGAGCAGGTCCGCTACGTCTCGAAGGAACGCCGCGTGCAGGTCCTCGGCCGTCGCCAGGCCGCGGCTGCGGCGGACCTCGTCGACCCTGGGATCCTCGCGCCAGCGGCCCAGCAGGCACTCGTCCCCGCCAATGTGCACGTAGCGTGCGCCCGTGGCGCCGATGAGCTCGCCGAACACGTCGCGGAGCAGGCTCATCGCCTCCGGCACCGGCGCGAGCAGGAAGGGGAAGATGCCCCAGTCCGGGCTGACCTGATAGCCGCCGGGCGGCGGCGCCCCCGAGCCGAGCTCGGGCAGCGCGGCCAGCAGCGCCTCGGTGTGTCCGGGCAAGTCGATCTCGGGCACCAGCACCATGCCGCGCCGGGCCGCGAACGCCGCGATCTCAGCCAGGTCTGCCAGGGTGTAGTAGCCGCCATGCGGGATCTCCTCGTAGACGGCGGGGTCTTCGTTGTTAAGGCTGATCCGCGTCCGCGGCCGGTGCGACCCGACCTCGTGCAACCTGGGATGCAGGCGGCTTTCGATCCGCCAGCCCTGGTCGTCAGTGAGGTGCAGGTGAAGTCTGTTCAGCTTGATGGCAGCGAGGGCGTCGATCAGCGCGAGGAGCTCGCGTTTGGTGGCGAAGTGGCGCGCGACGTCGATATGCGTGCCTCGCCACGCCAGCGCGGGCCGGTCGGTGATCTCAGCGCACGGCAGCTCCCAGGCGGGCGCGCCGGGCAGCG
>Ga0335075_10013619_pt1 | contig 12239 bp, 9 predicted proteins | sample Lox_Sample_24_FD_206723 | JGI IMG/M metagenome (GOLD analysis project Ga0335075, IMG submission 206723) | Soil microbial communities from Loxahatchee National Wildlife Refuge, Florida, United States - Lox_Sample_2.4 | ecosystem: Environmental > Terrestrial > Soil > Wetlands | place: USA: Florida... | reverse complement strand
CGCCAAAGGGCCGCTTTTCGCGGTGCAGAAGCTCCTGCCGCTCATAAGCCGGGGAGGCTCTATCGTCCTCACGACCTCCGTCGCCAACGTTAAGGGATTGCCAGGCCAGGCTGCATATGGAGCCGCCAAGGCTGCGCTGCGATCCTTCGCCCGGACGCTCGCCACCGAGTTGCTTCCTCGCGAAATTCGCGTCAACGCGGTGACGCCCGGCCCCGTCGACACGCCGATCCTTGGCAAAGTGTTTGCCGATAAAAGCGCGGTTGCCCAGGTCAAGGAGAAGATGGCCGGTATTATCCCGATGAAACGTTTCGGGACGTCGGAGGAAATCGCTAAGGCGGTCCTCTTCCTCGCGTTCGATGCGACCTTCACGACTGGAGCCGAGATTCCGGTCGATGGCGGTTGGTCGCAACTCTGAACCTTTTTGCGGCGCGGCGCTTCAAGAGCTGAAGGAGCTTGATTTGCCTGCCCGATACCGGACGCTCACGACCGACAGATACTCGAGCCATCTCGGGCAGTGAAAGCTATCGTGAACGAGCTTGCGGTGGTTCCCCAATGAGTGGCCGAAGAGCAGCACTACGCCTGTAAGCCCCACAAATAGGCCGAAGGCGCACCAGGTAATCGTGAGGGCGCCACCGATCAGGGCTCCCGCCGCCATGCCGAGAAACCAGATCGACTTGATGGGTGCGTACCTTACAGTCCCGACGCGGACGTCGGCGGCATCGAGGGTAAGACTCCGACGCTGCAAACCGCTCATGCTCGGCCTCGCTTTATAGCACCTCTCCATTCTCGAGGATGCCGGTCTGATCTCGAGTGAACGAAGAGGGCAGTTCATTCACTACAGCTTGATTCGGGATAGCCTCGTGAATACTCTCAACGGGTATCTACAGGAAGTTTGCCCGGTGTCGCGCTCGTTGAAGCGTGAAAGCGCGCGGCTGGCAAAGGGAAGGAGTTAGCATGGCAGCAGGGGGAGAACGCTCAACCTGTTTCGCTCGTGGCAATGTCGGAGGATGTACGCTACGTCCGTGGCGGTACGCGTTTGCGACGTACTAAGCCGACGTGTTGATCAGCGTCGGCTGATTCTCGCTTCCAACTTTTTCTTATTGAACGCCCGGGGGGCAAGTGTTACAAGGGCCCGGTACTGCTGCATGGGCCTGCGGCAGCAGGAGAACCAGATTGGCCAAATCCGCGCAGACATCTTCCGCTTCCGTCGAGCATACTGCCCGCTCGATCCTCGTTCTGCGTGGGCAGCGTGTCCTGCTCGACGGCGAACTCGCGGATCTTTATGGCGTGGCAACCAAAGCTCTACTTCAGGCCGTGAGGCGTAACCGGGAGCGCTTTCCGGAAGACTTCATGATCCAGCTTACCGATGCGGAGTGGATCATCTTGAGGTCACAAACTGTGACCTCAAATGCCCGGCACGGTGGCCGCCGCTACCCGCCGTACGCCTCCACTGAACAGGGTGTCGCGATGCTCTCATCGGTGCTCAGACGTCACCGGGCGATTGCAGTCGACGTCCAGATCATGCGTGCCTTCGTGCGCATGCGCGAACTGCTAGCCTCCAACACAGCGCTCGTGCGCAAGCTCGACGAGCTCGAGCGCAAGCATCAGCATCATGACGAAGCGATCAAGGCCATTCTCTCGGCTATCCGCGAATTGATGACCCCGGTGGCTCCGAAGCACCGTCCCATCGGCTTCACCGCCAACCTTGGGGCAGACAAATAAAAAGTCGGATCGTGCAGGCGCTGAAGCGGCGCGACCGCCGCGCCATCTCGGCAGGGGAGATATCGGACCGCCACTTCGCAGCGCTCCGTGAAGCGAAGATGCCTGATCGCTTTGCCGACCTCGATGCTGAGCTCAAGAATTGGAAGCCGTGACTTCTCAGCGGTGCCTCGTCCGGGCTCCGAGCGGATTGTTGCGTTCTCCGGATGGTGCCACATGGATGCAATCCACCATCGGACGACCGTTAGCGGCGGTTTGACGGAAAATTCGCGGCCGCGTCCCGTAAGTGTTTGTATTTCAAAAGGTCAGCACGCAATCCACAGCCCTTCTCGCGGGCGCGCTGTCCTTGATGGCGATGCACGTGGCTCTTGCCGAGACCCCCGCGGAAGTCTGGGCCAACAGGATTCTCGCTTCTGAGCGCCAGGAGTACCGGCAAGCCCGGGAAATTTGCGGTCCGCCCAGGGAGAACCCGAACTGTAAACCTCCTCACCACGCCCCGATTGCGTAGTTGCTGATGAGGGAATGGGGCTGCATAGGACGGCGGCGTCAATTCCGCATGACAGTAATCGTCTTGCCGCTCTGGGCGGTTGCGTAATCCTCCCAACCGCCGCCGAGCGCGCGGATGAGATCGACGCTGGCGACCAGCTGCAGCGTATCGAGATCGAGCGCTTCCAGCTGGGTCTGCAGGAGCGCGGTCTGGGAGGTGACGACCGTCAGATAGTCCGTCGCGCCCTTGACGTAGAGCGCCATGGAGAAGTTCAGGCTGCGCTGCGCTGCCTCTACTGCAGCCTTCTCGTCCAGAGCGGCGTCGTGGTAATAATTGAGTGTCGCAAGACTGTCTTCGACCTGCTGAAACGCACTCACGACGGTGCTGCGGTAATTCGCGGCGGAGGCATCGAAGTGCGCGCGTGCCTGGGCGACTTGCGCGCGCCGCAGTCCGCCGTCAAATACGCTGAGCAGAGCGCTTGGCCCGATCCCCCAGAACGAGCTCGGTGCGCTCAGCCAGTTCGAGAAGGCGGCGCTTTGCAATCCCCCCTGAGCGGCAAGTGTGAGCGTGGGGAAATACGCCCCACGCGCAACCCCGATTTCGGCATTGGCCGCTATCATGCGCCGCTGCGCAGCTGCGATGTCCGGACGGCGCTCGAGCAGGGTGCTTGGAACACCGATGGGAACGTGCGGCAGCGTGATAGCGACGATTGCTGGTTTGATCGAGAACGTCGAGGCCGAGATGCCGAGCAGCGCCGCAATGGCGTGTTCCATCAACGCACGCTGAGCGAGGGTCTGCGCCTCCTGCGAGCGCGCGGCATCGAGCTGGGTTTGCGCCTGTGAGACGTCGAGGCCTGGTGCAATGCCGGCATGGTGGCGCTCTTCGGTGATGCTCAGCGTGCGTGTGTAGGCCGTGACCGTCAAATCGAGGATCGCGCTGTCCCGGTCCAGACTGCGCAGCTGAACGTACTCTTCCACAAGCTGCGCGATGAGCAACAGGCGAGCATTCTCGAGATCCGCCGCGGATGCGCCGGCGTTAGCCTCGCCCGCGGCGACCTCGTTGCGAATCCGCCCCCACAGGTCGAGCTCGTAGCTCGCGCTGCCGCCGATGGTGTTCGAGTTGTAGTACGTGGGCGTGGTGGCCGATCGCAGCGGGGCGTTGACCGATTCGCGATTGCGCTCGACGTCCGCGCCGAGACCGAGCGTGGGAAACAGCCCCGCGCGCGCCTGATCGGCGAGCGCTCTCGCCTGCGCATAATCGGCCACAGCCGCGGCAAGCGTCGGGTTCCCGACGATCAGTCTCTTCTCGAGCTCATCGAGCTCTGCGTTGTCGTAGAGCGTCCACCAGCTGTCGCGCGGCAGGCCGTCGGCCGGTTGCGCCCGCGCCCATGGCCCGAACTCCTTGTAGGCATCGCCGGTGGGAACGACCGGGGTCTTCAGCTGCGGCGCGAGCGAGCAGCCGCCGAGTAGTAGCGTGAGCAGCATGGCGGGCCGGGGCGCAGCGCTAACCCTTTTCATGTGTATGCCTTGTCGGGGCCGCGGCAACCGGACCGATCGACGGCGCGCCCGTGACGTGTACCTCGGCGCCATTGCCGATTCCGTCGGGTGGGTTCTCGATCACACGGTCGTTCGGCTCGAGGCCAGAGGCCAGCTCGATGACTGCACCGAGATCGCGTTCTATCGACACCGGCTTGAGCAGCACGCGATCGTGGGCGTCCACGGTGGCGATGGAAAGCCCCTTGGCGTCGAAGATGAGCGCGCTCGACGGCACGCTGAGGACATCCGTGGGGGCCGGGATCTGCAGATGGATGCTGGCGTAATCGCCTGGCATCATCTGACCTGTACTGTTGTCGACGATGAGCTCCATCAGCGTCGTGCCGGTGCTCGGGTTAACGGCCTGTGCTGAAGCCTCGACCATGCCGCTATAGGTCTTACCAGGCCGTTCGGGCACGCGGATCGTGGCCTTGGTGCCGGGTGGGACGCTGGGCACGTCGTTCTGCGGCACGGCGACATAGACGCGCAGCTTGCTCGTATCGGAGACGACAAACAGCTCCGCCCCGCCGCTGGCTCCCACATTGATCAGCGCACCGACGTCGGTTTCCCGCGCGGTGACGATACCGTCGAACGGTGCGATCAGGCGCTTGAAGCCTTCCTCGGCGACCAGGCGATCAACGTTTGCTTGTGCCGCCTTGACCTGCGCGATATCGGCATTGAAGGTGAATGTCCGTTGGTCGACATCCTGCTCGGAGACCGCGTCGGTGCCTGCCAACGACTGCCAGCGCTCCGCGGTGATTTGCGCGAGCTTGGCGTTGGCCCGGGCGACGCTCAGGTCGGCGCGTGCCTGTTGGAGCTGCTGATCGAGATCGGGGGTATCGATTTCGGCGAGCACATCGCCTGCTTTCACCTTGCTGCCGATATCGTACCTCCAGCTTTTCAGGTAGCCCGGGACGCGCGCGTAGATGGGCGCACGAATATAGGCTTGCAAGCGCCCGGGCAAGTCCAGAGTCGCATGATTCTGCACGGTGGTCGGTGCGATGACCGCCACGGTCGGCATGGCTTCCGCTTGGGTGAGATCACGCAGCCGCGAATATTCCGCCGCGCGAGAGGCCAGGCCGTAGGCGACGACGGCGACGGCAAGGATCACGAATGCGCCGCCCGCCCGGCGCAATCGGCGCACGACGGGTGCGCCGGAATGTCGATCAGGCTGGAACATCGCTTTCTCCGAGATGGCCTTTCGGCGCCGGCTTTTCGCCAGTGCGCCGATGAATGATGCTGAACACCACGGGGACGAAGAACAGGGTGGAGACGGTGGCGAAAATCAGGCCTCCGATCACGGCCCGACCCAGCGGCGCGTTCTGCTCACCGCCTTCGCCCAGGCCCAGGGCCATCGGCAGCATGCCGATCACCATCGCCGACGCCGTCATCAGCACCGGGCGCAAACGCACGAATCCGGCCTCGAGCGCGGCTTGCGCCGCATCGCCCGTCTCGTCGAACCTCTCGCGCGCGAAACTGACCACCAGGACGCTGTTGGCGGTCGCAACGCCCATGCACATGATCGCGCCAGTGAGCGCCGGCACCGACAGCGTGGTCTGCGTCGCAAACAGCATCCAGATGATTCCGGCGAGCGCCGCCGGCAGCGCGGTGATGATAATGAAGGGATCGCTCCACGACTGGAAGTTGATCACGATCACCAAATAGATCAGCACGATCGCGCCGAGCAGACCAAACAGCAAGCCGGAGTAGGCGCTATCCATGGTCGCCGTCTGACCGACGAGGGCAACAATCGAGCCTTTCGGCTTGTCTTTGTCGCTCTGTGCGATGAGCTTGCGGATAGCGCGCGAAACCGAGCCCAGATCGCGCCCTTGGGTCGTCGCGTAGATCTCTACCATCGGGGAGATGTCGTACTGCGAAACCACGGCATCGCTATTGGTACGACGGATGTCAGCGATGCCGCCGAGCACCGTCGTCGGCGCACCGGGCGCGTTAACCGGCAGATTCCGCAGCCCTGCGAGCGTGTCGATCTTGTACTGCGGCGTCTGCAACGCGACCGGATAGGTGACACCGTCCTGCTCGTTGAGCCAGTAGGTGGGTGCGACCTGGATCGAACTGTCGAGGTCTACGACCAGGCTGTTGGTCACGTCGGCCGCAGTTACACCGTCGTATTGGGCGCGCGTGCGATTGATGTCAACATCGATCGTCGGCAACGCGGCCGACTGCTGGATGCGCGCATCAGCAACGCCCGTGATGTGGCGAACCTGCGCCAGGAGCTTATTGGCGTAGGCATAGTCTGCGGCGAGGTCGTTGCCGCGGACCTGCAGATCGATCGGCGCCGGCGCACCGAAATTGAGGATCTGGCTGACGATATCGGCGGGCAGAAACGAAAAGGTCATCCCCGGGAACCGGCGCGGCAACCACTCGCGCAGGACCTTGACGTAATTGGCGGTCGGCGCATGCCCCTCGTTGAGCGAGATCTCAATGTCTCCGTCCGACTCGCCGATCGTGCCGGTATTGTTGTAGATCGTATTGATCCCTGAGGTATAGGTGCCGATGTTGTCAACTACGGTGGCTACTTCGCGCGGCGGGATCACCCTGCGAATGGCTTGCTCCACTTCGGTGAAGCGTGCGGCGGTTTCCTCGATGCGCATACCGACCGGTGCCCGCACGTGCAACAGTATCTGACCACCGTCGACCTTCGGGAAAAAATTGCGACCGAGGAATGGCGCCAGCAGAAACGACGCGGCAATAAAGCCGACAAAACCCCCAACGAACCGCCTACGATGCTCGATGGCAAGCGCGAGGAGGTCGTGATGTCCGGTGCGCAGCCGCCCGAAGCGGAGCTCGAAGCCGCGCTGGAAGCGCACCAGCGGGTTGGTCGATGGCGGCTCGATGACGTTATGGTCTCCGGCGGGGTGCGCGAGGCGCCTGGGAAGCAAGTATTTCGCCATCGTCGGGACGAGCGTGAGGGACAGCAAGAACGAGAAGGCCATGGCGAAAATCACGCTCTCCGCCATGGGTACGAACAGGAACTGCGCAACGCCACCGAGAAAGAACATTGGAATGAACACGATGCAGACGCAGAGCAGGGAGACAAAAGCCGGGACGACGATCTGCGAGGCGCCGTCGAGGATCGCCGTCTCCACTTCCTTGCCCTGCTCGAGATGGTAGTTGATGCTCTCAATCGTCACCGTCGCCTCGTCGACCAGTATGCCGACCGCGAGCGCGAGACCCCCCAGCGTCATGATGTTTAGCGTCTCGCCCATCGCAGACAGCGCGCCGATCGCGCCGAAGATCGCGAGGGGGATCGAGGTGATCACGATCAAGGTCGAGCGTGCACTGCCGAGGAAAAGCAGGATCATCAGGCTCGTCAGCGCCGCGGCGATCACGCCTTCGCGAATCACCCCCTCCACCGCGGCACGCACGAATATCGACTGATCACCGATCGGCTTGATGTCCAGTGCGTCCGGCAGCGAGGGCTTGATGACTTGCAGCATCCTCTTAATGCCGCTGACAATGTCGAGCGTGGAAGTCCTACCGTTCTTGAACACGCCAAGCAGCACCGAGCGATTGCCGTCAACGTGTACGATGTTGGTCTGCACCGCATTACCGTCGTACACCTGGGCGACGTCATGCATGTACACCATCGCACCACCTACACTTTTGATCGGTAGGTCGCCCAGTTGCGGGATATTCGATGGCGCGCTGTTGAGATTGATGGTGTATTCGTAAGGGCCGATCTTCTCCGTCCCCACCGGGGTGATGAGGTTCTGTGCGGCGAGCGCAGTGGCGACGTCTTGGCCGGTGAGACCGCGCGACTGCAGCGCAGCGGTGTCGAGGTCGAACATGACCTGGGGCGTCTTGCCGCCGAACGGCCAGGGGATGGCGGCGCCCTGCACCGTCACCAGGCGCGGGCGCACGAAGTTCAGGCCGAGATCATCAAGCTTCTGCTCGGTGAGTCCGTTACCCGATAGCGCAAGCTGAATAATGGGCACGGTCGAGGCGCTGTAATTGAGGATCAGCGGCGGCGTGGTACCGGGCGGCATCTGCTTGAGCAGGGTCTGCGCAATCGCGGTGACCTGTGCATTGGCGGTCGCAATATTGACCGAGGGGTGAAAGAAGATCTTGACGATGCCGTAGGTGGTGTACGAATTCGCTTCGATGTGGTCGATATCGTCGACGGTCGTCGTCAGCGCGCGTTCGAACGGAGTGATGATGCGGCCCGCCATGTCGTCGGGCGGCAAGCCTTGGTATTGAAAGGCCACACCAATGACCGGGATGTCGATGCTCGGAAAGATATCGATGGGCATACGCAGGGCGGCGAGCGTGCCGATAAGGAGAATGAGCAAGGCCACCACGACGAACGTATAGGGGCGACGCAGTGCAAGGCGAACTATAGCGAGCACGAGGACTCCGGGAAGCCATAGGGCCGTGTTGAGGTGTTGACCACTAACGAGGCGCGCCAGCCATCGGAGTTCAGGTACGTAGCAAATTGGCCGGCGTCGTTCACGCTAGCTATTCCCGCCGCCGTTTGGCGACATCTTCCGCTGGTTAAAGGGAAAGCTGAGGCCGTTGTCCTTGTTCACTACATGCTGCGGTGGCAGGCTGTTCAGATAGGCCCTGATCGCAAGCGCATCGTCGCGGCTCATTCCTGTGTATGAGGTGTAAGGAAAGGCCGGATAGAGATAGCGGCCACGATGAAGTCTCCTCCCGCCCCCGCGAGAACGACGATCTGATTCGCTCGATCTTGCGAGATCCGGTGGAACTCGTCGACAACTTCGGTACGTGCTTCTGCCGTGAAAGCGAGCGGCCCTCCGTTGTTATGGAGCTGCGCGACAAGGACGCCCTGGGCGTCTCGGCTCAGCTTCAAATTGCGGTAGGCAGCGAAGCAGTCGTCTCGGATCGCTTGCACGGTGGTCTCCTTCGGGTTGACGTCGCCACACGGTACGGGAGTGTCGCCCGGAGGCCAGGCCTGCGAGCTATTCACGACCCTAAAGCTATGCCCGGATTAGGCGCCCTGCACCACGGTTGAGCGTCGTCGTAAGCGGTGAACGGTTCATCGAGGCGGCGATCGTGGATGGTTGCACGAGCAGTCGTCTTGCACGGAAGTGACCAGGACCGGTGCGACTGCTCTTCAAGACCGTCCGGGCGTGATGTAGCAGCCTGAAGCGTCCTCGAACAACGAGCGGAAACCATGACAATGAGCAACGGCAAGGGCGGACTTGGTGACGGCGTCATTGCGGTTACTCTGGCCGTCAATGGCCATGTACGCAGGCTGGCTGTCGAACCGCGCACGACCCTCCTTGATGCGCTGCGCGAAGAGCTGGCGTTGACGGGCACGAAGAAAGGTTGCGACCGAGGGGAATGCGGCGCCTGCACAGTCTACGTCGGAGGTCGCCGCGTCCTGTCCTGCATGACCTTGGCGGCGATGCAAGATGGCAGAGAGGTCACCACGATCGAGGGACTGGAGCGCGACGGGGTGCTCAATTCCCTGCAGGCGGCGTTCGTCGAGCACGACGGATTCCAGTGTGGCTTCTGCACATCCGGTCAGATCATGTCTGGCGTAGCCGTGATCGAGGAAGCCGCGGCCGGTTGGCCCAGTGCGGCGACGGCAGACGTCGCGAAGCCGTTCTCCCTCTCGGATCTGTCCGATGGCGAAATCCGCGAACGAATGAGCGGCAACCTCTGCCGCTGCGCATGCTATCCCAACATCGTCGATGCGATCGCTGACGCGGCGAAGCGGAGGTGACCCGTGCACACATTCGCCCTCACGAAAGCCGATGACCCGGAGAAGGCCATCGCGGCTCATGCGAGCGACGAAAAACTCGCCTTCATTGCCGGAGGCACCGACCTTCTCGGCCTGATGAAAGATCGCGCTGCGCTGCCCACGCGGCTGCTCGATATAAACGGGCTACCCGATATGGCGCGGATCGAGCCGCTGGAAGACGGCGGCTTGCACATCGGCGCGCTGGCCCGCATGAGCGATATTGCCGCTCACATGGAGGTACGCCGGCGCTTTCCGGTCATCGCTGAAAGTCTCCTGTTCGCCGCGTCGGGCCAGCTGCGCAACATGGCGTCGATTGGTGGAAACCTTCTGCAGCGCACCCGCTGTGCCTATTTCCGGGATGACGACGCTCCGCCATGCAATAAGCGCAGCCCCGGCTCAGGATGCTCGGCCCTTCACGGCCTCAATCGCAACCACGCGATCTTCGGATGGTCGAACGATTGCGTCGCAACCCATCCCTCCGACGTTGCCGTGGCGTTTGCGGCGCTTGACGCGACAGTAGTTGTCCGGGGAGTGGGAGGGGTACGGCCGATTCCGTTTGCAGATTTTTATCGCCTCCCAGGCAGCACTCCCGAGCGCGACAACGTGCTCAGCCGCGGCGACCTCATCGTTGCCGTCGAAGTGCCGGCGCGGGTTGAGGGCCGCGCTTCACACTACCTCAAGGTTCGCGATCGCCAATCCTACGAATTCGCGCTCGTATCCGTGGCAGTCGCGGTCGCGGTTGCTGGAAGGCACATCCGTTCGGCGCGGCTTGCAATGGGCGGCGTCGCACCCAAGCCCTGGCGCCTGGCAGATGCCGAAATTGCGCTGCGTGGTGTCTCGTTGGATGAGGTGGATGCGCTCAGGTCGGCGATCGCCCGATCCTTCGTCGCTGCACGCCCCCTCGAGCACAACGCTTTCAAGGTCGAGCTTGCCGAGCGCGCTGTTTTGCGCGCGCTGCAAGTCGCGGGAGGACGCCAGTGAGCGCTGTGGGACAACCGATTTCGCGGGCCGATGGACGGCTGAAGGTGACCGGCCAGGCGGCCTATACAGCGGATATCACGCTTGCAGACGCGATGCACGCCGCCATCGCTCACAGCACGATCGCAAATGGTCGGACAGTATCGATCGATGTCGGGGCGGCCGAGCACGCGCCGGGCGTGTTGGCGGTCTTCACCCATCACAATATGCCGCGCCTGAATCCGACGCCAAAGCCGTGGAGCCACCTGCATCCACACGGCCAGGGCTATCTTCCCCTACAGGATGACAAGATTCACTATGCCGGCCAGCCGGTAGCCTTGGTGGTCGCGACGACGCGCGATCAGGCGATGCACGCCGCGAGGCTGGTTGCGGTGGAGTATGAGGTCAAGCCGGCGCTCATCTTCAGTCGGGAGATGGCGAAAGAGGCGGTCGATCCACCGCAATTCCTTTGGCCTGTCGCATCATCTGTCGGAGACGCGGAGAAAGGACTTCGCGAAGGCGCTTTCAGGATCGAGCAGACCTATACCACATCGGATCGCCATCACAACCAGATGGAACCGCACGCAACGATGGCGGTCTGGGACTCGGGTGGCGCATTGACGCTTTACGAGACTACTCAACACATATTCGGCGCCAGGGAGCTGGTGTCGATCGTACTCGGCGTGCCGCCCGAGAAGATTACCGTGTTGTCTCATTTCCTGGGTGGCGGCTTTGGCGGGAAGGCCTATGTGTGGCCGCATACATTGCTCACGGCGGCCGCCGCGAAAGCGCTGGGCAGGCCGGTGCGGATTCAGCTGACGCGCGCGCAGATGTACTCGATGGTTGGCCACCAGCCGGCTACGATCCAGACGATCCGATTGGCCGCGGATAGGCGCGGGAAGCTCACCGGCATTCGCCATGAAAGCATCTCGCCGACTCCGATGTTCGACAATTACATCGAATACGCGGCAATGGCCTCCCGACACCTGTGGGCGGCGAGCACGGGCATCGCGACAAACCACAAGGTGGTTCATGTCAGCCGCAACACGCCGACCGCGATGCGCTCCCCCCATGAGGCTCTCGGTCATTTCGCGCTCGAGTGCGCCATGGATGAGCTCGCCTATGCCGCCGGTATCGATCCGGTGCAGTTGCGTTTGCTGAATGACTCTGAAAACGACCCCCTCAGCGGTCGTCCCTTCTCCACGCGTGGGATGCGAAAGTGCCTCGTGGAGGGCAGTAAGCGCTTCCGCTGGGGGGAGCGGACGCCTCAGCCGAGCTCTATGCGGGACGGCCGCTACCTCATCGGCCAGGGGATGGCGGGAGCGATCTATACACATTGGCGATGGCCGGGCAGAGCACGGGCGACACTTCGCCGGGACGGTTCGGCACTCGTCGAGGCCGGGATGCATGACATTGGCACGGGCACTTATACCGTGATGCGGCAAGTGGCCTCCGACGCGCTCGGTCTCGCACCTGAGGAGGTGACCGTGCATTTGGGTGACACGAGACTCCCTGCCTCGCACGCGGCGATCGGTTCGGCCACGATGGCCAACGCCGGTGCCTCGGTCATGCTGGCGGCCAGGGCCCTCCGCGATAAGGCGATTGAACTGAGTCTGACGGGTCGGGATCCCCCCTTCGCCGGAGCATCTCCCCAGGATATCGTCGTAAGCGACGGCCGGCTTTCGCTCGCGAAGAAGAATGCGAGCATCAGCTACGCGGAGCTTCTCGCACGCAATGAGATCAACGAGCTCGTGGGGGATGGCAACTATGATCCGGTCGAGGAAGCGAACGGGTCAAAGGCAGTATTCAGTTTCTC